>Ga0160433_100278_pt1 | contig 34312 bp, 32 predicted proteins | sample HID1972K_E0MG_FD_108235 | JGI IMG/M metagenome (GOLD analysis project Ga0160433, IMG submission 108235) | Enriched pill bug-associated microbial communities from UW Madison campus, WI, USA - HID1972K_E0 MG | ecosystem: Host-associated > Arthropoda: Insects > Digestive system > Unclassified ...
AAATCAGGGTAATCAATAACCTTTTTGCTGGTAGCAAAATTTACTCTTTCGTTACGAATATCTTTATTTGCCAAGGGAATAAGAATTTAGTTTAAATAAACTGCGCGTTAGACTATATTTTTTATCCTAAAAGGAAACTTGCAAAGTCAAAACAAGTAATATTACTTTTTTCTCCAAACAGCAATAGACCCCGGAAAATTACCGGAGTCTAATGCCATAAGTACTATATTAGAGAACTATTTAATCTCAACAGTAGCTCCTGCTTCTTCTAGTTGTTTTTTCAAAGCTTCAGCTTCATCTTTAGCAACACCTTCTTTTACTGGTTTAGGTGCACCATCAACTAATTCTTTAGCTTCTTTAAGTCCAAGACCAGTTAAGTCTTTTACTAATTTAACAACTGCCAATTTTGAACCACCAGCTTCTTTCAAAATAACATCAAAAGATGTTTTTTCTTCAGCTGCGGCAGCGTCACCACCACCAGCTGCAGGTCCAGCAACTGCTACTGCAGCAGCAGCAGGCTCAATACCATATTCGTCTTTTAAAATTTGAGCTAACTCGTTAACTTCTTTTACCGTTAAGTTTACCAATTGTTCAGCAAACGATTTTAAATCTGCCATTTTATTTAAATTTTTTAAATGTGCTTTATAATAAATAATAATTTCTCGAACCTTATAGGTGTCCGTTAACCTTCTCTTTCTTGTAAAGTTTTAACAATACCTGCAAGTTTATTTCCGCCAGATTGTAAAGCAGAAATAACATTTTTAGCAGGAGACTGTAGTAAGCCGATAATATCACCAACAAGTTCTTCTTTCGATTTCAAGCTTGCTAGTAGGTCAATTTTATCGTCACCAATAAACACTGCACTATCGATATAAGCACCTTTCAAAATAGGCTTAGGGCCAGTTTTTCTAAGGTCTTTTATTAATTTAGCAGGCGCATTGCCGATTGAAGAAAACAATAGAGTAGATGATCCTTTTAAAACATCATTAAACTCTTCTGAATCTACACCAGCTAGTTCCATTGCTTTCCGAATTAAGGTATTCTTAGCTACTTGCATTGAAATACCACTTTCGAAACATTTGCGACGGATGTCGGTTACTTTTACTACAGTTAAATCAGCAGTATCGGCAATATAAAAATTACCATTGGTCTTAATCTGATCTACTAAAGCTTCTACAATTTCTTGTTTTTCTTCTTTTCTCATGATTAGATTCCTGCTACTGATTTAGTTTCAACTTGTATACTTGGACTCATCGTTGATGAAACGTGTATACTTTTAAAGTAAGTTCCTTTAGCTGCAGAAGGTTTTAATTTAGAAATGGTTTGAAGAATTTCTAACGCATTTTCATAAATCTTATCTGCAGGGAAAGACACCTTACCTATTGAAGCGTGAATGATTCCGGTTTTATCAACTTTGAAATCAATTTTACCACCTTTTACATCAGTTACAGCTTTACCAACTTCTTGGGTAACCGTACCTGATTTAGGGTTTGGCATTAGGTTACGAGGGCCTAAAATACGACCTAATTTCCCAACTTTTGCCATAACACTAGGCATTGTAATAATGATATCAACGTCTGTCCATCCTCCTTCAATCTTGCTGATGTACTCATCTAAGCCCACATAGTCTGCACCGGCGGCTTTAGCTTCTTCTTCCTTATCAGGAGTACAAAGTACTAAAACACGTACGGTTTTACCAGTTCCATGAGGCAAAGTTGAAATACCACGAACCATTTGATTAGCTTTACGAGGATCAACGCCCAAACGAACGTCAATATCTACGGAAGCATCAAATTTAGTAGTGGTAATATCTTTTACTAAAGCCGAAGCTTCTTGTAACGAATATACTTTACCAGCTTCAATTTTGGTAAGTGCCGTTTTCTGATTTTTTGTTAATCTAGCCACTTTTTAAATTGATTTCTGTTAATTAATTGTTCCAGGGTGCATCTCCACTTACGGTGATACCCATACTACGTGCTGTACCAGCAACCATTCTCATGGCTGAATCAACAGTAAACGCATTTAAATCGGTCATCTTATCCTTTGCAATGGTTTCTACTTGTTCCCAAGAAACAGAACCTACCTTTTTACGGTTTGGCTCACCAGAGCCTCCTTTTAACCCAGTTGCTTCAATTAATTGAATTGCAACAGGAGGAGTTTTAATGATAAAATCAAAGGATTTATCGGCGTAAACAGTGATGACAACAGGTAATACTTTACCAGGTTTATCCTGGGTACGTGCATTAAACTGTTTGCAAAATTCCATGATGTTCACCCCTTTTGCACCTAATGCAGGTCCAACTGGAGGCGACGGGTTGGCAGCACCACCCTTCACTTGCAATTTTACTAAAGCACTGACTTGTTTTGCCATTTTTGATTTTAATTTAATTACTAAATGTTTGTTAGTAAGTTGGAAGCATATAACGTAACATTTACTTGTATTCTATTCCTTTTCTACTTGCATGTAGTTTAATTCAAGAGGTGTTTTTCTACCAAAGACTTTAACCATAACCTTAAGTTTTTTCTTGTCTTCATTTACCTCTTCAATCTCACCTGTAAAACCATTAAATGGACCATCAACAACTTTTACAGACTCACCTACAAAGTAAGGAACATTGATAACTTCTGCCTGTTCAGACATTTCATCAACTTTCCCTAATATACGATTCACTTCTGCTGAACGTAAAGGGATTGCGTTCCCTTCTTTATCACCCAGAAATCCGATCACACTATTAATCCCCTTAATAAGATGTTCAATTTCACTATCAAGTGCAACTTCAATTAACACATAACCTGGATAAAAGTTTCGCTCTTTGGCAATTTTTTTTCCATCTCTCATTTGATAATACTTTTCCATCGGTATTAAAACCTGTGGAACCAAATGAGTTATGCCTAAGCGATTAATTTCAGCTTCGATATATTGCTTTACTTTTTTCTCTTTACCACTTACGGCACGTACTACATACCACTTTAGTTTTTGATCTACCATCAGTTTTAATTTTTAGCCTACTGACTGATAAAACAATTTTAATATAGAACTTGAAGACTCATCCATTGCTAAAATAATCAATGCTATAATTAACGAAGCAATCAATACTACTACAGCAGAATTTTGCAATTCTCCCCAAGTAGGCCAAGTAACCTTATGGATCATCTCATTATAAGATTCTTTAAAAAACTCAAGTACACTAGCCATAAAATATATACATTTTGCACGGGCACAAGGATTCGAACCCTGATCAAAGGTTTTGGAGACCTCTATTCTACCATTGAACTATGCCCGTAGTAACTTATAATAAAGCACCCTGCTATAGCAAGGGTACTTTATTGTTATTTAATGTTATTTACAGATTAATATTAAGCTGTAATTTCTGTTACTTGTCCGGCACCTACAGTTCTACCACCTTCACGGATAGCAAAACGAAGTCCTTTTTCCATTGCAATAGCATTAATCAATTTAACATTGATTGTAACGTTATCACCTGGCATAACCATTTCAACACCTTCTTCCAAAGTAATTTCTCCAGTCACATCTGTTGTACGGAAATAAAACTGAGGACGGTACTTATTGAAGAATGGTGTATGACGACCACCTTCTGCTTTAGATAATACATAAACTTCAGCTTTGAAATCTGTATGAGGAGTTACTGAACCTGGTTTACAAATAACCATACCACGACGGATATCAGTTTTTTCAATACCACGTAACAATAAACCTACGTTATCTCCAGCTTCACCTCTATCTAATATCTTACGGAACATCTCAACCCCTGTTACTACAGATTTTAAGTTTTCAGCACCCATACCTAAGATATCAACAGTTTCACCAGAGTTAATAATACCTCTTTCAATACGACCAGTAGCTACAGTACCACGACCAGTAATCGAGAATACGTCTTCTACAGGCATTAAGAAAGGAAGATCAGTTAAACGTGCAGGAACCGGGATGAAATCATCCACAGCTTGCATCAATTCTAACATTTTCTCAACCCACTGAGGCTCTCCGTTTAATGCACCTAATGCAGATCCACGAATTACAGGAACATCATCTCCTGGGTATTCGTAGAATGATAATAATTCACGAATTTCCATTTCAACTAAGTCTAACAACTCAGGGTCGTCAACTAAGTCAGTTTTATTCATAAAAACAACCAATGCCGGTACACCAACCTGACGAGCTAACAATATATGCTCGCGAGTTTGAGGCATAGGTCCGTCAGTTGCTGCAACAACTATAATCGCACCGTCCATCTGAGCAGCTCCAGTAACCATGTTTTTTACATAGTCAGCGTGTCCCGGACAATCAACGTGTGCGTAATGACGTGATGCGGTTGAATATTCAACGTGTGATGTATTAATAGTAATACCACGTTCTTTTTCTTCAGGAGCAGAGTCAATTGAATCAAATGAACGTGCTTCTGAATAACCAGCATCCGCTAGAACTTTAGTAATAGCTGCTGTTGTAGTAGTTTTACCGTGGTCAACGTGACCAATTGTACCAATGTTTAAGTGTGGTTTACTGCGGTCAAATTTCTCTTTTGCCATGTTGTATGCGAATTAGTAGATAAGTTAATTTTTTATTTTGATTTCATTATTTACGCTTACGAGCCAATGATGGGATTTGAACCCATGACCTCTTCCTTACCAAGGAAGTGCTCTACCACTGAGCTACATCGGCTTGTTTGAAACACTAAAAAGTTAAGACCTTATATCAAGGAATTAACTTTTTAACTTTCAAGAGCGGAAGACGAGGTTCGAACTCGCGACCTATAGCTTGGAAGGCTATCGCTCTACCAACTGAGCTACTTCCGCTTGTTTTAGTTTTATTTTGATTCGACAACCCCAAACATTTCAGGGATCGAATAAGACCCAACGTAGTCTCAATTTCTTGTGGGGGGAGAAGGATTCGAACCTTCGAAACCGAAGTAACGGATTTACAGTCCGTCCCATTTGACCGCTCTGGAACCCCCCCAACACCTAATTTCAAAAAAGCCCAATCGGCTTTTTAACGTGAGCCCCCTGCCGGGATCGAACCAGCGACCTACTGATTACAAGTCAGTTGCTCTACCAGCTGAGCTAAGGAGGCGATTTCAACCTAAAAGATTTATTTAACGACTATAATAGACCTTTTCCTTTAGGGACTGCAAAGATATACAAAGTTGTAATAAATCAAAAGAAAATTAAAACAATATTTTCTTTCTTATCACCCTTTCCCCTCTTTTCAGGCCACAAAGAAAGAAAAAATAAATCATTAAATTCCAACAATTTTTTAATTTCTTGATAAAAATTCAACCTGGAAATTATTGCGCTATAACAACTTGTTAATCCTTAACAAATTAGGATATGGACGTAGGAAAAGGATTTAACATCAAACCTCAAATTTTTGCCGAACGAATAAATTATAATTCTCATGCTTCTCTACTGTCACCATCGTTCCTTTAGTTATATACCCTCCCAAAGCTACCGCATCATACCATTTACCATCTATTTCAACCTTACCAGATGGTCGCAAATCAGTTCGTGCTATACCCTCCTTATCAATCAATGAAAAATCTACTACTGAAGACACGTAACCTTTTGACGAATTTTGCTCATCTTCTAAAACCAATCTTTTAAAGACTCTGCTTTTCAAAATACTCCTACCGAAAATTACCGACAAGACAATAGCTCCAATAATCGAAATAATTACTAACATAAATGATCTAAATAATAGGTTTGGTTCAGTTAATGAAAAATCAAAAACATCGTTCGGTACCATACTGAAAGCAAAACTACAAATGATAAATGCAATTCCAGCAATGCCTGCAATTCCAAACCCCGGTATGACAAATATTTCCAAGGCCAACAATATGACACCAATAATAAATAATAAAATTTCCCAGTGTGCTGCAAATCCCTCTATATATAATGGAGTAAAATAAAGTAAACCGGAAAGTAACGCTACAATAATTGGAAGTCCAATTCCAGGAGAAGACATCTCAAAATAAATACCTCCCATAATCAAAACAATTAAAAATCCCTGTACTGCCGGGTTAGTTAAGAAACCAATAACTGAATCAACCCAGGTAGTTTGATGGCTGATCAAAGCTGCATTTCCAAAACCTTCAATTTCTAATATTTCGTTTATGTTTTTAACCTCGCCATCAGCTATACCTGCTCTAACAGCCTCTCCCGAAGTAAGACTAAGCAACTTTCCTTTTTCTTTTAAACCAGGCACATCTACATCCGGATCAACAAATGCTTCTGCAATCCTCGGATCTCGGTTAGTAGCTTCTGCTGTTGCACGCATTAAAGCACGCATATAAGACTGATACTTCTCAGGCATAATCTCCCCTTCTCCATCAACCACACTTGCTGCACCTATGCTAGATCCTTTGGTCATATAAATCTTATTGCATGCCAAAGAAATCAAAGCTCCGGCAGATGCAGCATTATGATCAATATAAATGATTGTCTTGATTGGAGAACTTAATATTCTACTGCGAATTGAATCAGCAAAATTAACTAAACCTCCAAATGTATTCATCTCAATAAGAATAGCATCCACATTCTCTACCTCTGCCTTTAAATAAGCTTGCTGAGTAGTCCTCCATGCAGATGCATTGATTTCTTCACGAATAGAAAAACGATATACGGAAGGCTGGTCCCCTTGAGCTATACTACTTTCAGTAAAAACGAACATCAAAGAAAACACACACAAAAGCAATGAACAAAACCTTTTTAGTGTTTGAGAATTCATAAAGTATAGTTTTAATTATTAATTTTGAAAACTGTAAATGATATTGTGATTATAAATATACACCAAATCGTACGTTATAAACACATCGTCGATCAATTCTTTTTAAACTAAAATAGGAACACAGCAGATTCTTAATAATTATTAGAAACGACTAAATACAAAAGCAATTATTTATGACGTTCTTAATGCATATATGCATCTAATTCACAACACGAAATATAAAATGAATATTAAATATATTAGTAAAGGGCTTGCATTAGTTTTGCTTTTAATATTTGCTAAAACCTTACAAGCTTCTTCCTCGGTCATTGATTCCATAGGAGTAGAAAACAACAATGGAAAACAAGTTATATTACACCGTGTAGAAGCCAAAGAAAGTTACTACTCTCTTTCCCGACAATATTTGGTTCAGCCCAAAGACATTATAGTATTTAACAATAACAAATCACTCAAAATTGGTGATCTAATAAGAATACCAACCGATCGTGCTTTTGTTATCTCCACTCCGACACAATTACCCGAAATAACCAATCAAAACGAGAACATTCAATATAAGGTAGGTGCAGGAGAAACATTATACACAATCTCTAAAAGATTCCAGGTGTCAATTGCTGAAATCGTAAAAGAAAACAAGCTAAAAAATGAGCAGGATATAAAAGCTGGCCAAACAATCAATATACCCCAAGGAACTCCTGATACTGCAACAGCCGGAATGCCAAATGAGATCGAAGAAACTAAAATTATTGAAGAGCCAACGAATTCACTCTCCCTTCCCTCTAATCGCTATGGACTAAGGCAAGTAGATGAAAAAGGCATAGGTGTCTGGATGGATGGACTAAATGCTGATGGAGGTAATATGCTGGCGCTTCACAAAACTGCACCTGTAGGGACAGTGGTTAAAATAACCAACCCAATGACACAAAAAACCACATTCGCAAAAGTTGTGGGCAAATATACAGATAACAACAATACTCGTGATGCAGTAATCGTTATATCGAAATCAACTGCAGACCTATTAGGAATACTAGATAAACGCTTTCTAATAGATATTAGTTACGGCGTTCCAGCAAATTAAAATGTCAGAACGATTTAACCAAAAACCTTATATAATCGGGGTTGCTGGCAATAGTGGCTCAGGAAAAACCTTTTTCCTAAATTGCTTTTTGAAGCACTTTAAGCCAGGAGAAATATCTCTGGTATCTTTAGACAATTACTATATTCCAGCTGGCACCAAAACAAAAGAAGAAAACCGGCTATATAATTTTGATCGTCCTTCTGCATTTAATAAAGATGCTTTTTATAATGACATTAAATCACTATTAGAATGGAAAACAATCACAAAAGAAGAATATACTTTTAATAATCCACTATTAAAATCAAGGATTCTCAAAATTAAACCTTCACCTATACTTATAATTGAGGGTTTATTCATTTTCTATTACGAAGAGATCAATAAATTAATAGACCATCGCATATTTATGTATACAGATGAGAAAACAGCTTTATCGAGACGACTAAAAAGGGATCTTATCGAAAGAGGATATAGTGAAGAAGACGTTCTATATAAATGGAATAATCACGTCATTCCTGCATATCATGAATACCTACTTCCTTTCAAAGAAAATTGTAATCAGATTATAGATAATAGTATTGAAAATGAAGAAAGTATTGATAATATAAGCAAAGATATTTCAGCTTATCTGCGACGGGCATTCTTTTAGAATTTTTGACATCCTTCTACTTTAGGTGTTGTATTACTTAGCTAAAATACACATAGGTAATTCCATCTCCTCCACGATCAGCATGTTCATCTTCCATTCTATCTACTTCCTTATATTTTCGTAAATAATCCCTGATCATTTTACGAAGGATACCGTTTCCTTTTCCGTGAATAATTTTCAAAGAAGGAAAACTCATCATAATGGCTTTATCCAAGTATTTTTCAATATCAGAAATAGCAGCTTCTGTTCGCATACCACGAACATCAATCTCCGGACTAAAACTAGCGACACTTTCGGTCATATCAGAACCATGCAATTTTCTTAAAGCTTTAGGAACATCTTTTCTGGTGGTTTTTTCAACACGATTCCTTTTAACAACTGAACGCAGATCCCCCATGGCCAAAATAAGATTATCCTTTGCTATCTCCATAATCTGGGCAATCGTTCCTGTATCACTTATCTTTACCCAATCACCAATTTGAAATTCTTCTTTCTTCTCAGCTTTAACAACCTTAGCTGGGTTAACCAAATTTTTATCTAACTCTGTTTTAAGTACCTTTCTAAGCTCTTTGGTTTTATCTTTATCCGCGTTCGACTCTTTGATCTCAGAAATGGTATTTTCAACCAACCTATTTGCATTTCTAAGCACTTCTTGTGCTTCCAGTTTAGCCTGCTTTAAAAGCGTTTTTCTGTTCTCTTCAAGATAATCTTTCATAGATTCGTTTTCTTCAACGAGCTTAGCTAGCTGGCTCTCTCTCTTTTGAAAGTTCCTCCTTGCTTCAAAGACCTCCTTCTTTTCACGCTCTAGATCTACCAGCAGATGATCTACCTTCTTTTGCTGTACACCAATCTTCTGTTTCGCATTATTCAGAACATCATCTGGAAGACCAATTTTATGTGCTATTTCAAAGGCATAAGAACTTCCTGGTTTACCAATTTCAAGAATATAACGGGGTTTCATAACTACATTATCAAATAGCATAGATGCATTTTCAATACCTTCAGTAGAATTAGCAAAAAGTTTCAAGTTGGAATAGTGAGTAGTTATCACACCTCTTGCTTTCTTTTTATTAAGACTTTCTAATACAGCTTCAGCAATGGGACCGCCGAATTGCGGGTCAGTACCTGCTCCAAACTCATCAATCAAAACCAGCGTTTTACCTCCTGAATTTTCTATAAAATAGCGCATTTTAGAAAGATGAGCACTGTAAGTACTTAAGTCACTTTCAATAGACTGATCATCTCCTATATCGGCAAAAATTGATTTAAATACTCCCATCTTCGAAGTAGGATCGGCAGGTATAAGCAAACCCGATTGAACCATGATCTGCAACAACCCAATGGTTTTCATGCAAACTGATTTCCCCCCGGCATTTGGCCCTGAAACCACGACGATACGCTGTTTTTCGTTAATATTTACATATAAAGGAACAACAGTCAGTCCTTCTTTTCGATGATTTAGAAATAAAAGAGGATGTCTTGCATTTCTTAAACTCATAGAAGGAGTATTATCAAGCTCAGGCATCTCTGCTTCAATATCTATCGCAAATAAAGCTTTGGCACGAACAAAATCAAGTTTACTTAATAAGCCATGATAAGATATTAATACAGAAGTATATGGCCTTAATTCAGTAGTTAATTCAATCAAAATCCGGATCTTTTCCCTGCGCTTATCAAACTCCAGATCACGAAGCTGATTATTCAATTGAAAGACCTCTTCTGGTTCTAAATAAACTGTCTGCCCGGTAGACGATTCATCATGAATAAAGCCTTTGATCTTTCTCTTATTCTCTGCCAAAATTGGAATACACAAACGACCATCGCGTATGGTTAAACTACCATCGGCAGTCCAGCCTGCATCCTGTGCATTTTTGAAAAGAGAATCCATTCTCTTACGAGCTTCACGTTCCGAACGTGAAATACTTGCGTATATTTCCTGTAATTTAGGAGAAGCGCTAGGTTTCATTTTCCCATGCTGATCAATTACATTATCAATATTTTTGACAATCCTTTTCTCAACAGGCAAATGCTCAAACAAAGCTTCAAGAGCCTCATATTGGCCGTCTCTCTCCTGAAAATAATGAATAACCGCAAATACTGTCTTTAAAGAAAGAGATACTTGGAAAAACTCTTCCTCTGAAAGAAAGGAACCTTCAACACGTATCTTTTCAACTAAATTTTTTATTGGATATAAATGATCGATTGGTAAAGGAGCATCATTAACAAGGATCTCTTTAAATTCTTTTGTTTGCCGCAAAAATTTATCAATCTGTCCAAACTGATGCATAGGTTGAATTTTATCAACCATTTCTTTACCCATTATACTTAAACACCTTCCCTTAATGAGAGATTTAATCTCATTAAAGCCTAATTTATCAGCCGCATTCTCTGGATAGATCATGTTAAATATTAATTAGTGAGTTTTAACTTTTCGAGAAGTTTACTGCGCTCCTCCCATGACCATGATTTTGGTTTCAAATCTGTAGAATCAGAGCTTTTCCAATAAAGCAAATACTTCATTACTTCAGATCTTATTGAATCATTTTTTAATTTCGATAAGCTATCAGCCACATATACATTTCTAATAGAATCTCTAACATATTGCTCTCTTTGCACTTTTCTGTTATGTTCCTGAGCATTTGTTCCCATAACCTTTAGCTGATTGTCTACATTTACATAAATACGGTTAAGAACCTGGGGCTGTTTCGAATAATATTCTATACTTTCACGAACAATTGCTGAATCTACATTATAATGCTTGTAAACACCTTCAATTAAATTAGCAGATATACGCTGAACCGAGTCCGATGGTAAAGTATTTAAGTAGCCATCTATCAGATGTAAATCTCTTAGTAACCCAGTCATCTCTTTCTCTTTTATAACGTAGTCTGGTCGGTCTGATTTACAGCCAACTATCAAAATGAAAAAAAGTAAAATTCCTAAAAACCGTTGCATTTCTTAAATTAGCAGCAAAAATACAAATAATTACGCTGCCCAGGCACAAATATATAATCACATGGACACTTTTGAGAAGCTACAAGTTATTAATAAAGAGTTAGAAAATTATGACACACAACTCATTGCGGTTTCAAAAACTAAATCGGTTGAAGAGATTCTCGAAGTATACAAAGAAGGACAGCGCCATTTCGGAGAGAATCAAGTTCAAGAATTAAATGAAAAACACGATAAGCTTCCAAACGATATCATTTGGCATCAAATTGGAAGCTTGCAAAGAAATAAAGTAAAATACATTGCATCATACATTGGATTAATTCACTCAGTAGATAGTTTAAAACTCTTACAAGAAATAAATAAACAGGCATTAAAGGCAAAACGAATTATCGATTGTCTCTTGCAAATTCAAATATCAGATGAGGACACAAAATCTGGCCTCGATTATGCTGATACAATCGAATTATTACGATCAGAAGAATACAAAGCACTGAAGAACATTCGAATCATTGGGCTCATGGGAATCGCTTCAAATACTCAAAATATAAAAATAATCAAGGAAGAGTTTCACGATCTTAAGGTTTTATTTACTGGATTAAAAGAAAGTTTTTTTGAAAATGAAGATTCCTTTAAAGAGTTATCAATGGGTATGTCTTCAGACTATAAGATAGCCCTTGAGGAAGGAAGCACAATGGTTCGCATCGGAAGCTTAATTTTCGGAGATCGAGACTATAGCAAAAATTAAAAGGATGAATCCACAATTACGAAAAGCTCAGAAACATGATTGCCTTCGCTTACTTGAATTAATACAGGAATTAGCTGAATATGAAAGAGCTCCTCAGGAAGTAACTGTAGGTATCGAAGAATTCGAAGAAGCTGGATTTGGCCCTAACCCTGTTTGGGAAGCATATGTAGTAGAAATAGAAGGAAACATAGAGGGAATGGCTCTATACTATACTCGATATTCTACATGGAAAGGGCGAAGAATTTATCTTGAGGATATTATTGTAACAAATAGATATAGAGGTAAAGGCTTAGGAAAATTGCTTTTCGAAAAGGTCTTACAAGTAAGTAAAGATAATAAATATTCAGGCTTGGTTTGGCAAGTATTAGATTGGAATGAACCTGCTCTAAATTTTTACAAAAAATACAAAGCAGAATTTGATAAGGGCTGGTTAAACGGATCCATTACTAACAATTAAATAATATATTATGTATAAGTCAATTCTCTATTATATAGCGACAATATTTTTAATTTTATTATCAGCTTGTAATTCAAATAATAATGAAAACAGCAGTTCTACTGATAATGAACCTGATACGTTAGCTTACAGTTTAAAAAACTATTACATAGAAAGTAAGCTTGAAAGCAAGGCCATAGATTCTATTAATAATAAAACCTATTTCGAAGCCTCTTATCCTCAGTTTCAAGATGACGCAATAAATAGTTATATTAATAAACTAATCACTTTCAATGATAATCCAGACAGACAATATAACTCATTAGAAGAAGCCGGAGAAGGATTTATCAAGGAATATGAAGATTACCAAAAACTGGATTATAGTAGCCCGTGGCCCTGGTATAGCAAAATAGAAGCAAATGTTGTAGAAAATCACAAATCATATCTAGGCATAGAAGTGAAGTATGAAGACTTTATGGGTGGTGCCCATGGAAATCATGGAACCATATATAGTAATTTCGATCTGCATTCTAAAAAAGAAATAACCCTCCAAGACGCCATCCTTAATAACAAAATGGATTCATTAACACGAGTTGCAGAAGAAATATTTAAGAAAAACGAAGGTATTGACAGCCTTCAAAACTCCTTCCCAAACTATTTCTTCGAAGACGGAAAGTTCTCCCTAAACAACAATTTCCTATTTCAAAAAGACGGCATACTATTTCTCTACAATATATACGAAATCAAGGCATATGCAGAAGGAACAACCAGGCTTGAAATACCTTATAGTAAAATAAATAGTCTTCTTACTCCGCAGGTAAAAGAAATCCTTGGGATAAAATAAAGCTTATAGATCAAATGCAAATATTTAAATTTGGTGGTGCATCCGTTAAAAATGCAGAGAGCATAAAAAACCTCACTCGTATAATTGAAATTTATAAAGATGATGCCTTACTTGTCATTGTTTCTGCGATGGACAAGACTACAAATAAGCTTGAGAATCTATTAAATGCTTATTTTAATCAGCACGATAATCTTCATGAAATATTCGATGAAATAAAAAGTTTCCATTACGAAATTCTAGAAGATCTATTTCCTGATAAGTCTAATCCAATATTCAACGATATAGCGAATACCTTTGTAGAAATCGACTGGATAATTGAAGAAGAACCGCAAGACGAGTATGATTATCTATACGATCAAATAGTCTCTATTGGCGAAATGGTTTCCACTAAAATTGTAAATGCATATTTACAACAGCAAAATCTGCCAAGCAAATGGTTGGATGTTCGAAACTATATCCACACGGATAATACATATAGAGAAGGAAATGTAGATTGGCTAAAAACTGAGAAATCCATTCAAAAAGATGTCCCTACACTGTTAAAAGATTATATTCCAATAACTCAAGGCTTTTTAGGTGGAACTTCCGAGAATTTTACCACAACATTGGGTAGAGAAGGTTCTGATTATTCAGCAGCTATTTTTGCTGCATGTTTAAACGCACAATCTGTCACCATATGGAAAGATGTACCCGGCGTTTTAAATGCTGATCCAAAATGGTTTAACTCTACTGAGCTTATACCTGAACTCTCCTATGTAGATGCTATTGAATTAAGCTACTACGGCGCTAGTGTTATTCATCCTAAAACTATCAAGCCCCTGGAGAACAAAGAGATCATACTAAATGTCAGATCCTTTATCGATATCAACAATAATGGCACTGTCATCCGAAAAACCAAAGATCACTTATCTATTCCTTCCTTCATTTTCAAAATCGATCAAGTCCTGATAAATATATTACCAAAAGATTTTTCATTTATCGTCGAAGATAATCTAAGCCAGATATTCAGTCTGTTTTTTAAATATAAAGTGAAGATTAATATGATGCACAATAGTGCCATTAATTTTTCAGTTAGTGTAGATAATAATTCCGAAAAGATTCCGAAACTTATTGAAGAACTTCGTAAAGATTTTAAAGTTTCCTATAAAGAAAACCTGGAATTAGTTACAATCCGCTACTACAATCAGGACACTATTGACAGAGTGTTAGTAAATAAAGAAATTATCTTAGAGGTCAAGAACTCATACACCTGTCAAATGCTAATCCGTAATCAAATAACCAACTAATAGTATGAACCGCGAAGTATTAACACCAACGGTACAGCGCTTTCTATTAGAAAAGGCAAATGCGGACCCAAGAAAGATCGCTTTATCAAAGAGCCCTTTCGAAAAAGTAAGCAGTTCAGATTTAGCTACACAAATAGAATCTCGGCAAAAGGCAAAAAAGAAACTACCTTTATGGTTTCACAGCGATTCTATTTACTATCCTCCTTCTATTTCTATTGAACAAGCATCTTCAGAGCCAACTGCTCTTTATAAGAGCAAACTAATACCTGAAAATGAAACAGTGATAGATCTGACTGGAGGTTTTGGAGTCGATACTTTTTACTTCTCTCTAAGAGCAAAAGTGGTTGTTCATTGTGAAATCAATCCTGAGCTTTCCTCAATTGCAGCACACAATACTAAACAACTAGGAAGAAACAATATTCAATTTATAAACGGAAATGGAATCGACTATATAATCAACAATGAAGACTCCTACAACACAATCTTTGTTGATCCATCACGTCGTGTCAATACCAAGAAGGTTTTTAAATTGGATGACTGCGAACCAAATATCATCCAAAACCAAGATGAACTGCTTAAGAAAAGCCAGCAGGTAATTATCAAAACATCTCCTTTATTAGATATTTCCTTAAGTATTTCTCAATTAAAGCATGTAAAAGAAGTACATATTATCAGTCTCAAAAATGAATGCAAAGAATTGCTTTTTATTTTAGAAAAAGATTTCGTTGGTATACCAGTCATTCATGCTGCACTTATAAACGATAGCAAAGAATATATATTTTCATTCTCAGAAACCGAGGAAAAGGAATCTTCTTTTCAAATTGAAGAACCCTTGCAATATCTCTATGATCCAGATGTTGCAATCTTAAAAGCAGGATGTTTTAAGCTGTTAGCGCAACGTTATATGCTCAAAAAGCTTAATCTAAACACTCACTTATATACATCAAATAACAAAATTGAGTCTTTCCCGGGCAGAGTGTTTAAAGTTAAAGAAACATTCGAATATAAAGAGTTCAAGAAAACTAAAGCAAACCTATCAGCAAATGTTATTGCCAAAAACTTTCCTTTAAATGTAGAAAACCTTCGCAAAAAACATAAAATTGAAGAAAGCGAAAACGATTTTATATTCTTTTGTAAAACTAGCAATGACAAGCTATCTGTAATAATCGCAGAACGCGTCTAACATTTTTATTCTAATCCACTAACACCGCCAGAAACCACCAGTTTCATTGCATCTGTTGCACTAATATTTAATCGGGTTACCTTTTCTGCTTTTGCAATTGCAACCTGACCGGCGAATGAATAAGCATAAGGAAAATAAACCATAACCTCCCCTTCTAGGCCTATCTTAGATAAATCTCGCTGAGTCAAAAATCCAATACGTTTTAAACCCGTATCATTAAATTCAACCATTACAGGTTCATTAAATTTTTTAGCATCTCCAACGAACGCTTCAGTAAAATCCTTCAAAGATGTATATAGCGTATTAAAAAGAGGAACCTTATTTATAATTTTACCAAACCAGTTATAAATTGGTTCGGTAACAAAGTTTGTTATCAAGAAACCAACAAATATCAAAATAACCAATACGCTTATAATTCCAAGACCAGGCACATATATCGGATTCCCAAATTCATCCATAAACATCCAAGTGCTTAAATTCAATGCTGCATCCAAACTAGAAAACAGCCAATATATCAAAAATGCTGCTCCAGCAAGGGGTAAAAGAACAATAGTTCCCTTTATGAAGTAATTAAATATCCTGCGTAAACCTGCTTTTATCATTTGAATACTGATTTTAACAAAGATAGAAAATCATTAATGGCTAAATTAATGATATTTAGAGATAAGCACTTATTCATAAAAATAAATTCGCTTGACACGCTGTGAAATACCGGTTATAATTTCATAAGGAATAGTACCAATAGATGCTGCTAAAGTCTCTATACCCAGCCTTTTCCCAAATATAATAACCTCATCTCCTACATTAACAGGCAAATTTGTTACATCCACCATACACATATCCATACATATATCTCCTACTGTCGGTACCAATTCTCCTTGAACAAGCAACTTTCCAACACCATTTCCAAAGCGTCGGCTATAACCATCTGCATAACCAATTTTTACAGTCGCAATAGTACCACCATCCTTTAGAATTCCATTTCTATTATAGCCAATCGTTTCACCTTTCTTTATTTGTTTAATTTGAGAAATGCTCGTCCTCAAAGTAGCTACTGTTTCTAATAAAGAACCTTCATTTACGGAGCCAATACCATATAATCCAATTCCTAAACGCACCATATCAAAACGCGCTTCAGGCCAACGTTCAATAGCTGCTGTATTTGATATGTGAACTAAAAACGAATAAGGCAAAATCTTTCTCAATTCTGTAGTAAACGTTTTTAATTTAGCAATTTGACCACGAGTAAAAACATCATGTTTCGGAGAACCAGAAGCAGCTAAATGCGAAAATACACTTGCTACTTTAATTGAATTATTTGTTGAAACAATCTCAATCAATTCATTGAAATCTTCTGTATCAAATCCCAATCTATGCATTCCTGTTTCAACCTTTATATGAATAGGATATTCTTTAATTCCACGATCCTCTAGCAAAACAATTAAAGATCGAAGAAGATCAAGCGAGAAAATCTCAGGCTCCAAATAATTATCAATAATAGCGTCAAAAGACAAGAGGTCCGGACTCATTACCATAATTGGTAATTTTATTCCCGAAACCCTCAAAGCTATTCCTTCATCCGGATAAGCAACTGCCAGATAATCTACTCTATTAAATTGCAATAAATTAGCAATTTCAAAACTACCACTGCCATATGAAAAAGCTTTGACCATAACCATTATCTTCGTTTGGTTCTCTAACTTCCTTTTATAGTAGTTAAGATTATATTCTAGTGCATTTAAGTTAATCTCAAGAGAAGTATCGTGTGTTTTCAGGGTTAATAATTTACTAATCCTTTCAAAATAAAAAGACCTTGCACCTTTTAACAAAATTGTCTCATCATGAAAATCCATATTAGGTAAACCCTTTATAAACGCTTCAGTAGTATTATAAAATGAGGCATTAGAAAATAAATCTGAAAAGCCACTTATATCTTTTCCAATACCAATAAACCTATCGATTAAATTACTCTTTAACAATAAGGCAACTGTTTCATATATAGACGTCTTATCTTTCTCAACTCCTGGAATATCAGATAAAATTAAAGTGCGCTTTTTATGCTGATTTTGCTGTTGTAAGAAATTAAGGGCAATAGTTAAAGAAGCGATATCACAACTATATGAGTCATCGATAATAGAACAATTATTAATACCACTCTTTAACTCTAATCGCATTTCTACAGAAAGAAGCGCTTTCATTCGCTTTTGAATAATGTCTTGAGAATAATTCATGCTTAACATTACTGACCAGCATATTATCGCATTCTCTATGGAAGCCTCATCGTTAAAAGGTATGTCAATACTTATCTCTTCTTCTTTATATTCAGCATATAATCTCAAGAGCAAACCATTCAACTCTTTTCTTAATACTTTAAGGTTTGTATCAACATCGGAACCCCATGTAAACAATTGGGGGTTTCCTGAAATCAATCCAGGCCCTGAGATATATTTAGGTGAATAAATTAATTCATCCACCCCTTTAAACAATTTCAATTTTTCAACTATCTTCTCCTCTATGCTTCTAAAACCATCACTATGTGCTGGTCCGATATTAGTCAGAATACCTAATGTTGGCTGAATCATCTCTCTTAATCTATCCATCTCACCAACCTTGCTTATGCCAGCTTCAATTATTGCCAAATCATTATTTGCACTTAGTTGCCATAATGAAAGAGCTACACCAATCTGTGAATTATAACTTTTAGGACTTCGAACGATATTAAAATCTATAGCTAGCAATTGATTTAACCACTCCTTAACTACTGTTTTCCCATTACTACCTGTAATTGCAATAACGGGATAATCAAACTGCTCACGATGATGTTTTGCCAGTGTTTGCAACGCAACCAAGGTATCATCTACAAACAGAAAATTAGCATCCACATAGTCTCTTTCTGCGATATAGCCATCTGCAACTACAAAATTCCTTACCCCTAAACTATAAACAACATCTACAAAACTATGCCCATCCTTATTCCCCTTCAAAGCAAAAAACAAAGAGTGTTTAGGATCATTTATCTTCCTGCTATCATAAATTAAATATCGAATATCGTCATGCTCATTTCTAAGCAATTTATGTTCAGTAATAATTGTTGCTATATCAAGTATAGTATAGGTCAGTCTATCCATTATGCAACGAATTTCATCAATTTTTGGGTTAAGAAGAAAAATTTATCAATTTTATCAAATGTTCGACCAAGAAAAGCAGAAAGAAATTCGCCTAACTAAACTTCAAGCAAAAAAGCGTGCTGAAAATTTCTGTGCCTATCAAGAACGTTCACAACAAGAAATAAGAGATAAACTATATAAATGGGGACAATACCCTGCGGATGTAGAGAATATCATTGTAGATTTAATTGCAGATAACTTTTTAAATGAAGAACGATTCAGCCAAGCTTATACATCCGGCAAGTTCAAAATAAAGCAATGGGGAAAGATAAAAATAGCTAATGGATTAAAATTTAAAAGAATCCCTCCCCGTTTAATAAATGAAGTTTTAAATACGATAGATCCTGACGAATACATTCATACGCTTACGCAGATAATTGAAAAGAAAGCACGTGTTTTAAGCGAGAAAGAACCCTATAAACGAAAAATAAAACTTGCCCAATATGCTATAAGTAGAGGTTTTGAGAAAGATTTGATTTTTGATATCCTGAATAGCAATGACTTATAACAAAAGTGGACTTTTTTTCAAAAAAGGCTTGACAAAAAGACAAATCTGCCTATATTTGCATTCACCAAAACGAAACAATAAGCGAAAGTAGCTCAGTTGGTAGAGCGCAACCTTGCCAAGGTTGAGGTCGCGAGTTCGAACCTCGTCTTTCGCTCCACAAATCCCTTATAGCAAGGGATTTTACGTTTAAGAGACGTAATATGTTAAGTAGGAATACTAACATGCTGAAGTGGTGGAACTGGTAGACACGCAGGACTTAAAATCCTGTTCGCCCTAAAGCGAGTGCGGGTTCGATTCCCGCCTTCAGTACAAAAGAAAGTGGATTTACAGAGCGTAAATCCACTTTTTTCGTTTAATCAAAATAAACTTAAAACGTATCAAGGATCAGATGAAAAACACAACTCTTTATCTGTTTTATCCTCAATGCTGCAGCAATTCGAATCAATCAGAATTCAACAAAGGCAATAAATAGTTCTTTTATTCAAAAAGTTACGGACCATAAAAACAACTTAAGCCACAAAGTGTTAAAAGATTGCCAGCCTTTCTCACCTAATGAGAAATCATCTCATCCAAAATATTACAATGAGTTATCAACCTATAGAAAATTATGGAATAATAGGAGATCTTAATACCATTGCCTTAATTGGATTGGACGGTTCCATAGATTTCATGTGTTTCCCGAATTTCGATTCACCAAGTATTTATGCGGCTTTATTAGATGACGAGAAAGGGGAGCCTTCCACTTAAACCCACTATTTAAAGAAATGAAGACAAAACAATTGTATTTACCTGATACAATTGTTTTGCTTACGCGATTCCTATCACGAAGGGGTGGCTGAAAATCGGCGGAAAATATATAAATGGCAATGAAGTAGATGTAAATAATTTAGATGATAAGCTTGGTCAGGTTGATTCTATCTTCGAAGTTGCAGGCATTGGAAAGTTGCAGATACAATTGATAGATGCCTTAGGTATTAATGGGATTTATATAGTTACCGGTATTGCAGAAGGTACAAGACCTGTAACTGTGAATGGCGCAGACCTAATGCGTCAACTAGTGTTAAAGAACCAAGTCGTCCTTGGGAGTGTCAATGCAAGCATTGACCATTATAAATTAGCAGTTACAGACCTTGAAAGTTACAAAGAAAAATGGCCAGAAGTTACTGATCTGTTAATAACCGAACGCATTCCATATACCGACTTTAAGCAAGCGCTCCAAGGTCATACAGCCGATGAAATAAAAGTCGTTATTGAATGGCTATAATAGACATGATTCTTAATGTAAAATGCATTACTTCTCCCTTGGCATCAATACGCAATTCACGTGTTATTAACCTTTTGTAACTTTTATAAATATTTCAATAACTGGTGAAATTCATTCATTGTGCAAAGTAAAAATGATTCCCTATTAAAATATTATAAAAGCTCTTGCACAAGCTTAATTTTTATTTAACTTTGAAAATAAAAGTACTTTTAAATGAAAGAAAAGGATTACATTCGAGACATCGCCGAGATACGTACCATGATGGAGCGTTCTTCCAAATTTCTATCGCTATCAGGTTGGGCAGGTATATTAGCAGGTATCTATGCTTTTTTAGGAGCTTATATTGCATATAGTCTTTTTCAATTCAATCCTGCTGAAATAATTTACAGTAATGTGGAAATACCTGCTAACCTGCATAAGGTCATTATTTTAGCCATTATCATATTAATACTAACTATAGGCACAGCCCTCTTTCTTTCCAGTAGAAAAGCTGATAAAAGAGGTGAGAATCTTTGGAATCCTACTTCTAAGCGGCTTCTTATTAGTATGGCTGTCCCGCTTATTACAGGTGGACTTCTAATCCTTATCCTAATTTCTCATGGATTGATTGGTTTAATTGCTCCATTTACCTTATTATTTTATGGTCTTGCATTATACAATGCCAGCAGATACACTTATCAGGACTTGAAAACTTTAGGGCTTATTCAAATAACCTTGGGCATTATCGGATCATATTATGTTGAATATGGGTTAATATTATGGGCTTTAGGCTTTGGTTTAATGCATATCATTTATGGCATTTATTTGCATTACAGATACGAAAGGTGAAAATATCAATTAACGGTTTAAATAAAGCATTTGAAAGCAGGATCAAGCTCGGCATTATGTCTGCGTTAGCTGTTAATGATATGCTCGATTTCAATTTGCTGAAAGAATATCTTAATGTAACCGATGGTAATCTAGCTAGTCACATCAAAGCTTTGGAAAAAGAAGGCTTTATTGATATAGAAAAGTCATTTATCGACCGGAAACCCAATACGAAATATTTTATGACCAAAGACGGCAAACAGGCTTTTGATGATCATCTTAAAGCATTACAAAAATTAATAGAACTACAAAAATAGTGTAAAATGTTAAAAAATTTATCGATAAACTTTGAATTTCAAAGTTCTTTTTCGAAATGAAAACCCAAAATCATGACACCCCATAAAGCAATGAAAGACGAAATATTCTCCCATCTGAATGAGCCAAGACAGCTGGAAAGGCTGTACAGAACAGACAAGGCTGTTTTTAAGCGCACATTTAACTCTCTGTATCCAGAAATTAAAGACAACAACCTCGTTGCTTATTGGAATGAGCGACTAAATTACTCTGAAGAGGAGATTTCCTGGGGTAACCGCAAAGATCTCATATTTATAATAATCGCTTCGCTTCTTGCAGGCCTTATCGCAAAGTTTCCGGAATTCCTATCAATAGACGAAGACTTTTTCTATACAAGGAACATTGGGTTTATCGTTTTCCCACTATTAACTATTAACTATTTACTTTGCATGGAAGAACAAATTATCAAGAATTAAAATCGCTTTTCTTGTTGGCACAACCCTCACCGCTCTGTTTTTTATTAATTCTCTTCCTGATATTCAGACGAGCGATACTTTAATTTTATCTTGCATTCATGTTGTCTTATTCCTTTGGTCTGTATTAGGTTTTGCTTTTGTTGGAGAGAATAGAAATAACGAGGAAAAGCGACTTAGCTTTTTAAAATATAATGGAGATTTGATCGTCATGACGACTCTTATCCTCATAGCAGGTGCAATCATGACTGCTATAACTATTAATCTTTTCTCTCTAATTGGTTTTAATATTGAAGAATTTTATTTTAACAATTTCGGAATATTTGGACTTGCTGCTGCACCAATTGTTGGTACCTGTCTTACTCAAACTAATCCGCAACTAGTAGGTAAAGTTTCTCCGGTAATTGCTAAACTATTCAGTCCGCTGGTAGCAGCAATGTTGGTCGTATATCTTATAGCAATAGTATATTCAGGTAAAGATCCCTATAATGATCGGGAGTCATTGTTACTTTTTAATGCTTTATTGATTGGCGTTATGGCCATTATCTTCTTCTCCATCGCTGAAACATCTAAAACTAATAAAAGTTATACAGCAACTTTGATTCTCTTTCTATTATCTGCTATAACCATAATAGTTAATAGCGTAGCACTCTCTGCTATTATATTCCGGATCTCAGAATGGGGACTCACACCAAACAGGACTGCAGTTCTAGGTAGTAATATCTTAATCTTAATAAACTTGCTCTTAGTAACTACACAACTTTTCAGAGTGCTTTCAAGAAAAGCTAATATAACCGAAGTTGGAAAGACCATCGCCTTCTACCTCCCAATTTATTTTATATGGACAATTATAGTAACCTTTATATTTCCGTTGATATTTGGGTTTAAATAAAGAAACAGTTTAGCTCTTTTCGTCAGCTTAATTATCTGGAAAGGCAGGAAATGGAGTTAACGAAAAGAACTTTCTATTTTTTAAAAGATATTGCAGTTAAGAACCATGTTAAATTTCCTCATCATCAATATCTCTACTATTTACATTTTCCTGATCTTCCATTGCAGATCCACCAGTGCTCTCTTCAATATCTAAATCACTATAACCGATATCTGTACTCTCATTGTTTTGCCGTTGATCTTGTTTAGTAGCAGGATCTTTCTCTGGTGTTAAAGAATTTAAACCATCAGTATTGGGTTGATTTTCTTGATTTTCATCCATGACTTTATAATTTATTTAAACAACATGGAATTTTAACAGTTTGTTTTTAAACACGGTTAAAAATGCATCAAACAATCCTTTTTCTATCTATTGCCTTAACCCATTCATTATTCTTGCAATATTCACAAATCACTAAATCAAATTGTTGAAGCATTTTAGTGTTTCCACACCGGCAACATGAATATGGTCCTTGTTGCTCTATTTTCTTACTCTTTTTGTTATAATCATCTGGCAAAATAGGTAATCCAGGTTTTACATCCTGGTCAGGTTGATAAAACACACTTAATTTACCTGTATCTTCTAATATCACATAGCGAAGCTGGCCTAAGTGTTCAATACTTTGACTCCTTAACTCTCCAAAGAATTCATCCGCACCCATTTCGTCTCCTCCAATTTCATCTATACACAGCCTTCCGTCTCTTAAAAGATATAAAGCTTCTCCTTCCAGCAGCTTTTCAACTTTTTCACTTTTTGCAATAAGCAATATTATTATCCGATAAACTAAAAGAATTATCCCAAATACAGCAAGAGCATGAAAAAGGCCGACATCTTCGTAAAACATAGAGTCGCCTGCTGCCGAACCAAGCGAAATAATCATTACCATCTCGAAAATAGAAAGTTGCTGAACGCCTCGCTTTCCAGTCAGACGCAAAATAAGAACAACAGCCAAAAACATAAGCGGTGTCCTTATTAGTATTTCAATAAAAAAACTATAAGGATGATCACTAAAAAATATTTTATGCCAATCTATTTCCATAACTCCAATTATTACTTTTTTTGACAAAAGTCTGAACTTTAAAGATATGGTTTGCTAAGTGGAAAATCAACCGTAGTGTAGAGAAATTTGTATGTTTGCAAGTACATTTAACTAATTTTTGAAATTACATTATGATCAAGCTTTTACTCACCAAGTTATCATTTTTATTCTTACTATTAATCGGATCAAACCTCACCTTCGGGCAAAATTTCACCATCAACGGTAAAGTAATCAATGAAAATCATATCGGTCTGGCCAATGTCACAGTACAAATTCTCAACTCCAATCACAGCGGACAAACCGATGAAAATGGAGACTTTTCATTCAACAATATAGATAAAGGTTCTCATACTATTCGATTTACTTCTTTAGGATATGCTTCAGAAAATAGGATGATAGCAGTCGATAACAATATTACGCTTGAGATAGAATTAGCGCAGATAAGCAATCGTTTAGACGAAGCAGTAGTAACAGCTTATAAACAGGAGAACGATCCTCAGGAATTGCCTCTAAGCCTTTCAGTATTTGATGAAAAAAAGATTGAAGATCACCATATATGGAACATCAAAGATATAACTGCTATGGTACCCAATTTAAACAGTTCAAATCCTGGCGACAACCGGAATGTAACCTCTATTCGTGGAATTACGACAACCTCTTACAATCAGGCTATTACTACCTATGTAGATGGAGTAAGTCAGTTCAATCTGGATACCTATATCCCCTACTTGCAAGATGTAGAACGTATAGAAGTATTAAGGGGGCCTCAAGGAACATTATATGGGCGGAATGCAATGGGAGGTGTAATCAATATCATCACTAAAAAACCAACGAACGAACAATCGGTTTCTGCTGAAATAAATCTGGGAAACCATGGCCAACAACGTTATCTATTAGGCCTGCGCACACCTTTAGTAAAAGATAAACTGTTTTTTGGTGCATCAGGTCTATTCAATAAATTGGATGGATTTTACACCAACGACTTCAATGATTCAGATTATGATAAACAACATACCACTTTTGGAAACTTTTTTCTAAAATATCTACCCAATGAACATTGGACAATGACCTTGAATTACAAACAGGTTGCTAACAGAAACAATGGAGCATATCCATTAGTATTCGGAAAAGAAGATGCATTAGAAAATCCATTTCATTTAAGTCAGAATGCTCTAACCAAAATGATTGACAACAGTACCAATGCATCTCTTTCACTAAATCATTATGGAAATTCAATGAATTTTAGCTCGCAAACAGCTTATCAATCCAATCAACGTTACTATAAAGAACCGATTGATAGTGACTTCTCTCCTTATGATGCAATAACACTTATCAATAACTACGGAAAAGAATGGAATAATGTAAAAGTCTTTACACAAGAACTAAAACTATCATCGGCAACTAACTCAATGTCACCATTAAGCTGGACAGGCGGCGCTTACCTGTTTCATCAAGATCAACCTGAGAAACAAGGAATCCATTCAGGAAACGATTCAGCACCTGAAGACGCAGGAACAACTTCAATCCTTACTAATAAAACATTAAGCAACGGGATTGCTTTATTCGGACAAGTAGGATACAAGATACTCAGTGACCTGCAAATTCTAGCAGGAATCCGTTATAATTATGAACATGTAAAACACAATGGAAGTGAGGAGCTTGAGCTTGCTAACTCCGACATTCAAACCATTCAACCAAACGTATCAGGTTCTGCAAGCTTTAATGCATTTACGCCCAATGTAAGTTTACGCTATGATCTAGGAGAGGAAAGCAATATCTATGGTAGTTATAGCAGAGGTTTTAGAGCTGGCGGCTTATCTCCTATAGCATCAACCAATGATAACCAACCTGCCTTACATCCTTTCAAACCTGAATATAGCAACAACTTCGAGGTTGGGAGCAAAAATGTATTTTTAGACCATAAACTACAAGTCAATATAGCAGCCTTCTATACCCGGATATACGATGCACAAGTCCCAACATTGATACTTCCAGACGCTGTTACCCTAACTCAAAATACAGGACGTATGAACAGCAAGGGAGTTGAACTAGAGTTGAATGCTAAAGCACTTTATAACCTGGATATCTTTGCTAATCTGGCTTATACACATGCACGTTATACTGATCTTAATATCGGACAAGAGGGAGAAAACGTACAACTAAAAGGAAACCGCCCTTTCTATACACCTGATTGGACATCAATGTTAGGTGCGAAATATACATATTCATTTGGCAAAGAAAAATCTCAAAGTATTATTGTAAATGCCTACGGACAATTTTTAGGTCTTCAATACTATGATTTAAATAACACTATCGATCAAAAGGCATATAGCTTATTAAATGCTAATGTAGGTTATGAAGTGGATGGTTATTCAATTACTCTATGGGGGCAAAATCTAGCAAACACTACCTATCTTGATTATGCCTATGATTTTGGAGCCGTACATTTAGGCAATCCAGTGACTTATGGAGTTACATTAAGAAAAAGCTTTAACGGTAAGATCTTTTAATAGCTATTATAATTAAATTCAATATAACCGGTCTTATGGCCGGTTTTTCATGGAACTTCCAACGTAATTTAATTAAGCCGTCAAGGCTGTTGTTTCTATTCGTACTTTTGCTCTCATTTGTATAGAGAAATATTGTTACATGAATTTATTAGTTTTTGCAATCTTATTTTCAGGAGTTTTACAGGGAATTCTATTGGCTTATTTATTATTTACAAAAAAGCCAGAACAATTATCAATTAAGTTATTAGCCCTCTTAATTGTTATTCTTGTATTTCATCTTTCATTAATAGCTATTGATATAAAAGATCTTTTTGTTCATTTTCCGCATTTAAGCCGACTTTCATGGATTATTCCACTATTATACGGACCGTTGATATTATTGCTAACCCAAAGTATTGTTAAAATAAATTTTGCACTTCAAAAGAAGCATCTAATTTACTTTTTGCCTATTATCATATATGGTATTGCTTTGGCTCCCTATTTTTTACTAACCACCAACGAGAAAGCTGAATTTTTAAAAGATACCATTCAAGTTACCAATGCTGATTTTGGTATTTATAACAGTCTAACAGGTTTTATTCATATTGGATTTGTATCATTCTCTCTATGGATTTTTTATACCTACAAAAAAAAATTATCCACGTATTTCTCAAACCCTGGCAGAGTTCACATAAAATGGTTAGAGCAGTTTTTATGGGCGATTTTGATAATAATGATTTTTTCTGTAATAGCGTTCTTTACAAGAAAACACAATACATCTTTTCTATCTGCAATTTATCCTTATAACTTTCTCCTGGTAGTCTTCCTGATCTATTGGATTGCGTATAAACTTCTATTAAGCCCTTCTATTTACAGAAATTCTCAAACTCTTATAAATAATATTAATACAACTAATTTACCTTCCAAAAGTATTGATCAGAAATATTCAAAAACTGCCCTATCTTCTAAAAAAGTTGAAGCGATAAAATTGCAATTGAAAGAACATATGGTTAAAGAAAAGCCTTATTTAAATCCAGATTTAAGCATAGACGATTTAAGCAATCAATTGATGGTAAAAAGGCATCATTTATCTCAGATAATTAATCTTTCATTTAATAAAAACTTCTTCGAGTTTATTAATAGTTACAGAATAAAAGAATTTAAAAAACAGGCGAAAGACTTTGACAATGACCATTTATCTATTCTTGGTATAGCTTTGAATTGTGGTTTTAACTCGAAAGCTACTTTTAATTCAGTCTTCAAAAAACAAGAGGGTATCACTCCATCTGCTTATATTAAGGAACAAACAATATAAACAATAAATAGGTCTGGCCTTCTAAGATCAGACGATGCAATGAGAAATATAACTGTTCTTTGTACAGAAAATAACCAAAAGCATTTAGAACTACATTTTAAAATCTCATGAAAACCAAGATTGTTATTCTTTTTATTCTAATTTCAAATTCTTTATCTGCCCAGTATAAAGATAGTAATTATACAAAACTTCAAATTGAGAACGATTTGAAAGTCTTAAAAACAGCTATTACCGAGGCTCATCCAGGTTATAAAAGATTTTCTAATGACTTCGATTCCTTGTTTAACGAGGTCTATAATCATCTTCCTGAAAAAATAACAATGTATGATTTCTATAAACAAACGAATGCTATTGTAGCTTCTTTGCAATGCGGACATACTAAATTTCATCCCAGCTTTGACTATTTTAGCTCCTATCCTTTCTTTTTTAATGATCAGAATGTCTTACCATTTACTGTAGATATACGGGCTAATAAAGTAACCGTAATCAATAGCAATGATCAAGCTCAAATACCAGTGGGAGCGCAAATATTAAAAATCAATAACAAACCAATCACTTCTATTCTATCTGTATTATACAAAACGCAATTTGCAGATGGAAACGTTGAAAGTTCCAAAGAGCGGGAAGTAGCAGATGAATTTAGTGCCAGATATTCAAACTTAATTGAAAATCCTACAAACTATACCATAGAATACCAATACAATAATACAACGTTTACTGTAACAACCAAAGGAATTAACAATGATGCCTGGAATAAGTTAAAGGAAGAATCTCCATCCATTCTTAAAGCTAATAATAGCTTATCCTTTCCTCACGATTCGATTGCTTATTTACGTATGGCCGACTTCTATTCTAGTAAAAAAGGAATCAGGAAATTTATAGATTCAACTTTCCAGATTATAGAAAATAAAAATATTCATCACTTAATTATTGATATACGGGGAAACCAAGGCGGTTACGATAAATTAGGTGCTTATTTATTTTCCAAAATTGCCTTAAAAAACTTCGCCTATTACGACCGTATTGAGGTTAAAGCCGAAAATAAAAAGCAGTTTTCCTTTTTGCCATATGCATCTTTCCCCAAAATTATTGGACTGATGCCCCTATTTATTAAAAAGAAGGAGAATAAGTTTGTATGGACTCGCCATGATAATTTTGGCATCCAAAAGGCTGCTAAAAACAACTACACTTATAAAACTTACTTTTTAATGGATGGCCTTAGCTATTCTTCAGCAGCTGAATTCCTATCCGTAGCTAAATCAGAAAATCGCGGGCTGTTTTTTGGCGAAGAAGCCGGTGGAGCTTATAGTGGAAATAACAGTGGTACTTTTAGTTTTGTTAATTTGCCTAATACCAAAATGGTATTAGCTATGCCATTAGGAGGTTACTATATGCACGTAAACCCAATTCAGGATGGCTCAAGAGGAGTATTACCAGATTACAAAATTACGATGTCATCTAAAGATCTATTGGATCATAAAGACACTGTGCTCGAAAAAGTTATCAACCAAATAAAACAATAACCTTATTGATTTCAAAATTCATGCATATAAAAAGCCCTCTTCACATTATGTAAAGGGGGCTTTATACGTATATACGTATATCAATTAATTACGCTGAATCTGATCAATATTTACATCCAAATTATGATCTACTCTAAAGCCATACAATCCATCCGTAGGTAATTCCGCCTTCGTTTTATGTGCTACTTCCTTACCATTTATACTGAAGACAACATCATTTCCTTTAACCTCTATACCCAATATATTTTGCTGCTTGCCGTTGGCATCCTCTTTAACAACAACATCGTTAACCGTCCAATTTTCAATAACCGGTGTTTCCTTGCCCTTACGAGTTTTAATCAAATACTCTCCTGTATTTCTAACCATAAAATAAGTGTATGCCTGATCAGGTCCGGCAAGATCAGTTCCACCGATATACAAGCCATAAGCAATTTGATGAGTTGGTTTTTTAAGCTGAGTTAAACGAGCAGAAAATTTTAAATCTCCACTCTTTGTCCAAGCCGGATTATAAAATGTAGAAGCAGGGCCTAACGTTGTATGAAAACCATCTCCCTTAGCTTGAAAAATAACCTGACTAGCAGGCGATTCAGCACCAGTACGTCTATCGGCATCTGTGCGAACACTCCATCCTGTCGGAAAAACACCTCCACCTTCAACCACTCTATCAGGATCTGCACCCATTCCACCGCCTATTCTTCCTCCCTGAGGTGGAGTTTGTGGTTGTTGTTGAGCTAATGTAACGCTTGATAAGGCTAACATGGGGAATATGACCATAATCAGCATCCGAGAAAATAAATACTTTTTCATTTTTAAATTGGTTAATTCATTTCTATTAATTTATATATCTAATACAATATAAATCTTTTTGGTGAAATATAAATGTAACAATAAGGCTGTATCACCTTGTTATAAATACCTTAAATACATTAAAGTTTATCCTTCGTTGTATCTTCGTTAAAACAGCCAAAAAAACGAAGACTCAACGAAGGGATCGCTCGGTATATAGGGAAGCATGTAAAGCAAGGTCAATACAAGAGATGAGGAAAGTGAATTGCTCTCAAACTTATTTTATTATCGATTTTTTATACATTGCAGTAGATAACAACAAATAATTTTCAATATGTATAATCTTAAAATAATCTCTTCAACCGTTCGTCCCGGCCGTAAAGGCCCAGTTGTAGCAGCATGGATTACCGAATTAGCAAAGCAGAATGGAAACTTTAATGTAGAATTATTAGATCTTGGTGAAATTAACCTGCCAATGATGAATGAGCCGAATCATCCGGTATTAAAAAAGTACGAACATGAACACACTAAATGGTGGAGTGCCAAAATTGATGAAGCTGATGCATTTATCTTCGTAACGGCAGAATATGATTATAATTATCCTGCTCCTTTAAGGAATGCATTAGAATACCTTTCTCAAGAATGGGGTTACAAGCCAGCGGGAATTGTAAGTTATGGTGGTGTTTCAGGTGGAACAAGAGCTTCCAACAGTTTAAAGGCGGATCTTTCTACTTTTAAGGTTGTCCCCTTAGTTGAGGCCGTGAACTTCCCTTTTTTTCAACAAAATATAAACGATCAGAATGAATTTGAAGCCAACGAAATTTCACACAAAGCTGCAGATAATATGTTAAAGCAGTTGGTACGCTGGACAAAAGGTTTGAAATCTATAAAAGAAGATAAATAATAAAACTACTGAGGGTTATTCTGAGAACTATAGAGATTATGGAATTAGGCTTAATTACTTTTGCTGATATGCTGCCAGAAACCCTAAGTGGGGGGTCAATAAATGCACATCAACGTATTAAGGATTTATTGGAAGAGATTCAGCTGGCAGATCAATTAGGGTTAGACGTATTCGGTGTCGGCGAGCATCATCGTCCTGACTATGCAGTCTCATCTCCGGCAATAATACTGGCAGCGGCGGCTAGCGTTACAAAACGCATTAAACTTGCAAGTGCAGTAACCGTTCTTAGCTCAGATGATCCGGTTCGTGTATTCCAAGATTTTGCAACCGTCGACCTTTTATCTAGCGGACGAGCGGAAATCATCGCAGGAAGAGGCTCATTTATTGAATCATTCCCTCTATTTGGCTATAACCTGAAAGATTACGATGAGTTATTCACTGAAAAGTTAGAGCTATTACTAAAGATCAATCAAAATGAAGTGCTTTCATGGACAGGCAAACACCGTCCGTCATTTGAAAATCGAGGTGTTTACCCACGACCTTATCAACAAGCATTGCCTATCTGGCTTGCTGCTGGTGGCACACCTGCATCGGCTGTAAGAGCAGCTACCCTTGGTTTACCTTTAATGTTAGCTATTATTGGCGGCATGCCTGAGCAATTTGTACCTTTTGTAAACCTTTATCGTGAAACTGCTAAAAAAGCGGGTCAAGATATAGCTAAACTCCAAATGGGTATTAATAACCATGTATATATAGGAGAAAATTCGCAACAAGCTGGAGATGAATTTTATCCGTATTATGCTACTATGATGGATCGTGTAGGTCGTGATAGAGGCTGGCCTCCACATACGCGCCAGCAATTTGATTATTCTCGATCAGCAAGAGGTGCTTTAATGGTTGGCAGCGTTCAACAAGTTATTGATAAAATCTTATACGAGCATGAGTTATTTGGCAATACTCGCTTCTTAGCACAAGCCAGTATTGGTCATGTACCTCATAAACTCACTATGAAATCAATCGAGTTATTTGGAACAAAAGTAGCACCGGTAATTAGGAAGGAAGTAGGTTAAATCCAAGCAAAATAGCACCTGAAAAATTAATAAAAAAAAATTAAATATTACTTTCTTTTTATTATTACATTTAGAGCCTATTAACCAAGTATTAGAGCCAAATAACCAAATCAATTAACCACATTATCAAAATGAAAAAAACATTTACTAACAAACGAGGCTTCTTTAAAGTAGGAGTCTCCCTGCTGATGGTATCAATGACCTATATGATGTGCAGAACCCCTTATACTCCGGGAGCTGACAATTATAGCAAAGTTGGACCTGCTTTAAACCTTCCTGAGGGTGCAGACCCTGAGGGACCAGATTGGAAAGGTATCGATCTTGCCCCTAAGGCTCCTGTACTTCCTTTATCTCCTAAGGATGAAGCAAAGAAATTCGTTCTTCAACCGGGCTATGCAATGGAACCTATCTTGACGGATCCTCAAATCGATCAACCGGCAGCTATCTCATTCGATGGGAACGGACGAATGTTCGTTCTTGAACTTAGAAGCTACATGCTGGATGCAGATTCGAAAGATGAGCTTGAACCAACAAGTAGAATCTCCAGATGGGAAGACAAAAACAACGATGGTGTATACGAAACAGGTACTGTGTTTGTAGACAGCCTTGTATTTGCCCGTTTTGTATTGCCTTACGGTAAAGATGCTATTCTTACCATGGAATCAAACGCAGATAACGTTTACAAATATACCGATACCGATGGTGACGGAAAAGCTGATAAAAAAGAACTCTTTACCACCAAATACGGAAGATCCGGAAACGTAGAACATCAACAAGGTTTTATGTATTGGGGTATGGATAACTGGTTGTACAGCACCTACAATGCATTCCGCGTACGTTATGATGCATCTGCTCGTGAAAACACAGGTGCCAATGGAGCACAATGGGGTGTGACACAAGATGATGATGGTAAAATCTGGTTCCAGGGTGGAGCAAGTGGTGTACCTTCTTATTTCCAGTTCCCGATTCATTATGGAAGATTTGCTGTTCAAGATCAACTAGCAGAAGGCTTTAATATTCCTTGGGGATCTCCTGTATTGATTTCCGATATGCAAGGTGGTATGGATCAGATTAGAATGCCTGACGGTTCACTTAACAGTGTAACTGGTAGTGCAGGAAATGATGTATTTAGAGGCACTCGTTTACCGGAAGAATTAGTAGGACAATATTTCTACGGTGAGCCGGTAGCTCGCATTGTGCGCCAAATCAACCCGGTTGTGACTGAAGGGGTTACTCAACTTCATAATGTTTTCCAAGATCAAAAACAGGAGTTTATCCGTTCTACCGATCCTTTGTTCCGCCCGGTAGATATGACAACCGCACCGGACGGCACGATGTACATTACCGATATGTATCATGGTATTATTCAAGAGGGCCAATGGACTCCAAAAGGAAGTTATTTGCGTGCTAAAATTGAACAATATCAATTGGATAAAGCTGTAAATATGGGCCGTATCTGGCGTTTGACCTATAAAGGAATGGACAGGGATAAAACCCAACCAAGAATGTTGGATGAAACTGCTGCTCAATTAGTGGCTCATTTAGATCATCCAAATGGATGGTGGAGAGATATGGCTCAACAATTGATCATTTTGAAAGGTGATAAATCAGTTGTTCCAACACTTGAGCAAATGGCTCGTACTGACAAAAACCTGTTGGCCCGCTTTCATGCAATGTGGACGTTGGAAGGTCTCGGTGCTTTGAAGCCTGAATTGGTTCGTGAGTTAATGAAAGAATCAAACCCTCGTTTACAGATCCAGGCTATCCGTGCCAGCGAATCTTTATACAAGAATGGTGATCATTCTTTTGAAAATGACTATAAAGAATTTGCAAAAA
>Ga0160433_100279_pt1 | contig 34168 bp, 40 predicted proteins | sample HID1972K_E0MG_FD_108235 | JGI IMG/M metagenome (GOLD analysis project Ga0160433, IMG submission 108235) | Enriched pill bug-associated microbial communities from UW Madison campus, WI, USA - HID1972K_E0 MG | ecosystem: Host-associated > Arthropoda: Insects > Digestive system > Unclassified ...
CTCTACCTCGCCAAAGCTGGCGTTCTGAACCCCGCTGACATTATTGCCTATATCGAGCAGATAGCTCTTTCACGTTCAGGTCGTCACGCAACGCTGAAAAGAATGGATAATCAACAGAAGCATGATTTTCTTCGTATCCTTGCAGGTTATGTATTCCGTGATTACTCCCTGAGTGCGGCCAGCCAGCTTCAGTGCAGCAACTGCACCGGAAGCGGTTTTATCGATGCTGAGGTTTTCACAATGAAGTCCTGTCGCATTCGTGATACCTGGATGCCACAAGAACAGGGAAGGGAAATCGTCAGGGTGATTTGCAAGCCATGTAATGGCAAAGGCCATCTCAAAAATGCGTGTCGCTGTCGTGGCCGTGGAGAAGTGGTCGATAAGAAGAAAACCGAGCTGCAAGGTCTGCCAGTGTATAAAGCATGCCCACGCTGCAAGGGCAGAGGCTACCCGAGGTTAAAGGATACTGAGATATTCAAAGCGCTGCGTGTGACAGAAACGACATGGCGTCGCAACTTCAAACTGTTTTATGAAAGGCTTGTTGAACACTGCCACATGGAAGAGTCCTACGCCGAGAATGTGTTGAAGAGCATCACTCGGTAAAGTGTTTCCAGCCCGAGGCAGGCGCTTCTCTGTTCTGGGGAAGGCCGCTTCGTGCCAGAAGCGGACGTTGATAAAACAGCACTCAATCAGTTAGTGATCATGACCCGCACGCTGTTGATTGGATAAGAGAAAACAAACCTGTATATTTTGAGATATGGGCTAATTGCTTTTTTAAAATGTTATAGATTGAGTTGGTGCTAATAAAGTAGATTAATTGCAGGTTAATTAGATGGACGGTTGCTTGAGGCAACTTCCCTTGTTGCAAACTGAACTTTTTGTTGGGGATTGGGATGGGACGGAGATCAGGATTTGAAGGTTTTATACGTGCTACAGGCAGAGCCGTAGCAGCAGCAGAGCGTGAGCGTAAGAGAGCAGAGCGCCATCAGTTTGCCGAGGCTCGCCGAATAGAGCGCGAAATAAAACGTGATAATGCTCAGAGACTTCGCGAGCAAAAAGAGGCTGATAAGTTAGCAAAAGCCATGTATTTAGAAGAACGTCAAGATGAAGTTTCCGATCTTAACGCTGAACTGAACGAGACTATCTCCGCGCTTTCAACACTTCTGGAACATACTCTGGAATTTGATGATTCGATTGATTTTTCGGCGCTGAAAAAACACCCAAAATTCGAAGACTTCAAAACACCTAAGCATCTCTTACCAGACCCGGAGCCAGAGATAAAAGTTGTGCATGCTCCAGCTGCATGGAAGACTATTTTCCCATGGGTAAAGAACAGATATTATCGAGAATTGCAGCAGGCAGAAGAATCTTTCAATAAAAGCAAGGAAGATCATTCAATTAAACTTTTAAGCCAGAAAGTTGAGCTTGATGCTTTAGTTGCTGATTATCAGGCCCGAAGAACTGCTTACCTCGAAGAAATAAAAAGTCAGCACGACGAAGTTGACCAGTTTGAGCAAGACTACCTCAACTGCGATCCTGACAGCGTATTGGCATATTGCGAAATGGTGTTGACACGGTCTGAATATCCTGAGAACGGCTTCCCACAAGCCTTTAGGTTGGCATATTTACCTGACAGTAAGGAGTTGTTGGTTGAATACAACTTACCTGAAATTGCAGTAGTACCGCGCGAGTTGGAATACAGATATGTCAAAACGAGAGATGCCATTGATGCCAAGGCGCGAAAGATTGGCGAGATCAAAGAACTCTATCAAAACATAATCGCCGCGATCACACTCCGCACAATGCATGAGCTTTTCGAAGCTGACAAGGCATCTGCTTTAACATCAGTTCTGTTTAACGGTGTAATCGAAACTATCGATCCTACAAGCGGGCATGACACTAAAGTCACATTAGTATCTGCCCGTGCTTACAAGGACGATTTTATGCAAATAAAACTCGAAAGGGTCGAAAAGAGTGCATGCCTTAGAAGTTTAGGCGCACAAGTTTCAGGGCGGCCAGATGAACTCCAGGCAGTAAAGCCTATTATCGAATTCAACATGGTTGATAAACGCTTTATTGAACAAGGTGATGCTTTATCTGCCCTTGAAACACGACCAAACCTTATGGAACTTTCACCGTCAGAATTTGAGGTGTTAGTATCAAATCTTTTCACCCAAATGGGACTGGATACCAAACTCACCAGAGGTACAAAAGACGGTGGCGTTGATGCGGTGGCATTCGACACACGCCCGATACTCGGTGGCAAAGTGGTGATTCAGGCTAAAAGATATAAAGACACTGTCGGTGTCAGTTCTGTTAGAGATCTTTATGGAACAATGATGAATGAAGGTGCTAACAAAGGTATTCTGGTGTGTACAAGTCAATACGGTAAAGATGCATATCGTTTCTGCGAAGACAAACCAATCGAACTTATAGATGGAGGCGGGCTTCTCTACCTCTTAAAAGAGCATGCTGGGGTATCAGCACGTATCAACCCCAATTTTTAATTACTGTTCCAGGCTCGGTCTGTAGTGGCATAGTGAATTTGGCCACCTGAATAGAGGTGATATCATCTCCCCATGTCAAAACAAGTGACATTATGACCTGACGTAAAAGACGCAATTTTAGCTCCGAGTTTCGCCTCGATGCTGCCCAGCTTGTACTCGATCAGCACTATACCGTTGCCGCCGCTGCCACTGCGGTGAATGTCGTAAAATCCACGATAGGCAAATGGGTTCGACAACTGAAAGAAGAACGAGCGGGAAAATCACCCATAGCTTAACCCATGACACCTGAGCAAATTGAGATCCCTAATTATCAGGATCTCCAGTTTGCTGTTACCGAGCCCAATCAGGCCTGATGCGGAGATGTGACTCATATCTGGATGTGAAAACGCTGGGTTTATCTGGCTGTTATACTCTATTTGTTTACTCGTAACCCGGTTGACTGGGCGATGTCATTTTCCTCTGTGTTTTCTCAGCTGTAACTCCTGATAAAACAGGACGGAGGAAACGCCCATGCAAATAAGGGAAAAAACGATTTGCTCGAAATCAAAATTAAAAATAGTGGTTAAATGAGCATTATTATACAGGGAGTTATGCCGGTATGAGTAAGTTGTGTAGATTGACTGACATATCGCACTGAATGAACCCACAATGAACACGAGCCAGAGTAAAAGACAGTTTATGACAGCTTGTTTGCGTCGTCTTCTCCGGATGAAGACCAGCAGACCCAGGCAGACAGGTAAAAAGAAGTAAGCAAAATCTTTGTCAGTGAATGAAGAAAATACAACCATGTTTATTCCCTCTGCAACTATTGGCTCCGATTTTTGGACGTGAGCTCAATCTCTTTTTTACCCTCCTGGATGTGAATTTTCATCAGGAAAGCACTTTGATTTCAGGTGTTTTTCTCGTCCTTTAGTTTTAGCTACGTGGGGCATCTACTGGTGTTCAGTACAGCCGTCATTTTTGACCAAAACTGGAAGGGGTTTGGAAATCATTGTTGGATGTACTATATGATTTATTAATCGCTCTTAACGCCATTTAAACGGAATTTGAACGTTTGAGTGATGGTGCTATTTCGCTCGACACACCACTTCATCACGGCGGTTTTAACTTCTCTTTCGAATACATTTTCGGGTTCTGCTTTTAAGATCATTACCGTTTTAATACGACCATTCTCGTCAGCTGTATAAGTTGCTGTGACATCGCCTTCGATATGTAACGCAAAAGCTTTAGCAGGATAGTATGGCTCTTGATTATTGGCTTTTTCTGTACAGGGTCTTTGCACCGGTGGTGTCTGAATCGGCATTGGTTGCTTAACCGTGCAACCAGGAAGGAGCAGGGCTATTGTAATTATGAACGTTTTCATTGTCAGGTGTCCTTACAGCTTGAAGTCGAGGACTGAATTTTTAAATACCATGTATGTATCATCATCTGGTGCAGCAGGAATATTCGCTTGTTTGATTGCCGCGAGTGCTGCCGCACATAAATTTGGATTACCTCCCTCGGCTATCGCAGACATGACCTGACCATTGCGAGCCAGGCGTAGTTTTAACCTGCAGGATTTGCCCGCGTAGATCGATTCGTCATAGAGCCTTGCTTCAATGGCTGACTTGATTTGCTGAGCGTAGCGCGGAATTGGTTCCACGTCCGACAAATTATCCACAGAATTTTGTTGTTCTAATGGCGTTTGCGTGGGCTTGTGAGTCACGCATCCGTTGACCGATAAGAGAGTCAGTATGGCCCCGGCTTTAATTATTTTTTTCATCATGCACCTTTGAACACCCCGTCTTAAATCTAGCACCCATGCAAAAGCCATCGTAAGTTACGTGAATAATACCATCGTGATTTTGCTATAAATCAACCAGCCGTAAGAATTATCTTATGGGTAAGGGCGGTAGGAACAGACTTCTGATTCTCGAAGACGCTCTTGAGGGGGCAGGCATTCAGAACGCGTAACTTAACTGGGCAGAGAAAACAACTGAAGCACGATTATTCCCGGCTCTTCATCCTGAAGAGGCTTCACATTAATTTATACCGGTGTAAACGAGGCGCTCATGGCAGACAGTTTTAACCCTACGCTGTTCTTGCAAAGATGGCGGATATTGGCTAGTCTCATCCCAACGATGGGAATCTTTGCTCATAACGTTACGAAATTTCAAACCTCGCCTCGGCGGGGTTTTGTGTTTTCTGGGAGTCTGCAACGCAAACCCAAAGTAACATTCCTATTTTTAGCAGCCAGAACTCCTATCGGCTTATACTTTTCTGAACATCATCAGAGGTGGCTATGAGAGAAGGTTACTACTGGATTCAGTACAACGGTGGAAGGCAGATTGCCTACTACGTCCCTGAAGAGGGCTACGATTTCATTTCAGGGGAAGCAATCATTGGGGTCTGGTATGTCACCCGAGGCCATGACCTTTGCAATAACGGTGAAGTTGAGGTTCTCAGTGGACCTATTGAAGAACCGAAGCCATAACCATAATCCTATTGCATGAACCGATATCAGAACCTTGCGTAAGCAGGGTTTTTTATTTCCTAAAATTCATATCAGCGCAATTGTCGCGCTGTCAGTCGCCAATACTCAGTTTCATCTTGCTGCCGTTCCGAACCAGAGTTATCTGTATGCCAAAGGTAACTGAGTGGAAATTGACCATGTTAAAACAGCAGGATATGACAGAAGCGGCAAAGGCCGTTTTTGAAAAACTGAGTACTGAACCGGCGACAGTTGGCGAGATTGCACAGAATACACATCTGACGCGCGAACGCTGCCAGTTAATACTGACGCAGCTGGTGATGGCAGGTTTATCTGATTACCGATTTGGATGTTACATACGCCTTCGCGCTTAACGGGCGGAGATAATTGCTGTGAAGAATGGGCGGCTGGTGGGTGTTGAAGCACTCCACCAGCCATTCGCTCATGCATTGTGGTCACAAGCGAACCAAGGCCCACCGCTTTAGCGCTAAAGCAGGGTGAGTCTAACTTAGTCTCGCTTACTGATCTATGAAAAACACTGTAAAAATAAACAGTATTGAGCTAATCAATGCTGACTGCCTGCTATACCTTGCCACTCTCCCTGATAACTCCATTGACCTGATCGTAACGGACCCACCTTACTTCAAGGTGAAACCGAACGGCTGGGATAACCAGTGGAAAGGGGATGAGGATTATTTACGCTGGCTGGATGGGTGCCTTGCTGAGTTCTGGCGAGTGCTGAAACCCACCGGTAGCATCTATCTGTTCAGCGGCCACCGACTCGCTTCTGACATCGAGCTCATGATGCGTGAGCGGTTCAACATCCTGAACCATATCATCTGGGCTAAACCCTCCGGTCGCTGGAATGGCTGCAATAAAGAAAGCCTGCGCGCCTATTTCCCGGCGACTGAGCGCATCCTGTTTGCAGAGCACTATCAAGGCCCGTACAAGCCAAAGAGCGACGGATATGCGGAGAAGTGCCGCGATCTGAAACAGCACACACTGGCCCCGCTAATTGACTATTTCCGCAATGCGCGTGATGCCCTGGGTGTCACGGCCAGAGACATAGTCGCAGCCACCGGCAAAAAGAATATGGTCTCTCACTGGTTCAGCGGTAGCCAATGGCAACTGCCGAACGAGAGTGATTACCTCAAGCTGCAAAAGCTGTTTGACCGTATCGCCAGCGAAAAGCACGCGCAGCAGCTGCTTGATAAACCACATCACCAGCTGGTGGAGAAATACCACGTTCTGAACCTGACCTATGGCGAGCTGATGCAGGAGTTCAAATCGCTGCGGCGCTATTTCACGGTGTCAGTTGATGTGCCGTACACCGACGTCTGGACACATAAGCCTGTGCAGTTTTACCCAGGCAAACATCCCTGCGAAAAGCCTGCCGACATGCTGGAGCAAATCATCAGCGCCAGCAGCAGGCCAGGTGATGTGGTGGCTGACTTCTTTATGGGGTCAGGTTCGACGATTAAAGCTGCGCTGCGGTTAGGTCGTAAGGCGATTGGTGTTGAGCTGGAATCCGAACGATTTATCCAGACAGTTAATGAAATCGGGGCGCTTGCTGACAGTTAACGGCTCATATTGTGAGCCGAATAATTTAGTCATTCGGCTCACGGAATAGCCTCACATTACTCACCATGTAGCGGGTATTGTTGATTACAATGGTTCGTGGATTCCAAACACCTCTTCAACTGTTAGATTGGATGCTAGGGCTGCAGCCTCAACGGCTTGATAAAATGTGCATCCCATCTCACGGGCAGATGGGATTATTTGTTCAATGGCACTCGCGCTACTAATGCAAGGCTGTAATTCATGCCTTAAGCAATACCTCACTATCAGTTCCTGTCCGGCATAATCAAGCTCGGCCAAATGCGTGACGGCGCTAGTAAGGGCAAAATTATGATATTCAAGTTTTTGTCTGAACAGTACAGAATCCACTTCGCATTGTTTTAGATTCTTTTTGGTGACGAGCAAAGCGAGATCGTTCATTGCATTCGGCATGTTTATGATCGAACAGCCATATTCTGAAAGTTGCATCTCATAGCAAGCAAACTTTTCAGCATACTCTTTCTCGATACGCTTCTGGGAGCTGGTGAAAAGTGAAGAAATAAAGCGTTTCATTGGCAGCCTTAATATTCGTTCTTATTACAATCAAAACCAATATCGAATAGTAAGGCATTCATGACAATCTTAAGTTGTGCATACTGGGAAAATTAGGATTTTTTCGATTATAGGGGCGGTCTACTGGTGTTATCCCGTAGGGTATAGCACCCTTACCATACGTCCTGCGGGCGCATAAATAAGGGTGTTTGATTGAGAGTTAGCTTTTGAGTTCGTGACGAGCTGCTTCTGCCAGAAAATGACTACGGTCACGATAGGTGTCGTTACCTTTCACGGCATTATCGATGCGTTTAATCAGTGTATCTGGCAGTGAAATGTTGATGCGCTGCGGTTTACCCTCGAACTCTGACAAATCAACATCGATCATGACCCAGCTGTCGAAGTCTTTATATTCAGGGTCAGCCGCATAAACCATATAGCCCGCATCTTTGATGCTATCTGGCGAGGCCTTGCCTTCCTGGACCAAATCCTCAACTACCATCATGATGGCCTCTTTCACCATTGGCGCGATCTGGTCCTGAGTATCAGCGGCGGAGAAGCAGCCGTAATCGTAAGCTGAAAACGCAGGAACAATCATACCGTAGGCGGTGTTTTCATCTTTCGGCGTCTCGACGCCCACTGAAAAGAACATAGCAACCTCCAAAGGTGGCTGGGATTAGATCCCCGCCGTTTTCTTGATGGATTTGATGGTGCCGATCGGAAGGTTGCCTTTGGGGTGTGGGACCGGGAAAGTCTTCCCGGTTATCGGCGACCACCATATCTGGTGACTGCCTTTCCCTTGCCTCTTCAGCTCGCATCCGGCGGCTATCAATTCCTTTATCAGGTCAGTCGATTTCATTTTTCCTCCTGGCCTGAAACTAATTATACACACTAATACACACGCAGCAAGTTTCTGTGTGTATTAGTGTGTGCAATAATAAATATTGGACTGAAATTATGGAAGTCACAATTAATGGGGTTCCGTATGTCCCTGCACGTGGTCCATCCGGCAGGGTTGGCATCGCCATTTCCACCCACAACCGCGCGAAGGTTTTGAAAAGCACGCTTGAGCAGCATTTCAAGCATTTGCCAGCCGGTGCGCTGGTGGTGGTTGTCGATGACGGTTCAAAACAAGCGGCAATTGTTCAGGATGGCGTGCAGCTGATACGTCATGAGCAGTCGCTGGGCATTGTGGCAACGAAGAATGCCAGCCTGAAGGCATTGATGGATGCCGGTTGTGAGCATCTCTTTCTATGGGACGATGACGCGTGGCCAGTGACCAATGACTGGCACAAGCCGTACCTCGAATCCCCTGAACCCCATCTGGCGTATCAGTTTCTCGACCTGGCTGGTCCGAAAAAGCTCAAGGATTTAACTGTACTGCACCGGGATGAGCGGCATGTTGCTTACACCGGTCAGCGCGGCGTCATGCTGTATTACCACCGCAGTGTGATTGAGAAGGTAGGCGGGTTTGACCCGATTTACGGTCGGGGCATGTATGAACACGGCGATTTAGCATTACGTATTCACAATGCCGGGCTGACGACGTGGGCCTTTGCCGACGTCACCGGCTCTGAGCGCCTGATTTACTCCCTTGATGAACACGAAGCGATTGAGCGCTCCGTGCCTCAGCCCGATCGTATTCAGCTGGTAAAGCGCAACGCGGGGATTTACAACGGCCGCCGCGAATCGGGTTACACAGGTTATGCAGATTACCGGCCACGTAAGAATCTGGTGTTGACCACGCTGCTGACCAGTCGCCCGGACCCACAGCGGGGTATCAGAATGAAAGCTGATGCTTCGTTGCTGTCCTCGTGGGCGGGTTCAGTTCGCGGCGCGGATGCAGTTGTACTGGCTGACGAGCTGAAACAAGCCCCGACCGGCGCTCAGCTGGTGGGCGTGTCAGACGTTGCGATGAACGTGTATTTTCGGCGCTGGCTGCACATTTATCATTACCTACGCGACCATCCGGAATATACCCACGTCTGGTGTACCGACGGCACCGACGTTGAAATGCTGCACCAGCCGTGGCAGGTAATGGAGCAGGGCAGAGTGTATGTGGGCTCAGAGCCAACGCTGTACGCAGATGAGTGGGCGCGCAAAGCCCACCCGGAAAAGCTGTATCAGGAGTTCATCGCTGCACATGGCCATGAGGTCATGCTGAACGCTGGCCTGCTGGGTGGCAGTCGTGAAGATGTGATGAACTTTGCTCATGGCATCGTCCGGCTGTATTACCGAATCGAGAGCTACCGCTTCTGGAAGATGGAGCACAACGCCGCTGCAGTGGGTGACATGCTCGCTTTCGGGATTGTGGCTAAGTCTTTTGGTGAGCGCATTGTCACCGGTCCACAGGTGCATACTGTTTTCCGTAGTAACGGCTTAGGCAAAGAAATAGCTTTCTGGCGCCATAAATAGTCCTTACCTTTCTTCAACTGCATAAATCTCTGAAAGCCTCGCAATTGCGGGGCTTTTTTGTATCCGAATTTCACTGCGCACTCACCGCGTATTATTAACCCTGAGACCATTCACGAAAGCGACCTCTGAGAACGCCATCGATGCATGGTGCGCTCGGGTATGGCCGTTCTGGTGAGCAGAGGTCTCTTTTTTGAAGGTAATCACCATGCAATATCCAACTGTAGTAGTAAACGGAGTCCCGGTTCGTGTCGATAATGAAGGGCGGTATAACCTCAATGATCTCCACGCAGCTGCGGTAGCAAATGGGGAGGCTACCGAATCACAGCGCCCCGGTGTTTTCTTAAGGAGTCAGCAGGTAAAGCGCTTTGTTCAGGCATTAAGCGATGCAACAAAAAGTGCATCGGTCAATATTATAAAGGGCGGCCTGCAGCAAGGCACCTGGGCGCTAGAGTTGGTCGTAATTCGCTATGCGGCGTGGCTGAAGCCGGAGTTTGAAATTCTTGTTTACAACACGTTCCGCGAAGCAGTGCTGAATGGCGTTAGTAATATGACGCGTCTTAATCGACTTGATTTGCTTATATCTAACGAAACGAAAGAAGTAAGCAATTGCGCCAAAACCATGAACAAGTGGGGCGTCGGTGGGCGTAAGCAACTTCTTAATGGCGCAAGAGAAAGAATCATTAACCAGATGGATCCTGACATGGTTGCAATCATGCAAGGGTTGGCATAAGTGAAGTTTGTTGTAGTCGGGCATCATAAGCGTCGCCGTCAGGCTGAATGCATTGCACATCGACTCGGTGCACATCTGCTTCTGGATGAATATGACCATGGCGCCAACTGGAATCACCGCCGGGCGATGGAGTGGGCTGCTGAGCAGAATGAACGCGTGGTTGTTCTCGAGGATGACGCTTTGCCGGTAGACGGATTCGAGCAGCTGGTTGTTCCATGGCTTGAGCGTTTCCCTGACTCACTGGTGAGCTTCTATCTTGGCACCGGGCGCCCGCCGCAGTACCAGTCAAAGGTCGCAGAAAAACTTATCGCTGCTGACAAAATCCATGGCGATCACATCACGCTGCCGCGCCTGATTCATGGCGTGTGTTACAGCGTGCCGCCTTCACATCTCCCCAAAGTGCTGAAGCAATGGGAGAGCCACAAGGCGGCTGACTATGCGGTCGGTGACGCCTGGGGCGGCGTGGTTGTCTATCCCTGCTGGTCACTGGTCGAGCATCAGGATGGGCTGTCGGTCGAGCGGCCCTGGAACAATGCCCTGAGACGTGAACGGCGGCAGGCATGGCGCCTGCACCGGGGCGCACCGGCGATCCTCTCATGAATTTTCAAAGGTACTCCCGGCGGGGGGGATCATCCACGGGGGCGCTAACTCGCGGGAAAAGAGAGTTTTTTGGTTTTTGTTTCACCATCACCACCACCTCAACTTATTAATATTCCACATTAAAAAAATCGGCAGTGTCGAATCTGCATGTTTTTTGTTCACCACTGGAGCAGGCAATGGACAATGAATTGAAGGGGCTGAAACTGAATGTCAGTCAGCTTGCTGCGTTGTCGGGTGTGCATCGCCAGACCGTGGCCGCTCGCCTGAAAAATGTCAGTACCTCCGGAGGGCATGAAAGCAACCTGAAGCTCTATGGCATCACGGATATCCTGGCGGAGTTGATGAAAATGCCCGCGCCAATCGCCGAAGGCGAAATGGAACCACAGGATCGCAAGGCGTGGTATCAGTCGGAACGTGAACGACTCAAGTTTGAGCAGGAAGTGGGCGAGCTTATTCCTGCCTCAGAAGTCGCTCGCGAATTTGCCAGTATGGCAAAGGCGATGGTTCAAGTGCTGGAAACCTTGCCCGATATCCTGGAGCGCGATTGTGGTCTGACACCGGATACGGTCTCGCGTGTACAGGCCATCATCGACGACCTGCGTGATGAAATTGCCCGGCGAGTTACCAGCGATGAGAAGGCAGAGGAGGAAATTCCGGAGGAGGGATGATGGCGGTAGTATCGACAGCCAACACGCTGAAAAAGGATACAGGACAGCTATTGCAGGCTCCGCGCAGGATGCCGGTGGCAGAGGCAGTAGAAAAATTTATGCGAGTGCCGACCTCCGGAGGAAACTCGGTGCCATGGGACCCCCTTGTCGCACCGTACGTTATTGAGCCCATGAACTGCCTTGCCTCACGCAAATATGATGCAGTGGTGTTTGTCGGCCCGGCCCGAACGGGGAAAACCAACGGCCTTATCGATGGCTGGATTGTCTATAACGTTGTCTGCGACCCGTCAGATATGTTGCTGGTCCAGATGACAAAAGATAAGGCCCAGGAGCACTCTAAGAAACGTCTCGCCCGAACATTCCGCTGTAGTCCTGAAGTTAAAAAATGTCTGAGTCCGCGCAATAACGATAACAACGTACATGACAAATACTTCCTGTCTGGTGCCTTTCTGAAGATTGGCTGGCCGTCAGTGAATGTCATGTCATCGTCAGATTTTAAATGCGTCGCTCTGACGGATTATGACCGTTTCCCGGAAGACATTGACGGTGAGGGCGATGGCTATTCGCTCGCATCCAAGCGAACAACAACGTTCATGTCGTCGGGTATGACATTGGTGGAAACCTCCCCTGGCCGCGATATTACCGATGTGAAGTGGCGGCGCAGAACACCGCATGAGGCGCCACCGGCGACGGGCGCCATGTCGTTGTATAACCGCGGCGATCGCCGTCGCTGGTACTGGCCATGTCCGCATTGTGGTGAGCATTTTCAACCAAACGGTGACGCGGTTGCGGGATACCGGGGCATCGAGGATCCGGTGCAGGCGAGCGAGTCCGCGTATATCGAGTGCCCGCACTGTGCCGGGAAAATCACGGCAGACCAAAAGCGTGAGCTTAACAGTCTCGGCATCTGGCTGCGTGACGGTGAAACTATCAGTAAAGAGGGTGTTCGCGGTGGAGAACCCCGGCGCTCCCGCATTGCATCATTCTGGATGGAAGGCCCCGCAGCTGCTTACCAGACGCTGACGCAGCTGGTCTACAAACTGCTGACGGCGGAGCAGGACTATGAAACCACCGGCAGCGAGGAAACCCTGAAAGCGGTGATCAACACCGACTGGGGGCAGCCGTATTTGCCGCGTTCGGCAATGGACCAGCGCCGGGGTGATGAGTTGATGGCGCGCGCCGAAGTGATGGAGAAGCGTTTTGTTCCTCCTGACGTCCGGTTTCTGGTGGCAGCGGTGGATGTTCAGGGCGGCAAAAAGCGTCGTTTTGTGGTGCAGATCGTCGGCTATGGCCAGCACGGTGAGCGCTGGGTGATTGACCGCTACAACATCAAAACCTCTGTGCGTTGCGATGAGAACGGCGAGGCGATGCCCGTCGATCCGGGTGGCTACATCGAGGACTGGGATCTACTGGTGACCGATGTGCTCAACAAAGAGTACCGGTTGATGAGCGACCCGACGCGCACCATGCCCGTAATGTGCATGGCCGTGGACAGCGGCGGCGAAGACGGGGTCACGGATAACGCCTACAAATTCTGGCGCCAGTGCAAGCGGGATGGCCTTCGTAAACAGGTCTATCTGTTCAAAGGCGACAGCACGTCGCGCGGGAAAATCATCACCCGCTCTTATCCGGATAACACCAACCGCTCAGACCGTAAGGCCAGCGCGCGCGGCGATGTTCCGCTGTATTTCCTCCAGACCGATCAGCTTAAAGATCGCGTCCACAATGCACTTCGGCGCGATACGCCGGGGCCGAACTTTATTCATTTCCCTGACTGGCTCGGAGAGTGGTTTTACGACGAGCTCACCTACGAAGAACGCGATTCTAATGGCAAGTGGCGCAAGCCGGGAAAGGGGGCGAACGAAGCCCTGGACCTGATGTGTTACTGCCATGCGCTGGTGCTACTGCGCGGCTATGAACGCATCAAGGACTGGAGCAATCCGCCAGCGTGGGCAAAACCTCAGTTGCTGAACAAAGCGGTCAATACCAGCGCCGGGCAAAGTGATACGCCAGCGAACAGTGCTGGTGAAGAACAACCTCCGGCAAGAACACCACGTTCGACGCCACCACCTATCAAGAAGAAAGCCAGAACATTCGGAAGCTGACATGCGCATCACTGAAATAAAACTCATGCGGGACAGGGCGGAGAAAGCCTACATCGATGCGCTCGGGGCCAAAAGCCTGAGCATGAATGGGCGCAACCTGACCCGGCAAGATCTCAGCGAACTGAAAAAGGCGTTCGATTACTGGGACCGCCGGTACCGTAATGCCCGGTCGAAAGGCAAGGGTAAACCCTTCTCACTGGTCAATTTCACGGGGCGTTAATGGGACTCTATACAAAATTTCTGGGTGTGATTGCACCACAGCGTGCGCTCCGGAGGATGGCTGCTCAGGACCAGATTAAGGCTTATGAAGCGGCCCGGCCTTCACGAACGCATGCAGCCAAAAAGGAAAGACACAGCGCCAACACTGCCGTTTTTGCTGCTGGCGTGTCGCTGCGTGAACAGGCGCGATGGCTCGATGATAACCACGACCTGGCATCCGGCATGCTCGATAAACTGGAAGAGCGGGTGGTTGGTGCGCGCGGGATCCAGATTGAACCGCATCCCCTGAACACGCAGGGTGAAGTGCACGAAGACTTCGCCGCCCAGCTTTCTGCGGCCTGGGATAAGTGGGCACTGTCACCAGAGGTTACCGGGATGTTCAGCCTGGCGGAAGCGCAGCGCCTGATGCTGCGTAGTGCGCTGCGCGACGGCGAAGTGTTCACGCAGCTGGTACGCGGCCCGGTCAAAGGTATTGAGTACACCACGCCGGTGCAGTTCGCCTTTGAAATGCTGGAAGCCGACTTTGTACCGATGAATCTTTCAGGTGCAGGCAATGGGCTGACGACCATTCAGGGCATCAATATCAATGCGTGGAGCCGTCCGTTGTCTTATCACGTTTATCTGGCGCATCCGCAGAGCGGTCTGGGGACCACGCGAACCAAAGTTATTGGCAGAGAAAACATGCTCCATCTGGCGATGCGTAAGCGTCTGCACCAGCTGCGCGGCGTCACTATCTTCGCCAATGTAATCCAGCGCCTGGGCGATTTGAAGGATTACGAAGACAGCGAGCGCGTGGCCGCACGCATTGCGGCGATGCTGGGCTTCTGGATCAAGCGTGGCGACAGCTCAGTATTCGAAGAGGGCGGCGACTGGGAAAGCCCGGAGAACAAATACCGCAACTTCGATATGTCGGCGGGAATGATTTACGACGATCTGGCCCCCGGCGAAGAGCTGGAGATGCTGGAGTCTAACCGGCCCAATTCCAACATGGCAGAGTTCCGCAACGGGCAGTTACGCGCCGCAGCTGCTGGCACCCGCACCGGCTATTCCTCAATCTCGCGGGACTACAACGGGACGTATTCCTCACAGCGTCAGGAGCTGGTGGAAAGTTTTGAAGGCTATGCCGTGTTGCAGGACTGGTTTGTCTCCCGGACCGTCCGGCCTATGTATCGTGAATGGCTGCGCATGTACCTGCTCAGCGGCATCAAGATCCCCTCAGATCTGGACCTTTCCACGCTCTACAACGCGACATACATGGCACCGGTCATGCCGTGGATTGATCCGGTGAAAGAGGGCGAAGCCTGGAAAACACAGATTCGTGGCGGGGCGGCAACGGAAGCGGAATGGGTAAGGGCGCGCGGCGGTAGCCCACGCAATACCAAACTGCAGCGCCAGCGCGAAGTGAAGTTCAACCAACAGCACGGGCTGGTATTTGATACCGATCCGGCAAACGACAAAGGAACGACAACCTATGAGCAAACAGCAGGTGCTGGTGGGACTCACGGCCAGCGGTCAGGTAAAGGCAATGGATAATCGCTGGTATGAGATTCAGGCGGCTGCCAACGGTTCAGCCGGTGAAATCCATCTTTACGATCAGATAGGTGGCTGGGGAATTTCAGCCAGTCGATTTTTACGGGAGGTCAGCGAAGCTGGCTTTTTTAATGCCTCGCAGGTTGAGATCCGTATTCATTCACCCGGCGGCAGCGTGCTGGACGGGTTTGCTATCTACAACACGCTCAAGCGTCTGACCGGGACCGTCAATATTCACATTGATGGGCTGGCGGCATCCATGGCCTCGGTGATTGCCATGCTGCCGGGGGCCACGGTTCATATTCCCTCCAACGCATTCATGATGATTCACAACCCGTATGGCGGACTGGTGGGTGACGCCAGTGATCTGCGTGATTACGCCGATCTGCTGGATAAAAACTCTGCGGTGATGATTGATGCCTACACGCAGAAAACCGGGTTGTCCCGCGAGGACGTCGAATCCCTGATGAATAATGAAACCTGGATGACCGGCGCGGAAGCGGTGGAAAAAGGTTTTGCTGATGTGCTGCTGCCTGAAATGCAGATGGCGGCATGTATTAACGACAATGTAACGAAGGAGTTTTCTAAAATGCCAAAGGCAGCCCAGCAGCTTTTTGCCCCTCACGCCAACGCTAACCAGCCGCAAGTACCGCTGCCAGTGGCGGCCCACCAGGCACCTGAGCAGCCAGCACAACCCGCTGTCGATGTGACGGCGCTGGCCGTACAGATGGAGCAGATCCGCCTGAAGAATGAAACCGAACGTCGGGCTGCTGTGTCAGGCGTATTTACCGCATTCGCAAACCATCCCGGCGTGACTGAATTGCAGGCATCCTGTCTGACCGATCAGTTCTGCGATGCTGCTACTGCGCAGCAAAAACTGCTGGCGAAGCTGGCTGACGGGACCACGCCGGGCGCGAATGGTTTTGTTCATGTTCACGCAGGCAACGGCAACATCATCGGTGATTCCGTGCGCAACGTGGTGATGGTGCGTGCCGGTTTCGGCGAACGCCAGACCGATAACCAGTTTAACGGCATGAGCCTGATGGAGCTGGCGCGCGCCTCTCTGACCGGTCGCAGTATCGGCGTGTCGGGGATGGATCGTATGGGGATTGTGGGCATGGCCTTCACCCACAGCAGCAGCGACTTTGCCCACATTCTGATGGATGCGGCCAGCAAGTCAGCGCTGCTCGGCTGGGATGAAGCGGAAGAAACCTTCGATAAGTGGACCCGTTCGGGTGAACTGCCAGATTTTAAACCGGGCAACCGTGTCGGTCTGGAGGCATTTCCGAGTCTGCGCCAGGTGCGACCAGGGGCTGAGTACAAATACGCCACGCTGAACGATTCTGGCGCGGTTATTCGTCTGGCCACCTACGGCGAGCTGTTCAGCATTGACCGCCAGGCCATAATCAATGATGACATGTCCTTCATTACCCGCATTCCTTCCTCGATGGGGCGCGCGGCAAAAGCGACCGTAGGTGATCTGGTATACGCGACCTTGACGGAGAACGCGGACTTTAACGGTGAGCCGTTGTTCAGCGAGGATCGCAACAACTACATTTCCGGCGAAATGAATATTGATAACCTGGCATCTGCCCGCTCGATGATGAAGCGCCAGAAATCCGGCGACCGTACTCTGAATATTTCCCCGGCGTACCTGCTGGTGCCAACCCTGCAGGAAGCCTACGCCGATCAGATTATTCACTCGACCTCGGTGCCGGGCGAAGCTTACAACTCTGGCATTAAAAACCCGGTCCTTAACATGGCGGAAATCATTGCCGAACCTCGCCTCGATGACGCCGATGAAGATTCCTGGTACCTGGCAGCGCGTAAAGGCGCGGATACCATCGAGGTGGCGTATCTGGACGGCAATGCAGCGCCGACCGTTGAAAGCACCTCCGGCTTTACCGTCGATGGCGTAACCATGAAGGTGCGCATCGATGCCGGTGTGGCACCGATGGATTATCGCGGCATGCTCAAAGCAACCGGCGCAGCATCCTGATCCCTTTCCCCTGAGAACCCAGGCACCTCATTGCAGGTGCCTTTTTTATTAAGAGAGAACGTAATGGCTAATAATTATATTGAAGACGGTCAGACGATGGACTGGACCAACAGTACCGGCGCGGATGTGGCATCCGGAGACCCCGTGTCTGTTGGGGCGATGCTGGGGGTCGCGCATGCGGATATCGCTGACGGTGAAGACGGCGTGCTGCATATGACCGGCGTAATTGCATTGGCGAAGGATGAAGCCGACTCCTGGTCTGCCGGTGAAAAACTGTATTTCGATGCGGAGAGCGGCAACGTGAGCGTTACGGAAAGTGATGTGGTAGCCGGTACCGCCTGGGCAGATGCCGAAACGGGTGACAGCGACGCGCCGGTGCGCCTGGGCTACTGATGAGTGACTTCAACGCGCTGATGGCAGCGGCGGATGATGTTCTGATCACCACCTTTAATGTCGACGGCTGCGTTGAGTTGTGGCCGGGTGAAGCCCGTTCGCAGACGATAAAAGGGGTGTTTGATAACCCCTTTTTACTGACAGGCATGCCTGACGGTGGGCAGATGCAGGGCGGTGACCCGTCTTTCACCGCTCACGACCGGGATATCGTCGGCCTCCAGAAAAAGGACCCAGTGCTAATCATCAAGACGATGTGGTACGTGAAATCGTTGCAGCCGGATGGCTCCGGCGTAACCCAGGTGTTTTTGTCGAAATATCAGAAATCAGGACTCGATACCCCAGGAGCACGGTTATGAGTGGGTTTTATATCGATACCGGCGCGCTGAAAACTGTAAAAGCTGCGCTGGGTGCCAGTGAATCCCAGATGGTTGCCGCCTTCCACAAGGCGCTGAAGCAAACCGTCAGCAAACTCTATAAACAATCCGTCGCACTGATGCTGAATGAAACAGGGGCCAAAAACCGGAAAGTGGTGCAGCGCCGAATTCGGCAGAGCACAAAGCGAGTTTCCGGTAATCAGCCCGGTACCGGGAAGGTGTGGTTCGGTCTGAATGATATGCCCGTCAGCACGCTGAAAGGGAGCATTAAGCAACCACCAAAGCTTCGGCGCCAGCGTGATGAAAAGGGGCGGTTTATTACGGCAAAAGGCTCTCGTGGCGCCACCTTCACACCAAAGTCGCCTCACCTCAGCGCCACCAGTTTCATGCACTCCTTTGGGGCCACGGTGCGGGGCAAGCGATCCATCTGGATACGGCAGGCGAACGGTCACATAGCAGAAGCCCGGATGGCGGTTTATAACCCAATGATTGCAGGCATCGAGAGCGGATATTTCGATAATGCCAGTGAGATGCTGATGGATTATTTCACCAAAGACCTGCGCGGCAGGGTGGCGGGTAGCGTATGAACGGCGTTGAATGGCTGGATGATTATCAGGATGCCGTGGTTGCCGAGCTCGCCAAAATCCCATGGGCAGTGACGACTGGTGTTTATCCTGATATTGGCAGTGACTTCCCGACACCTGCGGTCTTTTTTGACGTGGCCCGCTGGGAGCGTGCAGAGCGTGAAATCGGCGGGAATGTCACGCTGTCCCTGACCTGTCATTTTTATATTCTGCGTCATTTTGTGGCCGCCGAGGGTGAGGATGAAGCACTCCGGGGAAGCACGGAGACACGCGTTCGCAACGCGGCGCTGAAAATGTCTGACTGGATAGAAGGGCGACAGTTTGGCACCGGCACAGCACCGGCGGTAATGGAATCGGCCGAGCCCATGACCTGGGAAAATTCAGAAGGCGGGGCAGACCATGCCATCTGGAGTGTCTCTTTCACGCAACTGCTGGCCGTCGGGCGTGACCCGTTTGAAGAGCCGGATATGCCGGTGTTCAAAGAGTTCTGGCTGGGTGTGTTCCCGGATGTAGGCGCTGGCCATAAGGATGATTACACCCTGCTGGCAAAATCGGAGGAGAGCTGATGGCGGTTTATCGCGGCTGCTCGCTGTTCCTGAACAGCGTCCGCCTCTCTGACAGCGTGGCCTACACCCCGCCGGAAATCAGCGTTGACGTGGCCCGGTATAAAGCCGGTGCGATGCCGGTTCCAGTCAGTGTACCGCGCGGTATCAAACCCATGACCGCGCACTACAAAATCGCGGGTATGGACCCGACCGCGTTTCTGTTTCTGGGACTCAGTGCGGGCGCGCGGGCGCGTCTGACTGTGCGGCGGGTGTACCGGGTGGGTGAAAGCGTGGTGTTCCTTCATGACGAGCTCGAGGGTTTTATTGATTCCATCCGCACAGACGAGCACGGCAGCGACAGCAAGCTGAACGTCGGGCAGGAAATGTCGATGACAGTGAATTACTACCGTGTATCGGTGAATGGCGTTCAGTCGTTGCTTGAAATCAACGCCGCGCTGGGAACGACCAAAATCATGGGCGTGGATCCCCAGCGTATTTCGGGCGCTATTTCGGGAATACTGACATGATTATTGACCCGCTTGCGATCCTCGAGTCGCAATACAATCAGCAATTCGAAACCCTCAACACGCCGCTGCCGCCACTGTTGATGTGGGGCGATTTTATCTTTCAGCTCTCCACCCTGGCCTACAACAAACTGACTATCAGCGATGCCTGGACTTGGGCGGCCCAGGGCCGAATCGGTCGACAGGACCGGCTGCAGTACACCGGCAAGAAGACCCCGACGATGCGCTTTGACTGCGAACTGTATGCAGACTTTGTGGACATGACCGGGCTTTCTGATGTTCTGGCGTCGACCGGCAGCTGGCAGGCCGGACAAAGCGATCCGGTCGAATGGCTGCGCCGCCAGGCCAACAGCAAAACACCCATGATGCTGGTCACCGGCTCAGGTCTGGTGATGGGCTTCTGGGTCATGACGCAGCTGGAGCAGGCCGTCGATGAATTTCGCGGCGCCGGTGAGTTCCGCCACCAGAACGTCACCTTATCACTGCAGTATTTTGGTAAGAGCCTGAGCGGGGTGGACGATGATGAACCGGCTGATGTGCCCGCCCCGATGGCGGCGACGTCAGACCAGGCTGTCAGCGAAATGAATGCCTTTTTAAGTGAGCACGGTAATGGCTGATTTTACTCTTGCGAACGTTTACCAGCGCCTGATGAAAATCCTGCGTTACGGCAATATTCACAGCGTGCAGGCGGACCCGCCGCGCTGCCGGGTGACGTTTGGCACCGACCCGGTATCCGGCAGTGAGCACGTCAGCGACTGGCTGAACTGGTCCGCACGTTCTGATTCGGAAGTGAATGACTGGAGCATGCCCGCGGTCGGGGCGGCGGTGATGGTCCTGAGTCCTGGCGGGGAGACGGACGGTGGTCTGGTCTTTCCGGCAGGGTATTCCAACGACCGGCCACCACCGGCAACAGTGCCCGGTCAGCACGTCACCCAATACAGCGACGGCGCCACGGTGATGTACGACACCCAGGCGCACGCCATGACTGTCACGCTGCCGGACGGCGGGAAAGTGACGGTGACGGCTACGGGTGGCCTCAGGCTCGTGGGCGACACTGAAATTGACGGCAATCTGGATGTCACCGGTGATGTCAAAGACAAGACCGGTTCAATGCAGGCGATACGGGATACTCACAATCTCCACGATCATCACGAGAACGGTGACGGGGGCGGCACGACCAGTCCACCTAACCAAAAAATGCAGTCCGAAGAGCCCGACCAGTGAGTCGGGTTTTTTTATGGGGGAACCATGCAGGGAATGAACCGGGAAACCGGAAAATCGCTCTCAGCGACTGACCATATACGCCAGTCGGTGCAGGACATTCTGAGCACGCCGCTGGGCTCCCGCGTCATGTTGCCCGGCTACGGCAGTAATCTGCTCCGGCTGGTGGACCATCCGGCGGATCATGTCACGGCGGTTCGCGTGGTGATGGCGACTGCGGTGGCGATTGCCCGCTGGGAGCCCCGCGTCACGATTAACACCATCGAGGTGCTGAAAGCCGGTGAAGGGCAAATCATTGTCACTATCCGGGCGACGGATACCGAGAGTCAGCGCGCTGTATTGCTGGAGAACATCAAACTATGAACACCATTGACCTTAGCCAGCTCCCACCGCCGCAGGCAGTCGAAATGCCGACCTTTAAAGTCATGAAGGCGCAGCGGCTGGCAGAGTTGCAGGCACTGAGTCCGGTATTCAGTGCGCTGGTTGAAAGCGACCCGGCGATGAAACTGCTGGAGATCCTGGTTTACCGCGAAATGGTCAACGTCGCGCGTTTTAACTCGGGTGTCTGGGCCGTGCTGCTGGCGTATGCCAAAGGCAGCGACCTGGACCAGCTGGGTGCGAATTATGACGTGTCCCGTCTGGTCATTACGCCGGGAGACGACAGCACCCTCCCGCCAACTGCGGCGGTGATGGAAAGCGATGATGCTTTCCGGCTGCGTATTCGCCTGTCCTGGTATGCGCGCAACACCGCAGGCTCGGTTCAGGCTTATGAGTTTTTCACCCTGTCGGCCGACGGGAGCGTGGCGGATGCGCGGGCGTATGGTCCTGCGGAATCTGCTGATATCGAACCCGGTCATGTTCATGTCTACCCGTTGAGCAATGAGGGAGACGGCACGCCGTCGGATGCACTTCTGCAGACCGTGAGTGATGCGCTGAATGACGAATATGTGCGCCCCCTGACGGATTACGTCAGCGTGCTGGCACCGACAGTCATTACCTATGACGTGACCGCAACGCTCATCATTGCCGACGGCCCGGATGCCGACACCGTCGAGACGGCGGCCGAAAACGCCATGCAGCGCTACGCCGACAGCGTCCACAAAATTGGTACCGGCGTTTCGCTGGCAGGTGTTTACCGCGCACTGAAGCAACCCGGTGTGGATGACGTGACGCTGGATTCACCGCAGGCCACTATTCCTGTCGGGATGGGTGAAGTGTCCTTCTGTACCGGCATTAATCTGACCATCGTAAGGGGGAGCGATGTACCGGACACTCCTGCCGCCTAACGCGACACAAAGTGAACAGGCGCTCGAGCAGGTGATGGGGCACATGAGCGACCAGCCCATCGATATCCGCATTGTCAAAAATCCAGACCTGTGTCCCGCCGAATTGCTGCCCTGGCTCGCCTGGGAATATGCGATCACCTACTGGGATGCGAACTGGACGGAAGCGCAGCAGCGCAGCGTTATCAAAAATGCCCCGAAGGTGAACAAAACACGCGGTACCGTCGGCGCGGTGAAACATGCGCTGCAGGCGGTGGGCCGCTCCATCGATGTGGTCGAGTGGTTCAGGGATTCTCCTGTCGGTGAGCCGTATACCTTCCGCGTGCTGGTTAACGGGTACGCCGTGACCGCCGACGAGCTGAAGCTCATTACCCAGCAGGTTGCGGATGCGAAGAACGCCCGCAGCTGGATGAGCGATATCCAGATTGGCGAACAGTCGGTCGCCGGGGCTATTTATTGCGGCGGCGCCAGCGTCGTGCAGCACACCATCAGAATCTCAGGAAAACGCGATGAGTGATTACTATTTATTGATAACCGATGCCGGGAAGGCGCTGGAGGTTGCCGCGCACGCCAGCGGTGAGCCGGTCAGCCTGACCGACTTTGCGGTCGGGGACGGCGGAGGCTCGCCAGTGACACCGGATGCCACGCAAACCGCGCTTACCAACGAAACCTTTCGCGATGTCCTCAGCTCGTTAAGCGCCAGCGTGACTGATGCGTCGGTGCTAGAGGCAGAGTGCATTATCCCGGCCAGCAGCGGCGGCTATACCATCCGTGAAATTGGCATTTTTGCCAGTGACGGCACACTGTACGCGGTCGGGAATTTTGCGGAGCAGGAGAAACCCGCCCCGGACAGCGGCTACGCGGCATCGCTGAAAATTCTGGCTGACCTGGTGGTCTCCGATACCAGCGATATTACGCTGACCGTTCAGGACGGGAGCTATCTCACCGAGACGCAGGCCGACACGATTTATCTGCGGCAGGATAAGCTGCTGGGTGAAATTGGTGCCATTGGCGCAACAGCGCAATCAGTCGCCCGCACAAACCTGGGATTAGGTACGGCAGCAATTAAGGATGTAACCACCTCTGCAAGCGACACAACACCTGGCAGACTGATGAAAGTGGGTGACGGTGGCTTGATGGGTGGAACGCTTTCCGCCTCTAATACCAACTTGACGGATAAAAATGGTTTTCCGTCAATGTTGTTTAAGCAAGGCGGTGGGTCTGACAGTACACATTTTAATGGCTCATATGGTTGCGGCGTTCACTTGCAATACGGGAATGGCGGGGATAATACACAAGCGCTCTCCGCTAATCTTTTCATTGATTATGCAGGTAACTTAACGGTCGAGTGGCTAGCGGTTACAATTTCAGATGGGTCAATTCTCACTCAACATACACAAAAATTATACGGCCCCCTGAACAAACCCTCAGCGATGGATGTTGGTGCGCTACCGCTTACTGGCGGCACTCTTACAAGTAACGGTGGAATACTGCGCCTAAAAAATACAACTCAGGAAGAGTCGAACTATATTCTGGCACAAAATGCAGATGGCACTAATCGGTGGTATATCGGGAATGGCAGTATAGATAATGATGATGTTGTTATTAATAATTACGCTACTGGTGCCCACATAGTCTTGAGTGCTGATGGGACAATCATATTCGCTGTAGGTGATTATCACCAAGTATGTAAACCAGATGGAACGTTCAATCCTTATAGCTACGCCAATTTTGATGCTAAGTATCAGGCAAAAGGAAGTTATTACACAACGTCGCAATCTGATGGTCGCTACGTGACCAAAACCCAACTTGGAACCCGTGGTTCATTCAGCGTCGGTGGTAATACTACAGAAGCCCCGACAGGGTGTGTTCTTACTGGGGGCGGTGATTTTGGGTCAAGTGACGGTAGCTACTTCTATCGCGCAATGCAGTACGTTATTAATGGTGCTGCGCATACAGCTGCTTATACCGCGACACTGCAATCAGCACCGAGTCATCACATTAATATTCTTGAGTCTTTATCTGTCGATAGTATTGATGAACTCATTAATTGCCAGCTATATAAAAACACGTATTTTACTGACGATGAGTTTGAAGATGGCGTTTCCGTAGCATCATTGCTCGATGAGCAGGGCTTTGATTTTTATCAGGCCAGAAGCCTGCTAACAGGCACCGTATTTATTGCCTATGAGCCCGATACAGGAATTATCAGGCAAATTGACACGGACCCACAGCTCATGTGGCCGATTGATATGAGCATGCGTGGCCTTAATTCTTTGCCTGATGGTTGCAACATTAACGGGACATGGGTTTACGTTGATGGCGAGGTAACTCAATCTCCAGAACTGGTCCGTGCCAGAAATAAACGCATTCTCGCCAGCAAACTGAGTCTGGTTGCGGGCTTCGGCGTCATGTTTCAGCTTTTGCCTGATGATGTGGAACCGGACGAAGTGCAGGCGCTAAAGGACTATATAACCGCTTTGCGTTCAGCAGACCTCGATTCAAACCAGCCAGCCTGGCCACCTGTTCCAGCCTTTATTTTTTAACCCCCGGAGTTTCTATGTTCAGACATAACAAATCGCGTTTGCGAGGATTTTCCCTGCGCGCGTTTCAGACCCGAATGAATGCGGTCTGGTTTAACGGTGGCGTGAATGACGCGCAGGCTGAGTGCCTTGCGGGCTTCACCGCTGCCTATCTCATTTACAACAACGTGCTTGGCCGCCATGTTCCGGTGAGCTGGCTGGCCTATGTGCTCGCCACCACCTACCACGAAACGGCAGCCACCATGAAACCGGTCGAAGAATACGGCAAAGGGGCGGGGCGTCCGTACGGCGAACCGGACCCGGAGACCGGACAGGTTTACGACGGGCGCGGCTACGTCCAGCTGACCTGGAAAGACAATTACCAGAAGGCGCAGGCGCAGGTGGTCGATTTCCTGACGCTCCAGCACGACGTGCAGTTGGTGATGCAGCCTGATTTAGCGATGACGCCATGGGTGGCAGCGCAGGTGGCGATTAACGGGATGGCGGAAGGCTGGTTCACTGGCAAGGCGCTGGCCGATTACCTGACCGATACGACGACCGACTACGTCAATGCGCGCCGCATTATCAACGGCACCGATAAAGCGCAACTCATCGCGGCGTATGCCACTGAGGTGCAGGCGGCACTCGAGCTGGCGCACGGGAAAGGGATTGTCCGTTGTCAGGTGAAGGAGGGCGTCAGCGGCGATGACGTGCGCGAACTGCAGCTGATGCTGGGCCTGCGACCTGACGGGAGCGCGGGACCGGATACGGTCAACGGCATCATGGCGTTCCAGGCGGCGCACTTGCTGGCGGTCGACGGGGTCTGCGGGAAAGAGACCTGGGCGGCACTCGACCAGGAGGTCTACGGCGTATGAAAGCTCTGATGTTAGCGGCGATTCTGGTCCTGTCCGGATGCTCGGGAACCTGGGTCCATATCGAAGAGTCCGGGAGCCAGCAGGCCTGCGCGCCGGTGGTGAGTGTGGAAAGTCTCGGCAACAGCGTCACGGTCTCCGATCACTCTCAATGTAAGGCGAACCAATGAAAAAAGCAGTTCAGGTGATCACCACCCTGATGTTGTGCACGGTGATGGCGGGGTGCTCTAACATCATCACCTACGTCCGGCACGATGAAACCAAAGGCAACATTCAGTGCAGCGGTGACCAGGCCCTGAAGCGCGACAGCCAGTGTCACGCCACCGCCACCACCAAATAACATACCCATTCAGTTTACAGACCCGCTCCGGCGGGTTTTTTATGTGGAGAGCATTATGGATTTACACGGTACCCGGACCAGTGAAACGGACAACGCCGCGAAACAAATCACCACCGTCAATATGTCGGTGATCGGCATCGTCGGTACAGCGCCGCTGGCCCAGCGCGGTGAAGTGGCGACCCTGACCACCGGCAGCTCGCTGCTGAACAACCAGATTGTGTTCAGCGCAACGCGCAGCGGCAAAGACGGCAATCAGTTGAATGTACTGGCGACAACCGGCGAAGCGGATTCATCCGGCGGGGCTGCCACGCTGGCCTTTTTCGAAGATGAACAGCTGACCATCATTCTTGGCACTGACGGCGACGGCGTGATCAGTGCCACGGCGGCGGATGTGGTCGCTGCTGTCGGCGAGCTGGATCCGGGCCTGACAGAGCTCAGCATTACCGCCGCGCTGCCGGAGGGGATGACCGGTGAAGGCATCATGCTGCCATTTGGCGCCACGGCGCTGGCCGGTGGCGAGAATGAGCCTTTCCCGTTGTTCACGCCGTCCCTCATTTCAGGCAGCAAATCGCAGGCCAAAAAGCTCGGTTATGCCGGTACGCTCTACGCGGATATGTACGACATTCTCAATCAGATTGGCGCCCTGGTGATGGTGGTGCGCGTCCCGGAAATCCCGTCAGAAGACCTGCAACGCTCGGCGATTATTCAGGGTATCGAGGCGCTGAAGCTGGGGCAGTCCAGCCTCAACTACAACCCGCGCATCCTGATTGCGCCGGAGTGGAGCACCGATGACGGTGTCGGTAAAGCGCTCGAGAGCATGGCGAACCAGTGCCGGGCCGTGGCCTACCTCGACTCGCCCTCGATGGCGACGCCGGAAGAGGTCGCCCGCCGTGGCCAGCAGTATGGCGCCCGCGTGGAAATCCTGCGACCGCGCATCATGGTCACCAGCGATGTCACCGGCAAAACTACCAGCCGCCCGTATTCCGCTGCCGCTGCCGGTCACCGGGTCCGTATCGACAGCGATTACGGTTACTGGTGGTCGAAGTCCAATCATGAGGTTTACGGTTTTACCGGCCTCGAGCAGGTGGACAGCTTCCTTGTCGGGGATGAGACCTGCGTGGTGAACCAGCTCAACCAGGCGAACGTCAGCACCGTCGTGATGCTCGATGCCTACAAGCACTGGGGCAACCGCCTGTGTACGGACGATCCGCAGTATCGATTCGAATCGGTGCGCCGCACAATGGACGCCATCGAGGATTCAATTCAGCTGATGGTGACCAAAAACTATCTGGATCGCCCGATTGATAAGGCATTCGCCACCTCGATTGTCGGCTCGGTGAACAGCTACCTGCGACAGCAGACAAAGCTCGGCGTGCTCAAAGGGGGCCGCTGCTGGCTGGATCCAGATCTCAATACCGCTGAATCACTGGCGGCGGGTAAGGTGTACTTCAACGTGGCCATCGGACCGAAATCACCGGCAGAAGAAATCACCGCGACCTACGCCATCGACAACACCTACACCGTTCAGGCATTCAGCCTCGCCGCCTGATAAGGAATCAACATGAATACTGGATTTATCTACTCAAAATCAGGGCTGTGGGTGGGCAACAACACCCGCGTGGCGGGCGTACTGTCGCTGACGCCGCCAGCCATCACCGCGACAATTGGCAATTACAAAACCACCTGGATGGATATGGCCACACCGGTGGATAACGGCATGGAGCCTATGCAGACCGAGTTTAAGGTCGGGACCGATCCGGATGTGCTCGCGCTGTTCGGCTTCATTCCCGGCAGCTCAACCCGCGTACAGGTCCGCCGAACCTATCGTGACACCGACGGCGTGCTGCACACCTTCGTGGATGAAATGGAAGGCATCATCGGCACCATTACCCCAGACGAAGCCGGGACCGACAGCAAAGAGAGCGTGGGGATGTCAGTGGCCATGAATCTAAGCTATTACAAGTTGACGGTCGACGGGAAGGAAATCTACGAGATTGACCCGGCGAACATGATCCGCAGCGTTAACGGCGTGAACGTTCTGGCAGACGAGAAAGACGCGCTGTTGATGTAACAATGTAATTAAGTCGGACTCAAAATACTTATGCTCTCAAAGGAACCTGAATACGATTAAAAGGTCTTCCAGATTAAATGGGGTTTTGAGGGGGCTTTTAGGTCAATGATTAAGAAGTCGCCTTGCAAAGACTGACAAACAGTTTGAAGTCGAGTATTCTGCATAAGAATATGGAGATATAAATTAAATTACGAATAATAACTTATTGTAACTATCATGATATTTAAAAGAAAAACATATGAAGAAAATTAAGTGCAAAATACTTTTGATTTTACTCACCTTGTCTGTAGGTTGTAATACCTATGCGGCAACCAATATTTCCTCCCTTGAACAAGCAGCATCAAATGGCGATGTTAAAGCACAAGTTAGTCTTGGTACTGATTATTTAAATGGAGCGGGCGTAGAAAAAAACTACGCTAAAGCTAAAGAGTGGCTTGAAAAGGCCGTCGAGCATAACAACCAAAATGCTTGTTACTCTCTAGGTGTTATGTATCTATCCGGCTTAGGCGTAGAGAAAGATGTAAGTAAGGCTACTGCGTTATTTAAAAAATCCGGTGCGGAATATGAAGGTGGTGCTTATCATAATCTTGGGGTCATATACGAAAAAGGATTAATTGGACCAAAGGACCCAGCCTTAGCTCTCAAGTACTATCAGTTGGGTGCTGATGCAGGAGACTATGGCTCACAGTTAATTATGGGTTGGCGTTATGAGAATGGTCTAGGAGTAAAGAAAAATACCAAAAAAGCTTTAGATTATTACAAAAAGTCAGCTGCACAAGGAAATGCGGAAGCAAAATATTATATAGGTCGTTTGTATGATGAGGGAATAGGTGTAAAGCGGAACGATGCTCTTGCAGCAAAATGGTATAAGGAAGCTGCTGAAGGCGGCAATGTTGGGGGCATGACGAATCTAGGAGTCATGCTTACGAACGGAGAAGGCGTAAAAAAAGATTACTTGCAAGCAAAATACTATCTCGAAAAAGGTGTAAGTAAGGGGTCGGCTGAAAGTATGTCAAGTCTTGGCTATTTATATATCAACGGGCTGGGTGTGAAAAAGGATCTGTATAAGGGAAGTAAATTGTACAGTGATTCATGCGACAAAGGGTTAGAAGAGGGATGCAAATATTTGGCAGAGATTAAAGCTAAAGGGCTATATAAAACGACAAATAATGAGCTGCTAAGTAAAGGCAGTACTCAGCGCCTCATTGCAAAATCTATAGATCCCAATATTAATGCGACTTTTACATGGCAAGGCGATGATGCTTTATTCAAGGCTAATGATGGCAAGGTTGATTGTACTTTTTTAAAAGATTTCTCAGAAAAAGGCGGGCAATTGGCAACCTCGTTTGTTTGCACCAACAACGTGCAGGTTATATTAAAGCAGTTTAAGGAAACGAAGAACGCTTACCTTGCTGTAATGACCGATAACTTTAATAAAGAAGTGAATAAATTTCCAGTTAACGTCTATGTGACAAAATAACGAAGCTGTTGAAAATCAATAATTAATATTTATCGTACCTAACAAATCATACAAAAGCACCTTCGGGTGCTTTTTTCATTTAAGGAACCGAAATGACTTATCCGGCAAATACCACCCTGATCACCCTGTCACGTCCACTGAAACTGAACGGCGAAGACATTGAAACCATCCAGATGCGCGAGCCGACGGTGTTCGACAAACTGCTGTTCGAGAAAAATAAAGGCGCCGCGCTTGAGAAAGAAGTGGCGATGATTGCGGGTCTTTGCAGCCTTAACCCTGGGGATCTGCACCAGCTACCGGCCTATGACTACGATCAGCTGACGGAGGCATTTAATGATTTTTTGCTGCCACCGGCGGAGCGCTCGAACCTGAGTTCCTGAGCAATCAGCCGGGGATCACATACTGGTGCCGCATTACGTTCAGCGAACAGCTCACACTGCCGCTGAGTATCTGGCGGCGCTATCTGAAAAAGGCCATTCAGCAGAGCGCGGCGTAATGTCAAAATCCCAGAAGTTTAACGCCTCGATTAATTTCGGGGCGTCGCTCGACCCGTCAATGTCCCGGACCCTGAAAGGGCTTACTCGCGGCATTGACGATATCAGCGAAGAGTCAGCGAAGGCGGCAAAATCACAGACGGCCTGGATGCGTCAGGTGAAAGCCGGTTCTGCGGGGACTACCGCGCAGATAAATAATATGGAACGGGCGACGGATACGCTCGTGAAAAAGCAGGCTTCACTGGAGAAACAGATCCGTGAAGGGGTACGCGCAGGGAAAGACGTGTCAGAGCTGGCGAGCGAATACCAGCGTGTTGCAGCCGGGATAGGGCGGGCAGAACACGCGCTCACCCGTTTGAATGCCCAGCAGGAGCGCGAGAATAAGCAGGCTGAGAAACAGAAACGCCGCGATGAACGCTGGGGCCGAATGAAGGCCATGCCAGGCAAGGCGCTGTCGTTCGGTGCCAGCACGCTAATCAGTGCACCGGTTGCTATTGTTGGCGCTGGCGTGGCGGGTATCACCGGGTTGATGGGCGGCGCGCTGGCGCTTAACAAAAAGACGGCGGAGGAGTATCGCCTGTCGAAGCAGTACGGCATGTCATACCGGAGCTATAAGAACGGCAGCATTCTTGCGGAGCAGGCCGGGCTGAACGGTGAAAACTACGGGGATCTGTCAGAAGAGCTGAGTAACAAACTGGGTGAGCAGGGCAATGATAAATCACTAAACCCGCTGCTGGCCCAGATCGGTATGAACAAAACGCAGATGACGGGCAGCAAGCAACAGCAGTTTGACCAGGTGATGCAGGCCATCTCGGTCGGCATCAAAAATAAGAGCCTGACTGCCCAGCAGGGGGAATCACTTGCCGACCAGCTGATGGGCGGTGAAGCCAACAAACTGGTGACCTACATCGCCAGCACCGGCAAATCCTTCAAGGAAGTGATGGATAACGCCGCTCAGCTCAACAATGTGTCTGAGGATGAAGCACGCGCTGCGGCTGAGTCCAGCCAGGTTATCAGTAATCTCTGGACGTCCGGAGAAACCGCTTTGCAGGGTATGGCCGGGGAGTTAGGCAAGGCATTCGAACCGCAGCTGAAAGCATGGGAGCAACAGGCTACGCAATGGATTAGCAACAATAAGCAGCTGATTGCGAATGAAATCACTGAGTGGGTGAAAGGTGGTGGCCCGGAGCGAATTGTCCACGGACTGGAAACTTTCGGGCGTGCTGTTTCACAGGTTGTGAAATGGATAGATGCGATCCTGCCTGAAAACGATGAACGATCCCCGGCGCAGATGGCTACAGCGCAAGAGGCCCGACAGCGCGCCATCGAAACTGAAGAACAGAAGCAGGGCGTGAGTTCTCTGGGTTATCAGGAATCCATCAATATCGCCAACGCCGGGGAGCAATCGTGGAAGGACGCCCATAGCCAGGCCAGGGTTCCGGATGGCGTTAACTTTGATGACAAGACATTCGGTGTGCCAGTCCCGTCGCTGAAAGCTCCAGTACCGCAGCAGACGAACCACGTCAATATCACGGTGAACACGCTACCAGGGCAGGATCCGACGGAGTTTGGCCAGGGTGTCTACGACGCCTTCAACAAAGCGACGCCTGGCGTACCGGACTCGGGCGGGGCTGACACATTCGATATCCCAGCATTCTGAGGAGCACGCTGTGCAATACACAACGAAAGACGGCGAACGGCTGGATATTATCTGCGCCCGCCATTACGCGGCGGTCAACAACACCTTTGAAGCCGTTCTCTTTTCACCAGAGAATTATGATCTGACAACGAATGAAGTTTTCAATGCCGGTTCAACCTTCGATCTCCCTGTTGTAAAGCCCGCAGAGAAGAAAACAGAAACATCACTCTGGGATTAACCAATGTCTTACATCGATACTGGCAGCAAACCATGGCTGCCAAACTTTGCCATTTCCGTTGAGGGTGAAGATATCACCGACGCCGTGCGTGAGAACCTGATTGACCTTACGCTGAAAGATTACGGCGGTGATTCCAAAAAGAGTGATCAGATCTCATTTGCGGTGGTTTCCCCTGATATGAAATTGCCGGGGAAGGGCGTGAAAATTTCTGTGTCCATGGGCTTTGGTGACGAGCTGGTGGATAAGGGAACATTCGTGGTTGATTCACGTTCGTCCGGTGGTTCATCTTCACAACCTCGAGTAATCGAAATCACAGCCCGTGCATTTTCTAAAACGAATGAGCGTGGCCACAGTTCGCTGCAGTCGCAGAAAACACGCTCCTTTGCGTCAGGTACCTCGATGGGCGATTTAGTCAGTACCATCGCTGCCGAACATGGCTTAACGGCTCGGGTTGATTCAACGCTGGTGGAACAGCCGCTGGCCCATGTTGACCAGCTTGGTGAAAGCGATATGAATTTACTGACCCGGATAGCGGCGCAGTATGGCGCGGTGAGCAAAGTGACGCACGATTACTGGGTGATAACACCCAGAGGAGCTCAAACTACGGTGAGCGGTAAACCTCTCCCGGTGGCAACCATTACGCCTGATATGTGCAGTAACTGGCGTTATCACGACACCAGTGATCACCCGGATAGCAGCCAGTCAGGTGGTGGAACCATCATCGTAAGTTACAGAGATGAGGATGATGGAAATCGGATTAAAACGCTTACGGTCGGCAGTGGAGAGCCTTTCACCCATTACCCGAACGCACAAAAAGATATCCACGGAGCCAGGATAATCGCCGGTGGATGTTCTGCCCACAGTAAAAAAAAGCAGGCGGGCATGTCTTTAACTTTGCCAGCAGTGCCGGAGCTCATGGAAATGACGGCCGAAGGGAAAATCGCTACCAGTGGATTCGGTAGCGTGGAGGACAGGGAGTGGAAAATTGCTTCGGTTGATTTTCGACTTTCTGAACAGGGGTTCACTTTGAACGTGGAGTTGGAGTAAGCACTGTTTCTAAGAAGTTGAGGTGACCAAAGTGTTGGTATATTAACTCCTGACATGTGCTTAATTTATTGATTTTCAAAGGGATGAAATATTCCCTATATACCATGATTTAACCGTAACTCATTGAAAGATAATTATTCTTCACCGGTCTTGAAAACCGGCGACCCGAAAGGGTTCTAGAGTTCGAATCTCTACGCTTCCGCCAAATTTAAACCCCAGACAATGAAAGTTGTCTGGGGTTTTTCTTTTGTGCTTTTCCTGACATTTTCCCCGGACTCTTCGATTTACCGCGCGACTGCTCAGCGCGGCCTCCCTTCAATTTTTCCGGTGTGTTATTCCTTGCAGAACCTTATCCAGTACATCGACGAGTGCGAGCGCGGCAGCATGGCGCGAACCCTTGCGCATCAGCAGTACGCCTGTGCGCTCGGACAGTGGGGGTGAGATTCTCAGGGCGTGCAGGTCGTGTCGGGAATGCGCCACGGTATTCGGCAGGATCGTCGCCAAAGGCGCGCGGCAAAACCGGTATCGAGCAAGACCAACGGTTGCGTGGCTAACATCTCCATGTTGACGGGCTGCCAACGGCACATGCGGAGATCCTTGCGGTGCGAGAGGCGTGTCGCAAGCTGGGAACCGAAAATCTTAGCGACTGTGATATCTATATTCTGGCGAGCCCGTGCCCAATGTGCCTCGGCGCGTTGTATTACTGCAGCCCAAACCGCGTGATTTATATCACAACCCGTGAAGAGTACGTCCCGTATTACCACGACGATCGTAAATATTTTGAACTGGAAACCTTCTACGGAGAATTTGCCAAGCCGATTGATCAGCGGCGTTTGCCCATGGTACATCAGGCCGATCCGGATGCCATTAACGTATATAAACGCTGGCAGCAGCTTAACGTGAAATAAATTAAAAACTGACAGGGCGGTAGCAACGCGGATGATTATTGTGCAATCACCCCATTGATCCAATTAGGATTTATCGCCTTGTCGTTATCGTTCCTGAAAAATAGAGTAATAGCCGGACTCTGATAAAAGGAATAGTTAAAATGAAAAAGACAGCAATCGCTTTGTCCCTTCTGTTTGTCGCTACCGGTGCAATGGCCCAGGGCGAAATGCAGCATGCAACAGATGAGACCGTTCAGGCCGCCCACGCTGGCGCCGACACAGCTAAAGAAAAACTGCATCAG
>Ga0160433_100281_pt1 | contig 33848 bp, 30 predicted proteins | sample HID1972K_E0MG_FD_108235 | JGI IMG/M metagenome (GOLD analysis project Ga0160433, IMG submission 108235) | Enriched pill bug-associated microbial communities from UW Madison campus, WI, USA - HID1972K_E0 MG | ecosystem: Host-associated > Arthropoda: Insects > Digestive system > Unclassified ...
AATGGTTAACATACACACTGCAAAACGTTATGTCGATCAACCATAAGAACATCAGAGATCTGTATCCGCAGAATTATAAGAAACTAATGGAGACTGGCAAGGTGTAGTTGGTCGGACGGATACGGCGAAGGAGAGTAACCCAACTTCCACCTCGACCTTGCTTAGGCCTCGCAACAGGAACCGTTTGAATCCATGATTACTCTTGATGTGGGCAAATACCGGCTCAACATCGACAGAACGTTGCTTCCAATCTTAAAAAGGTCCAGAGCGATTTACAAATCTAAAGTCCTTCGCGATCAACAAAATACTGAAAACTCTGAGGTCTATTATTTCAAGCATACAGATTTAAATTATTCCGTCCTTCCTTAACTAGGTGATTTTTGAAATACATTATATGTAAATAGGAAGAGCCATCCTAATGGATAGCTCTTCTATATAATTAATCATTACATTCAAGAGAGAATACTAGTACGCTCCCTCTGCTGTCTTTGTGAAGTTAAAGTTGGTCCATCCAGCCATCCAGTTATCTGAACCGAAAGCACCTTTATAAGCAACTTTATCAAAACCACTACCTAATACACCATCAAAAGCGGCACCGGCTAAGGCAGGTGAGCCAGCTGCAGGTAAGAGGTTAGGTGATGTCAACTTAAAGGGATCAGTAAGTTTAATCGCTTCGATGGTCGTTGGAGTAATACCAGCAACCTGTTGCATTGCAGCGGCACTCGCATTCGCGACAGTCACATCTGAGCCTAATTTAAATGGAGCAGCAATCGCATGAACCAAGTTGTTTCTGAATTCAGAGCCACCAGCTATAAATTTCTCGTAAGCACCGTTAGATTCAAGTAGCAGTCCTGCTTTTACCCAACCCATGATAATTGAGTTATTCACTACAAACGAAGCATTTCTTCTGAAACGGTTACCTGCATTGTGTCTTTGTGCTGTTGTAAGATCTGCATTAGGCCCGACAAACGTAAAGTTTGACAACACTGGTTTTGTGAAAGGCTCTGCTCCCGTGCCATTGCCATCATTATCACACTCGATACCATTTGCATCGTCCGCTGGATCAACAAAGCTTGGATCCCTTAATGCCACACCATACTGTATCTTACCACGATATCCGAAGTCAAAATCGAAATCATCATCAGCAGTTGCATACGCAACCAGGTGTTTTGCGTTTACCGTTCCACCGAAAAACTCATAAGCATCGTCATTTGCATAAGCTACCTGAATATACTCTAAAGTAGTTCCTGATCCTACAGCTCCCAAAGTCAAACCATTGATCTCTGAACCTGGTGCTGCTGCGATACCAGCAAATTCAATACGTACGTATTTAATTACACCTGAATTGTCGTTATCATCAGTACCACCGTAGCTAGAACCAACACCACCTTCAATAATTGGCTCTGTAGTTCTGTTTGTAGTTGCTTTACCCAATACGATAATACCACCCCAGTCGCCAGGCTTACGCTTTCCGGCTTCTTGGCCAGAGGTAAATACGATTGGCTCAGTAGCTGTTCCTTCTGCCATTATCTGCGCACCACGTTCAATAATTAGAGCGCCTTTTCGTGTAATATCACTCTTTATAACTGTTCCAGCAGGGATAGTTAACTTTCCGCCGTCTTCAATATATACGTAACCCCTCAATGTATAGGTACCTTTTTCTAGAGTAACATTTCCAGAATAGTTCCCTGAGATAACATCTCCGCTTTTCAGAGTCACATCTTCTGATCCGTCAACCGGGTCGCCACCATTATCGTCTTTACTACAGGCTGAGAACATTACTGAACCTGCTAACAGAAAGGCTAATAAACTTCTAAATTTCATATCGTTTCTAATAAATTATTCAAATGTATAAACAAAGTGTAAATTGAATTTTAATACTACATTAAGTTATCGTTAAGCGTTGGCTAGAATCGATAATTGAATGATAGGGAGTAGTTGGACCCTGGGCGATAGTTATAAATATTTCTATCTAAACTGTCATCATAGCTATTTTTATCGTCAAGATTCTGGTAGACACGTACCTTTTGATTGAAAATATCAGATATATTCAGCTTGAGTTCAGCCTTTTCCCCCCACAATTTCTGGCTGACTTGAAAATCTACCAAGTCTCTCGCATTTTCAAACCAATCAGGATATCCTTGGTATCCTACAATGCTTAACCGTTCTCCGATCCTATTATATAAAGCAGTAACAGACAATCCTGCATTCGGAGATGAATATTGTAAACCGCCATTAACCAAATATGGTGACTGACCCTGAAGAGGACGTCTTTTTTCACGCCAGCTAGAATACTGATCTTTTACTTCTGACTTTATCAAGGTTGCGTTAGCAAACAAAGTTAGATTTTCTAAGAAATCCGCGTCAGCAAGGAAGTTCATCTTCTTCCTGAAATCGAGTTCTACGCCGAACGTCTTTGCATGTGTAGAATTGATAAATTCAAACAGTCTTGAATCAGCATTTGACTGAGAGTTCGCAAAAAGCTCAATTGGATTCTTGAAGAACTTGTAAAAACCCGATACTGTAAACGCTTCTCCATCCGAGGGATAAAACTCGTATCTTATATCCGCGTTCCAGTTAGAACTCCTTTTTAGGGACGAGGTTCCCTGAGTAAAAGCCGATAGTTGGTAATCATAGAACTGGAAAGGAGCGATTTCACGGAACTCCGGCCGGGAAACTGTTCTTGATCCTGATATTCTGAAATTACTTTTGTCTGTTATAGCGTAGCTAAGATTCGCAGACGGTAAGATGTCAAAATAGTCTTGGTCTCCGTCGGCAGGTCTTAAATTTGGTCCCACCGCATCTAATCTTTGCCCATAGTACTCAAATCTAGAGCCAAATACAGCTCTAATTTTTTCCCATTTACTGTCAACCATTAAGTATCCTGCTCCAAGTATTGACTGGGCTGCATAAACGTCCTGAGGATTTGTAGTCTCGTCTAGGATATAACCGTTCATTCCTATATTAGATGGATCGAAGATCTGATCATATGGTAATGTCGCGTTAGCGTTTCCTAACTCCTCATACTGGAAAGACCTGGCTTGAAAATCTCTGTCTTTATACAAGGCGGATAAACCTGTCTTGAATGTACTTTTCGAATGTTTAAACTCGAACGGCAGGCTCAGATTGACGTTTGCTCCATAGTTTTGCTCACTCAAGCTTGAAAAAAATCGTCTTGTGCTTCTTGGATCTAATGAATATTCGCCATCTGGCTGCGAGAAGTTCTTCTGATAAGCAATTGACCTCAAATCTGACTGATCTCTCGAAATATCCGCGAAGTTGAGGTTCCAATTCAACTTAAGGTTGTTTGTGTTAAGTTGATGCTCACCTTCAATTTGCGTATTGTATAAGCTTCTTTCAACAGGATCGCTATTCCTTGATTGGGTATTAACCAGATTAACAAAGTGCTGACCTTGACGATTATAATACAACTCGTCCAGAACCCTGTTATAGGAGTTCTTCCATGAGTACTTACTAGTACCTTTCTTGTAGGAGAAATTAGCCAAGCCGCCCCAAGTTACATTGTATCTATTTTGGGAGTCAATATTTTCCCTTAGCGGGTTCGTTCTGGTTTCATTATCCCAATCATTACGTTGATACTCGAGCAAATTCTGAGCATTTCTATAAGTAAGGGATACAATACTACCAAACACCGCTTCATTCTTAAGGTCTTTTCTTACACCCCATGATAGCTGATAATTTTGTGTAGGTAGCGCTGTTGTTACTTTCTCTGCAAACGCATTGGGAAGTTTCTTACTTGCGTTAACAAGTTCGCTCGTATTCGAGTTTAAATCAGAAAGGGATTTCGGGAAATCAGATGGCAATTTTCTATCCTTTGAGTAAAATCCTAACCACTCAGCACTACCTCTTTTATTTGCAACAAAATCCTTACCGGTTGATTCTGTATTATAACCGTATCCCAGAGAGACTTCTAAGAAATTTTGTTCAGGGACATCCTTTGTAAAAATCTGCACAACCCCACCTGCAAAATCACCTGGCAAATCCGGACTGGCAGTCTTATTTATAACAATTCTGTCAACTAAATTCGATGGAAAGAGGTCAAAAGCAAATGCTTTTCTATCAGGCTCAGAGGAGGGCAACGACGCACCATTTATTTGTGCGGAATTATATCTGTCACTCAAACCACGTACGACCACGAACTTACCATCTTGTATACTAGCTCCGCTAACACGCTTTAACACTTCAGAAGTATTCCTATCTGGAGACCTTCTGATCACGTCGGCAGATATTCCGCTTGAAATGCTCACGTTATTTTTCTGCTGAGCGTAGAGAGCGCCTATGTTCTCCCTCCGGGCAGAAACGTTGATCACCACCTCATTCAGACTGTTTCCTTCAGACTCCTCCATCACAATGTCTGCGTTAGTCACCTGAGAGGCTTTCACCACAATATCAGAAACACTCTTACTGGAATACCCGATATAAGAAAACACCAGCGTATGTTTCCCTGCTGTTAAGCCCGAAATACTATAACGACCTTCCACATCCGTAGAGGTACCCTTAGTACTCCCCTGCACTTTTACTGTCAAACCTATTAGCGCTTCACCAGTCTTCTTATCAGTTACCTTCCCGGCAATTTTACCAACAGACTGTGCAGCAGCCGAAAACACATGGAGTGTTAAAAAAATAAAGAGTGCTGTAAATTTTAGATCAAATAATCTTTTCACTTTTGCGTTGTTTTATCATCACAAAAGTATTACCACAATGTTAACCCCGTGTTAGAGGTTAATTACCAATGCGTAAGCAAAACGTTAACTTAATGTTAACGACTTTTCGTCAAACCAACAAAATTGAATAGAATATTCATCAGCCAAAGAGGCCCGTCCAGTAAAGATCTGAAGCTTGATGAAGCATTCGGAGTCGAACGCTCACTACGATGTCCCGCTACTTGCGCCAGCAGGGCCGGCAGCAATATAGCCATAGGGATAATATGCAGCTCGGGACCTCCCTGTAAGTGAAACTTCTCCAGAGAAACGATTATCGCAGAAAACGCAAAAACCAATAACAATATGCCATAGGTTAGAAACGGCGACATACGATAGTAGTAATAAACCGTTCCCGCTATCAGGAACGATGCCCAATTAACAAAGCCGTTAAACTTTCCAAGAAAATCCAAATGAGGAAAAGGAATAGCCCAAACTATAGCCAGTACAGAAAAACTGACAAGCGGAATGGTAATGTAGTGAATGAGCTTATTGGTAGAAGTCGTATGACTTTCAGAAAACCGGCTGATAATGCTGCCGATTGGAGTCGAATCTATCGTATTTTTCTTGCTCATGTATAAATAAAAAAGCCAGTCTTCCCTCAACGAGGAAAGACTGGCCCAAAACTAATACTATTTCGCGTAAGAAACAGAACGCGTTTCGCGGATAACCGTAACTTTAATCTGACCAGGATAGGTCATCTCCGTCTGTATACGGTTTGAAATATCTGTAGCAAGTATCTCAGACTGTGCATCAGTGATACGCTCACTCTCTACCACAACACGTAACTCACGACCCGCCTGAATAGCGAAAGTCTTTTCAACCCCAGGATAAGAAAGCGCCAAAGCCTCCAGCTCCTTCAATCTCTTTATATAACTCTCCACCACCTCACGGCGAGCACCCGGACGAGCACCCGAAATCGCATCACATGCCTGTACAATCGGCGAGATCATAGAAGTCATCTCCACCTCGTCGTGGTGAGCTCCGATCGCATTACATACTTCCGGATGTTCTTTATATTTCTCCGCAAGCTGCATTCCCAGGATAGCGTGTGGTAATTCAGGATTATCATCAGGCACTTTACCAATATCATGTAGCAATCCGGCACGTTTCGCAAGCTTAACATTTAAGCCGAGCTCAGAAGCCATCGTCGCACAGAAGTTAGCAACCTCTCTGGAGTGCTGCAATAGATTCTGTCCGTATGAAGAACGGTAACGCATACGCCCAACCATTCTGATTAACTCCGGATGCAATCCATGAATTCCCAGGTCAATAACCGTACGCTCACCTATTTCAACAATTTCGTCTTCAATCTGCTTTTTGGTCTTCGCCACTACCTCTTCAATACGGGCCGGGTGGATACGTCCGTCGGTAACCAAACGATGCAGTGCCAAACGTGCAATTTCCCTTCTAACCGGATCAAAACCTGACAGAATGATCGCCTCAGGCGTATCATCCACAATGATCTCCACTCCCGTAGCAGCTTCTAAAGCGCGGATGTTACGGCCTTCACGACCAATAACACGTCCCTTTATCTCATCATTCTCAATATTGAATATAGAAACCGTATTTTCTATAGCCGACTCAGTCGCCGTACGCTGTATCGTTTGGATAACAACCTTTTTAGCTTCCTTACTAGCGGTCAGTTTAGCCTCGTCTACGATGTCCTTGATCTGGATCATTGCTTTAGAACGCGCTTCTTCACGCAAGCTATCTACTAACTGATTCTTCGCTTCTTCAGCTGAAAGACCAGCTATCGCTTCCAGTTTCGTGATATGCTCAAGCTTGAGCTGCTCCACTTCTTCCTGTTTAGCCTTCGAAGTTTCAATCTGTTTCTCCAGATTTTTCCTCAGGTTCTCCAACTCCTGATCCTTCTTGTTTGCATTCTCCAGCTTCTGGTTCAAAGACTGCTCCTTTTGCTTGATAGAATTCTCACGTTGGTTTATAGCATTGTTGCGGGTATTAACTTCCTGCTCATGATCCGCTTTTAACTGCAAAAACTTCTCCTTAGCCTCAAGAAGTTTATTTTTCTTTAATATCTCCGCGTTATTCTCCGCGTCCTTTAAAATCTTTTTTACTTTGTTTTGTGCTGAAAGCTCCTGACTTTTCAACAATTTCCGGAGCATATACCTCCCTATCACTACCCCTACAGCAACACCTAATAAAATGTAAAGTACTATATCCATATTCTTTTAAATAAAAAAACCGCAGTTAAACCTGAACCTCATGTACTGTAAAACTTCATCAATTTAAGATTAGAGTATTAATCATAATCAAGTGGTCATGCCAAGTGATTTACATTTTTCAACTCTTTTGATATTGAAGCGTTAAGTTTAATACAATAGTGAAACTCAAGAATTAACTGCGGTTAAGTCTTAATGCCCTATATTATATAAAGAACGAATATTACTTCGAAAAGAAATTTGTAAGCAACTGATCTAACTTATAAACAGTTTCAGAAGCCTCCGTATCACCCTCTGATAATTTCTTCTCTGCCCTTAATGTTGCTGTCGCGTAATGCAGCACACTCATGGATAGCAAATCCTGTTTATCTCTAACCGCATAATTGTCCTGGTATTCCTTTATACGGTCATTAATCATCTTAGCTGCCTTCCTCACTATTTCTTCCTCTTCCATATTTATCTTTAAAGGATAAACACGGTCAGCAATATTTATTTTTATGGAGATCTCTCCCATTGAGCTTTTGTTTCACGATTACATTACTTCTTCAGTAATACAATGCACTTATCTATTTCCCGCACAAATTCGCTAATTTTTTGCTTTATGTCAAGCGTTTTTTCATCGGGACTTATCTTTTTTACTGTTATCCCCTCCAATGACCGTGCTAGCTTTAGCACTTTCATCTTCTCTTCCATCTCAACAGCCTTATTCTTGCCTGTTTCTACAGCTACCTGCAGTGATTGATTTTCAAGCTTTAGCAGATCGTTTTCCTCCTGCAAAGCCTCACAAAGCTCAATCAACCGCTGAGTCCTGTCTAATACACTATTCAATTGTCCGGCAAGCGACATACTTCAATTTAACGTTTAAAATTAATTCAGAATCAAACCTCGCTACTTTCTGATTTCTGCCTGAACTTCTTTCCCGAAAGTAAAGATTAATTTATTCATTACCGAATCTATTTGTTTATCGGTAAGCGTTTTTTCTTCATCCTGCAACAGAAAACTAATCGCATATGATTTCTTTCCTGCAGGAAGCTTATCCCCTTCATAAACGTCGAACACATTTACCTCTTTCAATAAGGATTTCTCCGTTCTGAACGCAAGTTGCTTCAACTGACTAAAACTCACAGACCGGTCAATTAAAAGCGACAAATCTCTCCTTACTGCCGGGAATTTAGAAACCTCCTGATAACTGATCTTGTTTTTACGAATCGCCTTCAGAATCATATCCCAATCAAAATCAGCGTAATAAACAGGGTTCTCAATATCCATTTTCTTCAGCACACTCTTCGCAATTGTGCCAAAGGAAACAAGCGTTTTGTCGCCTTTCTTATACTGTGATGCCTGACTAAACAACGTTGAACTAAACTCAGCCTCACTAAGTCCTTTGACGTTCAATCTTCTTAAAACCGCATCTACAACCGCTTTCAGGTTAAATATACTCACCGCCTTCGAGTCATGATTCCACTGGGCAGACTGTCTCGCCCCTGTCATGAAGACCGACAGGCGCTGGGTCTCTGAAAAGCCTTCCGCCAGTTTTTCGTACACTTTTCCGAATTCATAAAACTTCAGATCAGAATTTCTCCTGTTCTGGTTGTATGCTATCGCTTCCAATCCGGTATAAAGCAAACTTTGCCTCATCACATCCAGATCACTGCTAAGAGGATTCAATATCTTAACAGCAGTTTCCAGCGAATCAGAATAGGCCGATTTTGTCAATGAATTGGTTAATATTTCCGAGAATGCGTTAGAACTCAATAATTCAGCGATATGATTTCTGACCGATTCCTTATCAGGCTTAGTCCCATAATTCATCGAAGCCCTGATCTGCGTCGGGATAGCAATGGTGTTATAACCATAGATCCGCAAAACCTCCTCAATCACGTCCACCTCGCGGGTAACATCTACCTTGTAAGACGGCACTTCCAACTCCAGTCCTTCGGAGCTTTCCGATGCCACCTGTATACCAAGTGCTTCGATAATACTTTTCACCGTCTCTTTCGGAATTTCTTCCCCGATCAGGCGATTCACATGCAGAAAGCTCAAAGAAACAGCAAAAGGACTAACCGGGTTCGGATAAAAATCAGCAATTTCTGATGATATCTCTCCACCTGCAACTTCTTTGATCAGCATAGCCGCACGCTTAAGGGCGTATACCGTCATTTCCGGGTCAGTACCACGCTCAAAACGAAAAGACGCATCAGTCTTCAATCCATACCGCTTTGATGTCTTACGCACGGATACCGCGTTAAAGTACGCACTCTCCAAAAACACGGAAGTGGTTGTTTCCTTAACACCCGACTCAGCTCCACCGAAAACACCGGCAATACACATCGGCCCTTCTGCATTGCAGATCATCAGGTCGTCCTGATGCAGTTTACGCGTCACTCCATCAAGTGTAACAAACTCTTCTCCTTCCTTCGCATTCCTCACCACTACCTTTCCGCCTGCAATCGCCGCTGCGTCAAAAGCATGCAAAGGTTGTCCCAGTTCGTGCAATACGTAATTGGTTACATCCACAACGTTATTGATAGGACGCACTCCTATTACCTGCAATTTTTCTTTAAGCCATTCCGGAGATTCAGCTACCTGAACACCGCTTATGGTTAGGGAAGAATAACGCGGACAAGCTTCGTCATTCATCACTTCAACAGGTATAGGCAACTTAAGATTATCGGGTTTAAACCCCGGAAGATCCGGCATGGTAATTCCTGTACGCAGATATGCTGCCAGGTCGCGCGCCACTCCCAGGTGAGAAGCCGCATCTGCCCTGTTCGGCGTAAGACCTATTTCAAAAAGATAATCATCTTTGATTTCAAAATACACTCCAGCTGGTGTTCCCGGAAGCGCTGATTCGTCCAGCACCATGATTCCCTCATGTGAGTGCCCCAATCCAATCTCATCTTCGGCACATATCATACCTTCCGAAACCTCACCACGTATCTTCGACTTGCTGATCTTGAAAGGCTCTCCCGTAACGGGGTAAACCGTTGTACCGACCGTAGCCACGATCACTTTCTGGCCTGAAGCAACATTAGCCGCGCCACATACCACCTGCAGATCTTCAGCCTGTCCTACGTCTACCTTAGTGATCCTTAACCGGTCAGCATTCGGATGCTGAACGCAATCCTTCACATATCCAACCACCAGGCCCTCCAGGCCTCCGGGAATGGCCTGCACTTTCTCAAGGCTCTCCACTTCCAGACCTATATCCGTCAGGATCAGCGATATCTCTTCAGGAGTTTTGGATGTTTGAATAAATTGACTTAACCAGTTATATGAAATCTTCATTTAATTATCGACTAATAAAGCACAAAGATAGAAAATACAGCAAAATAACCGTAATTACATCAAACCCTCATCAGCGAAACTTAAATAACCGGAGTCTGTGAATATAAGATGATCAAGTACGGATATATCAAGAAGATCACCTGCGTCTTTTAACTTTCGGGTGAGCTGAAGGTCAGCCTGACTAGGTTTAAGATTACCCGAGGGGTGGTTATGACTGAGTATAATGCTTGCCGAATGATTCTCCAGCGCCGTCTGAAATATTATTTTTGGATCCGCTATCGTTCCCGCTTGTCCCCCTTTGCTAATAAGATGCCGCGACAAGACCTTATTCGAACGGTTCAAAAGCACTATCCAGAACTCTTCATGGTTTAAATCCGAGAATTGCCTCCGTAAAAGTTCGTACACATCCCTGCTAGACGAAATTTGATCCGGACGGCTTGTGCTGCTTTCCCTCCTCCTCCGTCCCAGTTCCAAAGCAGAAATAATACTGATTGCTTTAGCCTCGCCAATTCCTTTAAATTTGGAAAGCTCAGAAACAGACAGCTTACCTAACTTCTCCAGGTCATTATCCAGAGATGCGAGGATTCGTCTGCTCAGCTCCACTGCCGTCTCAGTTCTGCTCCCTGATCCTATAAGAATAGCAATCAGCTCTGCATCGGAGAGAGTTCTCCTTCCCTGCGCGAGAAGTTTCTCGCGAGGCCTGTCTTCTTCTGCCCAGGACTTGATAGTGATCTTTTTATCATAGCTTTCCATAGCGAAAACTAGATATACATCTTCTAAGAAAAAATGATCTTAAGCATAATCGCCTATCACCGTAAAGATAAAACGTTACGTACCCCTAAGAGAAACCCTAAAAGCACAAAAACCATAGAAGCCTGAATATAACATTCAAGCTTCTGTGGTTTCAACTACTATTTAAAGAAGAATAGCTTATATAAAGCTTAGCCTAGTTTGCTAACAAACTTTGTAAGCTTTGATTTATTGTTTGACGCTTTGTTCTTGTGAATAACATTCTTCTTAGCAAGACGATCCAGCATAGAAATTACTTTTGACAAAAGAGGAGCTGCGTCTTCTTTAGTTGTAGCACTGCGTAATGTCTTTATAGCGTTACGGGTAGTTTTTGCCTGGTAGCGGTTACGTAAGCGCTTCGCTGAGTTTGATCTGATTCTCTTGATCGATGATTTATGATTTGCCATTTGTAAGCTTTTTTCCGTTCCTGTTTTTGGGACTGCAAATATAACCGTATATATTTAATAATCAAACAGGCTGAGTAATTTTCTTGGGTTTATTCTTAAAAATCAAAAAAATCGTTCAAAAAAGACTTCTTCTTTTTGTGCGGATACCGTCTATCGTAGTCCTTATCGTACTCATTATAGCCATATCGCTTGTAATCACTTTCGTAATTATCCTTCTTGGAATAGTGATTGGCCGAATGTTCAATGATCTTATCCAACTCCCCACGGTCTAACCATATTCCGCGGCAGTTCGGACAATAATCAATCTCAACTCCATTCTTTTGACTCATTAGCAGAGTCTCGTTGCAACTAGGACATTTCATCGTAATTTTTAGATTATTTGGTGTAAATGTTAAAAAAATAAACGCAAAGAAATAACGCTTCGTACCCTGTAACGATTAAAATACGATGATAGAATTCTTATCTTTAACAGCATACATCATCGCACAAAACTTACACGGGGACATGAACTATTTACATGAATCGAAAACCGTATCTGATCCTGGCATGCTGTATCCCGGTACTTATTCTTTGCAGCTCCTGGGGCTTTTTCGCTCATAAACGAATAAACCGTATGGCGGTTTTCACTCTACCCGGGGGGATGATCCGTTTTTACAAGAACAATGCAGATTACCTTGCTGAACATTCCGTAGATCCAGACAAGCGGCGATATACCGATATCCATGAGGGTCCCCGTCATTTCCTCGATACAGAACGCTATGGCGAGTCGCCCTTCGACAGCTTACCTCAACGATGGAAGGATGCAGTAGCTAAATACACCGAAGACACCCTGGCCGCCTATGGTACCGTTCCCTGGCAAATTGAGAAAACGTATTATTCCCTTGTTAAAGCATTCGAGCGTAAAGACTCCCTTGCTATACTCCGCATTTCGGCAAACCTGGGACACTATGTTGGAGATGCTCACGTCCCTTTACACGTCACATGGAACTACAACGGACAGTTTACCAAACAAACAGGAATACACGGCTTTTGGGAAAGCCGCCTGCCTGAATTATTCAGCGAGAAGTATAACTACTTCGTCGGTCGCGCTGAATATATCCCCGATCCGCTTAAAGAGGCCTGGGCCATCGTCATAAACTCTCACAAATACAAGGATAGTGTATTTACAATCGAAGCAAACACCAGTAACTCTTTTCCCTCAGACAGAAAATATAGCTTCTCCGAGCGCAATGGAATCGTGACGAAACAATATTCTAGAGAGTATTCAGAAGCCTTCCACAACGCACTCAACGGCATGGTAGAACGACAAATGCAGGCAGCAATCAAGAAGACAGGCAGTTACTGGTTCTCCGCCTGGGTAGATGCAGGCCAACCTGATCTTATTTTTTCTTCTTCAAGATCTCAATTAAAGGAGGGATCAGAGAAACGACGATTATTCCGAAAATCACGTAAGTGAAATTTTGTTTGATAATCGGCAGTCCGCCAAAGTAATACCCGATAAGTAAAAAGCTACACACCCAGGCAATAGCGCCGATCACGTTGTAGGACGCAAAACGACCGTAGCTCATCGTGCCAATGCCTGCTATAAAAGGGGCGAATGTGCGGACGATCGGCACAAAGCGCGCGTATATAATCGTCTTGCCACCATGCTTAATATAGAAGTTCTGTGTTTTCTCCAGATATTCTTTCTTGAGTAACTTATATTTTCCGCTAAATGCTTTGGGTCCCACATAATCCCCTATATGATAGTTCACAAGATCACCCAATATCGCAGCAACGATCAGTAGAGCCATCATCAGAACGATATTCAAGCCACTTTCCGGACGGGCGATGATAGCACCTGCAGCAAACAACAACGAATCTCCGGGAAGAAAGGGAGTAACAACAAACCCTGTTTCCGCAAAGATGATTATGAATAAGATCAGATATGTCCAGGTCTGATATTCACTTACGATTTCTACAAGATGTTTGTCAATGTGAAGGATAAATTCTATTAGGGTCTGAATAAGTTCCAAAGCGTTATATGTTTTTGCAAAAGTATAAATATGTCTGTATTATCCTCTCGTCCGTCTGATTTTGTTACGTTATCTCTCAGGGCTGCGCAAAATAACTTATGGCAAGTGAATCTTTTCCACTCCTGTCCGAAAGCCCTTTTGTATACATAGTGTAAACTCCACGGGGTGCGGCTCTGAAATTTAGCGCTGCAACCGCTACTGCTTCACCAGGCCGATAGGCCCTTATAACGCTGGCACCGGTATCGATGCTCATGTAACCTGCAGTCAGATAATCCAGGTTAGAAATAACTCCACTATCAGCAATCGTAATATCTGCCTTCGATAGATCGGGACTCAGATTCACAAATCTCACCAGAGCCTTTCCGGTAGCAGGCGTACCGAGAGTATCCGTCAGGAATATCATCTTCCCGTCACCCGACTTTCCCGTAAGGAAAGCAGTATAATCAGTATCCCCATTCAGCGTATTACTTATACTCGCTATTGCCTGTTCAGAAGTCGCTCCGGCAGCAAAAGCCGAAAACGTCACATCACCAGAATAAAAAGCATTATAGGCACCAACGCTATCATAAGGTCTGTACCCGTAAGCCCATTCACTGTCATTCACGCTGAAGTCCACCCCTTCAGCAGCATCATTATAAACATTCACGAACAGGACATTCGATGTCGAACGGAAAGAATCGTCATCTCCCTCCAGACAAGAGGTCACTGTTATAGCCAGAACCAGAAGAAGTAAGCTGAAATATTTCATAGAGAACGCATTGTGCCTAATTCAATAAAGGTAATGACAGGACCGCAGATTAGAATAAAAAACTCACAAAAAAAGGGCTTTCGCCCTTTTCTTTAATCTTACCGTTTCTTTTTATTGTGCAACAGTGAATGCTTTAAGCGCACCGGTAGTGCCTGTCGCCACTGAGGCCTTCCCAGCTAATACAACAGTATAGAACCTTCCGGCAGTCACGTCTACTTCTTCAGTAACCACTGCATCTTCAGCAGCACCTGCAAGACGCACAACGAATTTATACTTGGCAGGGTTTATCTCAGTAAACGTACTGCTTTCCTTGTAGGCTTTACTGTCGGCAAGCATAGCTCCATCCTGTAAATGCAGATCGTATTCTTCAGTACCAGGACTTAATTGCACAAATCTGACTTTAGCCTTACCAGTCGCAGGTGCAGTCAAATCATCAGTAGTCATCACTGTAGTCAGCGAATCATTCTCCGCTTTGTGAGCAACAAACACGGTGTGATATTTCCCTTCTGCTAAGGTGATAGTTGCTTCAGATAATCTTTGAGTAGTACCACCGACTGTCGTCTGAACAAGGTGATTACCAGAACCAGCTGTCAGGTACTGAGAGAATTCACCGTACTTAATCGCCTCGTTGAATATTCCCCTGCCGTCAATGAACAGCCCCACCGAAGGCTGAGTAGCTGCCGCATGTACAAAGCTAATCCCCGAGACCGGACCCTGATAATCATCATTATCACTCTTCAAACACGAAGATAATAAGGTTGCCGAGGCAAGCAATGCCAGGCTCATTGACATAAACCTGCTTTTCTTAGGTAGTAAATTGAGAAGTTTCATAGTATTAAATCTTATATAGTACGCAATTGATATATAAATTAAAGTACGCACATTCGATCAGAAACGATACAGCTGGGTATATAAAATCAAAAGTCCGACCACTTTTGTGGCCGGACCTTGAAATAGATAGATGAATTAAAATTAATTATGAGAGATCACTCTTGCATTAACTTCAGTGCTTCCATAAATCAATATGGTATAAATCTTATTGGCATCTAAGTTCTGGATAGTTAAAGACTTGATAGCACTCATATCTGAGCTTCCAGCTGTCAAAACACCGATAGTTGTTAACCCGGCATCAACCTGTGCGAACCTTGATACATCACCACGCTCTACACCTGCGGCGATCTTGGTAGTTCCACTGTAAACATCAACCTTCTCGGGAACAGTACTCATGCTGCTTACATGTACAAATCGAACCTTAACTTTACCTGAAGCTGGTGCAGTCAAATCGTCTTCCGTAACCTCAATGTCGGCTGAAGAACCTGTTCCTGTTAAGAAGAAAGTGTAATTCTTGTTTGACTTCAGATCCTCTTCTTCTGTAGCGAATACATCGGCAGAGCCGGAGGTGCGAGACTCAATCTTCCTGTCATTGCCTGAATTGGTAGTAGTAATATAACCGGTAGACTCCAGGTACCCTAAGGCTGAACTATTGACCTTCACATCCTCAATGAAAACATCCTGTGCCGGAGACGACTCAGCAGCATTTACAATTTTAACATTCACTGATTCTCCTGTTGAGATATCATCATCTGAACATGAGCTTAAACCTAATGTAACGCCCGCCGCAGCGAATAGTAAGAATTTACCTAATGTGTTTTGTTTTTTCATAGTTGTACATTTTATGCTCCGGAACTTCTGTGCGTCTTAATCTTTCCCGCCTTATAGTTCCTTTGCAGGTTATTAAATACCCGCAGTATTCAATTATCAGACCACAATTCGCAGACGCTCCATTCCGCACAACCCATTTATGCTGATAATCAGAAGCATAAAAAAAACGGAAATAGTCTCCCATTCCGTTCTTTACATTAAATGCTTTGTTATTCAACAATTTCCGTTGATAATCTCTACAATATCAGCAGCAAGTCCCACAATGTTAACTTAACATTAAGAAATGTCTATAAAACTATGCATAAGTGTTCAGCATTACAGGCATAACCAGCATCAACACGTTCTCATTTTCATCATTTGTTTGCGGAACAAGTAATCCCGCACGATTAGGTGTGCTCATTTCCAGAGTCACTTCCTCTCCACTCAAATTATTTAGCATCTCAATCAGGAAACGTGCATTGAACCCGATTTCCAGATCCTCACCCTCATACTGGCAGCTCAAACGCTCATGTGCCTCGTTAGAGAAATCTATATCTTCAGACGATATATTCAGCTCACTTCCTGTGATCTTCAGGCGAACCTGGTGTGTTGTCTTATTCGCAAAGATTACAACACGACGCAGAGAGCTTAAGAACAAGGCGCGGTCTATCGTCATACGGTTGTTATTACTTTGGGGGATAACTGCCTCATAATCCGGATAACGTTCATCTATCAACCTACAGATCAGATTAATATTCCCGAAACGGAAAAAAGCACTTGTATTATTATACTCAATCGACACAGCCACATCTTCAGTTGGTAAAGAAGACTTTAACAACGTAAGCGCTTTCTTTGGCAAAATAAACGACGCAGCCTGCTCTGCTTTCGCATCAAAACGACGGTACCTTACCAGTTTATGTGCGTCAGTAGAAACGAAAGTGAAGTTACTTGGGGTTAACTGGCAATACACACCTGTCATAGCCGGACGTAACTCGTCGTTACTCACCGCAAATATGGTTTTATTGATTGCTTCTGACAATACCGAAGCCGAAAGGCTTACTGCAGAAGCATTTTCAACGCTCGGGATTTTCGGAAAATCATCACCGTTCTCACCGCTAAGCTTATACTTTCCATCTCCCGCATTAATTTCAATGGCGAAGGTGGAATCATCAATATTAAACGCAATAGGCTGATCAGGCAAAGTCTTCAGTGTTTCCAGTAAAATCTTAGAAGGGATGGCAATCTTTCCGTCCTCTTTCGACTCTACGGGAAGAGACGTGGTCATACTTGTTTGCAGATCCGTCGCGGAGATTGTTAGAATTCCGTCTTTTATCTCAAAAAGAAAATTTTCCAGTATCGGAAGAACAGTGCTGCTGCTTGATGCGCCGTTTACTGCCTGTAATTGCTTTAATAAGGTCGAAGTCGAAACTATAAATCTCATATATTGATTATGTATTCATCAAAAATAGGAAAGAATTTCCATGAAACAAGAAATTAAACCTTCAAACAACTCCTGTATCAGGAATATCTTCGTTTACGATACATGTGCACGATTAGTCCTGTAACAGCCAGCATAATTAGCGGCAAGCCGACGTTCAAAACCTGCCATTTGACCTTTTCAGACTTCACTTTCGCCCGGTCCAAAAGATAGTTCTTCACTTCTCTGCTCCGTAGCGCAATAATAGAAGGATCATCTGTAAGATAATCAACCATATTCATCAGCAGGGTTTTGTTCCCAAATTGCTGTTGGGTAAACCGATCAAAACCCAAGGGGAAAGGCGATTGATCCTGGGCGCTGACCTGGTTTTTCAAAATATCACCATCTGAGAGGACGATCATCTTTGCGGCCAAAGCTTTATCCGCGGAAATATTCCCTGTCACACCCTCCGGGATCGCCCTGTTCTCAAAAACCTTCGGGAAGATTCCTTCCAACGCAAGACCTGTAATAAGTGGCTGACCCCTGAACTGCTCAGGATCAGGCTCCTGCTCCACCTGCTGAAGTGATATCAGTGCAGGTACCTGGAGCACCCTGCTAAACGGAGAGGAACTCAATAAAACCTCTTTCTTCACTCCTTTAAGAGGCAATGTATCAATGGTACCGGCAAATTCAGATCGCACGGCCTCAATATTCTTCACAACCGGATGCTGACTAACAGAAACAAACAGCGGATAATACATCCAGGGAACCATTTGCATCTGCGCCTGTCCCGTGCCGTTTCCGCCGACCTTCAGCGGAATCTGAGCACAGTTCATATCCGCCAGTAAATTATAATTCAGCTTCAATCCATATCGGAAAAGCATATCATCCAAGTTCAGCGATTTAACAAACGCTAGCTGCATCCCCTGTCCCCTGAGACTGTCAAGCTCCGCATTTACCTGATCTATCGCCCACAAAACGCTGCCACCACGACCAATAAAATAATCAATTTTAAATTTCTCAGCCTCTGTGAAAGCCGTCTGAGGCTTAGGAATGATCAATAGCGAAAGCTTTTCGATTCCCTGCAAACTTATATTCCGGAGATCAACTCTTCCAACCTGATAGGCATTCTGCAGCGAGCCCATCGCATCTGCCAATTGCAGATCGTTCAGTTCGCCATGACCTTCTGTAAAGCCAATATTTTGCTGCCCGCCCTTTTTCAGCTTTCGGATAGCACTCGTAAAAGCATATTCAAGATTCTGAATAGAATTATTCAATACCTCTTCAGGTGATGCTCCCATGCGCGACTGCAGAAAGTTAACGGCTATTTCCCTTCCCTTATAACGTATCAGGGCGGAAGGAAAAATGATCTTTTGCGAAAATCCCTCTTCCGTCTTCACATTCAGGTTTGTAGCCATTAAACCACGAGCGCTCAGGTCCTGCATCAGACTGGCCTGCTGCTCTTCCCCTCCTTCCGTCGGATTAATAAAGGAATAATTCAGTTTCCTGCCCGAATACGAACGATAATCCACCATCAGATCACTTACCGCGTTCCGTAATCGCTTAAAGCCAGCCGGAAAATCGCCATCCAGATAAACAAGTACCTGCATTTGATCATCAAGTTGAACGAGCTCCTGTTTAGTAATATCAGAAAGCGTAAAACGCTTGTCGGATGTAAGATCCAGACGTAAAAAATATTGTGAAGACACAGCACCGAGAACCAGGATAACAGCGATCAATCCAATCAGATTGCGTATATCTGTTTGCTTCCTTTTCACCATTTCCTGCCTCCCAGAATAGTTTTGGTCAGCATCAGGAACAAGCCGCTGAAAGATAGAAAATAGAGCACATCTCTGGAATCAATCACTCCCCTGCCTAATGAATGATAATGCTCACTGATACCCAGGGAGCTTACAAAGGCGTCTATTGACTGAAGTGAAATTAACATGCTCAGGGAATCAAACCCGTTGAAAGCAAAAAAACACAGAAACACAGCCAGAGAAAAAGAGACGATTTGATTCTTGCTTACTGATGAGGCGAATACCCCTATCGATACAAACGCTGCACCCAGAAGTACAAGCCCGATATATGATCCGGCAATAGCACCCGAATCTACGTCGCCCGCGGTCACGCTGAGTACCCGGATCGTGAAATAATAGACAATTGTTAACAAGAGTGTGAACACAACTATACCCAGGCAAGCCAGGAACTTTCCTCCAATAATGTGGATGTCGCTCAATGGCCGGGTAGCCATCAGCTCGAAGGTTCCATCTTTCCGCTCCTCTGCAAGAGAACGCATCGTGACGGCAGGTATTAAAAACATAAAAAAATAAGGAGCGAGGGCAAACAAACTGTCCAGCGTCGCATAGCCATTTTCCAAAATAGCTGACTCCGGGAACACCCAGAGGAACAAACCTGTCATCGCGAGAAAGGCTCCGACAGCAATATAAGCAACCAGAGAACTGAAAAAGCCCGAAAGTTCCTTGATGAATACAGCAAGCATCGATTAGAATTGATAACCTATTTTAATAGCCAGCTGCTCAATATTACCCCCTTCGCGTGACCAGGACTCATACCTTAGTCCTGCATTAATGGAACTTCTCTCCGTAACAGGATAAGATATCCCCGCGCCTGGCGCAAAGATAAAAGCGAGACCTGCGCCTTGCTGAACACCAACACTAGTACCTATTTCAGCCTGACCATAGATCATTCGTGAAAAGTAATACTTGGCGCCTACTTTCATAGGAATATAAGTACGGGTTTCAGAATCTTTCCTGTAAAGAGATGTCACCCCGGCTGTACCTGTGGCATACAAAGCTCTGGTTACAGGAATATCAAGGCCACCTGAGCCTCCAAAGCCAACATCGAACAGATCACCATAATCACCACTCGGAAAAGAAGCCTCTAAATCCAAATTGACGCGGGGCCTTACAGGGTATGGTGTATTCGAAGTTTGCTGGGCTAGTGATGCCTGAGCTATAAATCCAAACAGCACTCCAATGACTAATCTTTTCATATCTGTAGTACAAAGTAAATCAATCTTATCTACAACGCAGATAAAATTTAAATTCAGCCGCTGAAAACTACCCCTTCTTCAGAAAGTCGGATCCCATAATCTTATCCCAGATCGTGGAACTTACACCATAACCTTTGGTCGGATCAGAGTAATGATGGAGCATATGATGCTTCTTCAATTTGAGCCAGAAGGGACTCTTGAAGTTTGCATGGTGCAAGGCATAATGCGACATGTCATAGAATAAATAGCCCAACAAAAAGCCTGCGTAAAAAGAAAACATTCCTTGTTCCGGAACCACCAGGGCAAAAGCAAAATACAGGACTAGTGCCATCGGAATACTGGCGGAAGGCGGCATTACTAATCGTTTACGATCATTAGGATAGTCATGATGCACACCATGAAAAATAAAATGTATCCTTTGCCCTATCGCAGATTTCGGATAAAAGTGAAAGACAAAACGATGCAAAACATACTCCGTTAACGTCCATACACACAGGCCGATAACAAACCACATTGCGAAATATGGCCATGATAATTGCTTAATAACAAAGGACTGCCAGGACAAAATTACTATTGTTGGAATATAAATTAATAATGGAACGTAAAAATGGACTTTTGAAAGACTTTCCAAAAATCCATTTTTAAACATCCGTACGGAGTCCGGTGAGTTGGACACAAAATTCTTTTTCATGAAACTTAATTTGCTGTTAACAATAACTTCATAAGCAAAATTAAGAGCTATGTTCATATCATTAAAGATTGAACTGTCATGCAAAAACAATAATGTCAACTATCTTGACTGTCCCGGAAGATATATATTGAAGCCAAGTGTCAAACCTAATCCAGACATTCCTGAATCAGCTCCAACGTCTGACTTATTATAAGTGTAACCAAGAGCTGCCTCTAATGCAACTGTACGGCTTACAAAATGTGAATAACCGCCGCTAATACCGATAAGCAGAGAAACCGGCTCGTCAGCATCATTATCCTTGATATGGCTGCCACCTATACCTACTGTACCTTCAGCAAACCATCTGCTGGTCGGCGTTGCACCTTCCGGAAAATAATATCTCACCAATGGTGCCACACCGTACTCGAACATAGAACCACCATCATAAGCTGTTAAGCCCAACTTCACCTGAGCACCAACAGCCACATTATCTGTAATAAAATAGGCCGCCCTGGGTTCTATTTGAATATTAAACCTCTCCGTGTCGAAATTGTAATTTGTTGAGCCCAGGCCAGCTCCGATCATCCAGTTTCCCTGTGAGATTGCAGCTTCCTGAGAAGCGGAAGAAGTCTGCGGAGTTGTAATCTGGGCCATAGCGAATGTTGCACCAAACATGCATGCGATAGATAGAATTAGTGTTTTCATAGTTTCATTTTTTAAATAAATGTAAAGTAGTTCCACATCTAACACATCTGTGCCCATTTTGTTGACATCACATCACACCTTAGGACTTATTAGGCTCAAGAATACCTCTTCAAGACTTCTCATAGGATAGGTCGTCATCAAATCTTTAACAACCTCATCATAAACAATAATGCCTTTATTGATAATAATGGCACGGTCACATAACGCCTCAGCCTCCTGCATGATATGTGTTGAAAAAATAATTGTCTTTTCCCTCCCCAATTCGCGTATCAAAGCACGCAGGCCAACCAGCTGTGCGGGATCCAACCCCGATGTAGGCTCATCCAGAATCAAGACCGCAGGGTCATGAATCAGGGCCTGCGCAATACCGAGGCGCTGACGGTATCCTTTCGAAAGCTGTCCTACTTTCTTATGTTTTTCCGGCCCCAGTCCGGCAATCTCAATAATCTCCGTGACCCGTCTTTGCTTACGATCAATCTTATGAACATCGGCAATAAAGCCCAGCGACTCCTTAACGTACATATCCAGATAGAGCGGATTATGCTCCGGAAGATAGCCCAGGTGGCGGCGCACCTCTATGGGCTGACTGGTCACATCAAAACCGTTAATCTCTGCAGTACCAGAAGTCTGTGGAATGAAGCAGGAAAGGATCTTCATAGTGGTAGACTTCCCGGCACCGTTAGGACCTAAGAATCCCAGGATCTCACCTTTAGTAGCTGAGAATGAGATATTGTCTATTGCTTTCTGCTGACCATAAACTTTCGTCAGGTTCTTAACTACAATGCTCATAATATAGGAATATCAAATGCCGTCGACGGAAAAATCCGTTGATAACCCCGCTAATTTAGTAAACCCTGCGGGTTTTATGGACAAACAAACGGTGGAGAGATTATACGATAATCGTATAAATAATTAAGTTTGTAGCATCATGAGTAAAAATAACGACGAGATCTTTAAGAATGTGATCTCCCATGCCAAAGAATATGGCTTCGTATTTCAATCCAGCGAAATTTATGATGGCTTAAGTGCTGTTTACGATTATGGGCAACTGGGCGCTGAGTTAAAGAACAACCTCAAAACATACTGGTGGAAATCCATGGTGCAAATGCACGAAAACATCGTGGGCATAGACGCTGCGATTTTCATGCACCCCAAAGTATGGAAGGCAAGCGGACACGTGGACGGCTTTAACGATCCAATGATCGACAACAAAGACTCCAAAAAACGTTACCGTGCCGATCAGCTTTTAGAAGATAAAATTGCCCGTTATGAAAAAGACGGCAAACAAGATAAAGCCAATCAGCTGCAGGCTGATATGGACGCTGCACTAAAATCAGAAAACCTGAGCGAACTGCGCGACCTGATCATCAGCCATGAAATCGCTTGTCCGGTTTCAGGAACCCGCAACTGGACTGAAGTGCGCCAGTTCAATCTGATGTTCAGCACTCAGTTTGGTGCTATGGCAGAAGGAAGTGAAGAAGTTTACCTTCGCCCCGAAACGGCTCAGGGAATATTTGTTAACTTCCTGAACGTGCAGAAGTCAGGCCGTATGAAAATCCCTTTCGGGATCGCACAGATCGGAAAAGCATTCCGTAACGAAGTGATTGCCCGTCAGTTCATCATGCGTATGCGTGAGTTCGAACAAATGGAAATGCAATTCTTCGTACGACCGGGAGAAGATAAGAAATGGTTCGACTACTGGAAAACAGCGAGGCTGAAATGGCACCAGGCACTGGGAACTTCACCTGAAAAATACCGTTTCCACGACCATACCAAGCTTGCACATTATGCAAACGCAGCTACCGACATCGAATTTGAATTCCCTTTCGGATTCAAAGAAGTGGAAGGTATCCACAGCCGTACTGATTTCGACCTTACCCAGCACCAGGAATTCTCAGGTAAAAAGATGCAGTACTTTGATAATGACCTGAACGAAGAAGGAAAACCTTACGGAAACTATGTTCCTTATGTGATTGAAACCTCCATCGGCCTTGACCGTATGTTCTTGCTAACCATGATCAACGCGTTTGAAGAACAGGATATCAGCACGGAAGACAAAAAAGACAGCCGCACCCTTCTACGACTTCACCCTGCCCTTGCACCTGTTAAAGCCGCTATCTTTCCATTAACTAAGAAAGACGGATTACCTGAGAAAGCCAGGGAGATCATGAACCTGCTTAAACTGGATCACAACGTTACCTACGAAGAAAAAGACGCTATCGGCAAACGCTACCGTCGTCAGGATGCCATCGGTACGCCTTTCTGTATCACCATTGATCACCAGACCCTGGAAGACAACACCGTGACCATCCGTCATCGTGACTCTATGGAACAAGAGCGAGTACCTGCAGATCACCTCGAAAGAATCATCGCAGAACGTGTAAGCTGGAGAAACCTGCTGTCGTAAGCTATTGAATACATTTACAAGGGCTTGTATTAGACGATACAAGCCCTTTTTTCAATAAATATTGCTAGTTTGTGCACTTTTCTTTATAAACATGCATAGAATTGCTTAAATCATTTTATTTATTTAGCTTAGAAAAACAAACTCAATCACTTACACAGAAATCGATTAATCTCCATATGACAAAATTTACTTTATTCGTGCTCGCCTTAATCCTCCTTCTTAATTTCCATTCAAGGTCATTTGCACAGACGAAACCCCTTAAAGCGAAAGAAGCCAGAAACATCATCACCGGTGCAGACCAAACCGAAAAATATCTTTCCTACCTGAAAGGCAAGAGAATAGCGATGGTTGCCAATCAAACATCCATTATTGGCAATAAACTTAGTATCGACAGCCTTCTAAGTCACGGCGTTAAGATTGTCAAAGTTTTCGGACCGGAACACGGTTTCAGAGGAAATGCCAGTAACGGAGATCATGTTAATGACGAAGTAGATGCAAAAACCGGAATCCCGATTTTCTCCTTGTACGGAAAAGCAAAAAAACCTTCCAAAGAACAATTAAAAGATGTCGACCTGGTTATTTTTGATATTCAGGACGTAGGTTGCAGATTCTACACCAACCTCAACACTTTAGAAGACGTTATGGAAGCTTGTGCAGAGAATGGAAAAGAACTGATGATCTTTGACCGCCCGAATCCAAACGGATACTTTATTGACGGGCCTATTCTCGAAGACAAATTCAAATCAGGTATCGGTCAACATAAAATCCCTATCACTCATGCCATGACGATCGGAGAATTCGCCCTCATGCTGAACGGCGAAGGCTATATGGACAAATATCCCAAGTGCAAACTCAATATCATCAAGGTGGCGAACTATAATCACAGCATGCCTTATGACCTTCCGGTAAACCCGTCCCCTAATCTTAACACACAGCAATCCATTCTCCTCTATCCTTCCATGTGCTTATTTGAAGGAACAATGATTAATTATGGACGAGGAACATACATGCCATTTACAGTTCTCGGCGCACCCGAACTGAAAGGTAAATATACTTTCTCATTCAAGCCTGTTGGCATAAAAGGCATGAGCGAAAATCCCCTTTATAAGGATACTGTATGCTACGGAATAGATCTTAGAAAATACGATACCGACATTCTACGGAAAACCGGCCAAATCAACCTTTCCTGGTTAATTGAAATGTACAATGCTTTCCCGGACAAGGAAAAGTTCTTCGATCACACCCTCCATCCGGCAGTTGGCAGTTTCGATTTCAGATCTGGCAATGCTAGCCTGAGAGAAGATATAATCGCCGGGAAATCAGAAACAGAGATTCGTAAAAGATGGGAACCAGGCCTGAAAACATTTAAACAAATGAGAAAAAAATACTTGCTGTATGCAGACAAGTGATGAGCACTTTGCTTAACATGACTTGAAAATCCTGTTGCTTGCACGCACAAATAAAATAAGGGCTAACATCATCCGGTGTCAGCCCTTATTAATGGTAGCCCATTAACACTTCATCATGATAACTGTATCAGGGTGAAGAAATGATTTTGCTTTCAGGAGCGCCGAGATACGAGGGCTTCAACCCTCCCAGATCCAACATGATTTTTTGAAATACTATTCCAGGTTCAAGGGGACGAATTCTAATGGTATGCAAACCGGCACTTTCAATATCATGGAGAGTACTCGACTCGATAATCCTCCTCGCCTGCCAGTGTCCAAGCTCACCTCTGTAATGGCCGTTAATATTAACGATCTGTTCCTTGCCTCCGTTCACCGAAACTGCATAACGCAGGCCCCTGTTCGCATTATAATTTAATGTCGGCGATGTTAGAACCACAAGCTTCGCTTTTCCCGTCGTCTTAACATCCACTTCATATTCAACATACACACTTTTATCCGGTACTTCTGTCACAGGCATAGTGGTTAACCCGGAAAGTGTTTTTCCCAGATCAGGTATCACTGTCCACGTCACTTTTTTACTATTACTTGACGTTTTAAAATTTTCAGCTTCAATAGAAACGGCTCCGGCTTCCTCTGTGAACGTCTTTTTAACAGGCTTCTTAGCAGGCACGTACTCAACTTTTGGCATGATGCTTTTCGGCGGGTTATTCCAGCTTGTGTACCCTATGCGGACCTGATCCATCATATGAGGCCATTTGCCGTTAGAAATATCCTGATTGTAATGAACGGTTAAAACCGAGTCCTGACGGAAATGCTCTTTTGCTTTATCCGCCCAATAGTTCGCTTGCTCATCTCCCTTTTCCGCATAGAACTTATTCTTTGCTACAGCATAATACATTTCATAGACATTGGAGCAAGCGTTAATCGGAAAAACCACGAGCTGATCAAAAGCGTCTTTATACTCATTCGGCATGATATAATATAAACGCATAGCCTCAATCACGAGGTTGCGGTAATCATTCACTACCGTTTCAAACTCATTATAATTTGCCAGGCTGAAGGTTTTATCATCCAGCAATTCAGGAGTGACCCTGTTGTTATATTTCGTATATAAATTGATTAATCTGGCCGCCTCCTTAGCATACTTCTCACCAAATTGCTGAGTACACCAATCTTCCGTATGTTGCAGAAGATTACCGGCATGGAAACGATCAGGATTCCAGGCCATATCCAGGAAAAAAGATATAGGGTATTCCATGGGTTTCAAATCTCCAACATTCACTACCCAGATACGGTCAACTCCATAACGATACGTCAGGTTCATCTGCTCCCAAACCCGTTGAACCTGAGTAACGTTTATCCATTTGGAATTTCTGGGTGCGCCGACATAGTCAAAATGATAATACATTCCATAGCCGCCCTTTCGCTTTTTAGCATTCAACTCAGGTAATTTCCTCACGTTACCCCAATTGTCGTCACAAAACAAAAGAGTCACATCATCCGGAACGCGCATACCTGAGTCGTAGTAATCTTGCACCTCCTTATACAAAGCCCAGACCTGCGGAGTCATTTCCGCTTTCTGTCCGGTAACTTCTTCTATAACTTCACGCTGATCTTTAACGATATTTTCCAACAAACCCTTGTTTTGCTCCTCGCTCATAGGTTCATCTCCATCTCCCCTCATTGCAATGGTGATCAGACTCTCCCATTTCTTCGCCCGTTCCACTCCCCCTCTCCAGAACTCCCTCAGTCCGGCTGCGTTACTATTATAATCCCATGCACCTCCATTCCCGTGACGCTTCCATTCCTGCTGGGCCCTCGCCATCGGCTCGTGGTGAGAGGTTCCCATCACGATTCCAAGCTCATCGGCAAGCTGACCGTTCAGCGGATCATCATCATAAAAGGCATTTCCCCACATAGCAGGCCAGAGGAAATTCCCTTTAAGCCTCAGGATAAGTTCAAATACCTTTTCGTAAAACTTATGGTTATAACCTCCAAATGTGGCTTTACTCCACCCGCTTAAAGCTGGTGCTTCGTCATTAAGGAATATCCCCCTGTACTTTACCGCCGGTTCTCCCTGAGTGTATTTTCCGGGCTTAACGTAGAGCTCGGTATGCTTCTTAACAGGTACGTCCGCCCAATAATACCAGGGAGAAACGCCAATCTGAGTGGAAAGCTCGTAGGTTCCGTATATGGTCCCTCTTTTGTCGCTGCCTATAATCAACAGCGCGGCTTCAGTATCCGGTGCTGGATTTTTTACGACTTCAATAATGAATTTTTCGTTTTTTCCTGCCAAATCCTTTTTGGCTACTTTCCCCTCTTTAATCAATCGGTCAATGATACTCGACTTGCCAATAGTGCCAATAATTATCTTATACTTACCCGCGGCCTGCTGAGGAGTATTGCCTGTAACTCTTTTAAAGTCTTCTCTGAGATTGCCTACGGCATGATGAACACCTTTGAAGTCGAGGTCATCAACCACTATAGGAATGGGAACACCGGCTTCTGTAAGAGGAAAATAATTTCCCTGATCTTTGAAATAAACGAAATTGGAATTTTCCTTTTCTTCTCCAACAGCAACTAAATGAGCTAGAAGGAACAGGACTGAGAGTAGAAATTTGCAGTTCAAAACGTTCAAAATTAAATGGTCAAAATTTGGCTATAAAACTTTTTATAATCTACCGCTGATGAGCTTCAGACGGCAGTTTGTTTAAATTAGTTTACGATATGCAAAAACGGATTTATTTGAGTAGTAGGCGGCCTGTTTATGATATATTCATAGAACAAATGTTAATTGAGGAGTATTTTCCTTCTTATAGTGTCTCATGCTTCGTGACCTTCCTCTGACCCTAACTATTTGACATCCAAATTTATTTCCTTATCTTTGTACTGTTAACCGCTAAACACACAACCTAATACATCTGCTTATAGACGATAAACCTTACTTTTAAAAACAACGGGGGGAATTTATGAAGAACAGGATTTTAAGAGGGGCAACTTACATCATTTTAGCACTAAGCATTCCAGCAATCGGATGGGGATTAAAGTCAGACACTGAGATCAGCAACCATCCGGAAATCAAGAAAGAAATCAGTCAATCTACCGTAAAAGAAGAAAAGGTAATCTCTGCCGCCAGTTTATTTGACCAGTATATTTCTGGTGTTTATACGTCTGCAGGCCTTGCTGACGCATCTCTTGACTATGCTGTCTTTGCGAAAGCTATCACAGGGTATTACAACCTGAAAGATGCAGGTCGCTTATCTAAGGCTAAACAAATACTGTCAATCGTAGACTTCAATAAGCCTAGTTCTGAAAAAAGAATGTGGATCATTGACCTGGATGCCAAAAAGCTACTTTTTAACACACTTGTAGCTCACGGTAAGGGAAGCGGCGATAATTACGCCACCAGCTTTTCCAACATCTCAGAGTCAAACCAAAGCAGCCTGGGCTTCTACGTAACAGCTAATACCTACCACGGAAAGCACGGCTTGTCGCTTAAGATAAACGGTATGGACCGTTCTTACAATTCGAACGCATTGAACCGCGCGGTAGTTATCCACGGAGCATCCTATGTAAGTCATGACTTTGTTAAGCAACATGGCCGTTTAGGACGCAGCTTAGGTTGTCCGGCTTTACCAGAGGAACTTACACCTGCGATCATTAACACCATCAAGAACCAGACAACGCTGTTCATCAACGGCCCTGCCAAAGTTGAATATGCGTCAGACTATCTGAACCTTGAATCTGCACTGAACAAATTTATATCCGGCGACCAGCAAATCCTGGCCGCGGGTGCTTAAGATCTATCACGATCTTTTAGCTCTTTCATATTGTACGGGCCATTTTATTTTCACACCCAGCTGCTGCGCAGCATGCATGGGGAAATAAGGATCCCTTAACATCTCACGGGCAAGCAGGACAAAATCTGCTTGCCCTTTTTGTAATATCTCTTCCGCCTGCTGAGCACTCGTTATTATACCTACAGCACCGGTCTTAATGCCACCTTCCTGCTTTACCTTTTCCGCAAATGGAATCTGATAGTTAGGACCTGCCGGAATCTGCGCACTAGGGACGTTACCACCCGTAGAACAGTCAATAACATCTACCCCCTTCTCCTTCAAAACCGCTGCCAACCGCACCGAATCCTCAGGAGCCCAGCCCCCTTCAACCCAGTCGGTAGCCGATATGCGCACAAAAAGAGGAAGTTCCTCCGGCCATACTTTGCGAACAGCTTCAGTTACCTCCACCAGCAAACGGATGCGGTTCTCAAACGAACCGCCATACTCATCCGACCGGAAGTTAGACAATGGTGAAAGGAATTCGTGCAGAAGATAGCCATGTGCCGCATGTATCTCAAGAACCTTGAAGCCGGCTTCAAGCGCTCGTTTGGCCGCTGCGTGAAAGTCAATGATAACATTCTCCAGCCCTTCAGGTGTTAACGCATGAGGCAGCAAGTCGCCTGCAGCAAACGGAAGTGCTGAGGGACCTACCGTCTTCCATCCCCCGTCCTGCTCAGAAAGAAATCCTCCCCCATTCCACGGAGCGTCATGACTGGCTTTTCTTCCCGCATGCGCAATCTGGATGCCGGCCACTGAGCCCTGCTCATGTATAAATGCTGCAATCCTGCTCAGGGCAGGAATATGATCGTCAAGCCAGATACCAAGATCTCCCGGAGAAATCCTGCCCTCCGGAGATACCGCCGTAGCTTCAGCTATGACGAGCCCCGCGCCACCTACTGCCCTGCTTCCCAGATGTACCATGTGCCAGTCATTCGCAAAGCCTTCTTCCGCTGAATACTGACACATCGGAGACACGACTATGCGGTTCCTGAACTCGATGCTCCTGACTTGAATGGGTTCAAATAAAATCGCCATGAATGTTTCTTTCTATGAACAGCCTGGCAAAAGATCTGTTTTTAGATGCTGAACTTTATCCAGCGCTCACCCTCATATCCGAACGCAAATTGCTTCGGATTAAGGATCTCACCTATCATCTCAACCGTTTCCACAATGCTCTCCGGCGAGTCATTAAAGTGCGTATCGCCGTTAGCCAGATAGATCCTGCCATTTTTCACTGCATCTAAAGACTCCCATCCGGGCAAAGCCATCAGGGTATCCACCTGACTTATGGCGGTACTGAAAGGAGAACCCTCAAGCGCAACGATAATATATTGCGGGTCAACTGAGGCAAGATCATTATCCTGAACCGGAGTACCCCCTGCAAGCCTGATCATCTCGGGAACCAGCCCACCAGCCAGCTTGAGTGGCGACAGGCTGCTTATACAGGCGACAGTCGGCTTCAGCTCAACAAACTTCAGCTTATGCCTGACAAGTTCAACCCTTTCCTGAAGCTGCTCCAACTCATCTGCGTTTTCCCCTGGTAGATATGATAAAATGCTTAGCTCAGACATGAAAATTAATTTTGCGCAAAGTTACGAAAAATCAATTCGTCATACCACCCTGACCAGTCTGTCCGCCATCCTGTTTCAGGTCATCATTGGTAACTCCCCTCTTCTTGCGTGGCTGCGGATTAAAGTTCGTTTTACCAAACTGGTAACTGAAATTGATTCCGATGGAGCGAAAAGGCACGCCAAAATCCTGTACCTGCACTAGTTCAGGACTGCTGATGTTTGATTTAAAGTGCTTCGTCTCATTGAACGGATCAACCACATTCAATCCAATCTTAGCCTTCTTATTCAGAATCTGTTTATTGAACGATACCTGCCACATGCTAAAAGATGGGTTTTCGCCCTGGAATGTTCTTCTCGGTGAGTTCAGAATGAAGAATGTCTCTGCGATCAGATCCTTGGGAAGAGTTACTGATCCGCTAATAAACGCTTTGTACAGCGCATAGGTCTTCGCCTCTCCGGCTAGCTCAGTGAATGAACTGCCTGTATTTGGCTTGTAGGAATAGATATCAAAGTTCCCCCTGAAGGTAGTTCCTTTAACGGGACTTACGGATCCGAAGAAACTGGCACCTACTGAATTATTGCTACCGATATTGTCGAATGTTGTCAATGTAACCGAACGACCGTCATATTCAACGGGACGAGTAATATTTTCAATGATATCCGCTGTATGTCTGAAATATACCGATGTGTTGATCATTGATGTCTTAATCATCTTTGAAAATCCAAGCTCAACAGTCTGCGACACCTCAGGCGATAATGTAGGGTTACCCTGTCTTTGGAACTGGTCATTACTGATATCACGGAACGGATTCAGGTACTGCAAACTTGGACGCTGAATTCGTTTGCTATAACTTAAACGAAGCGTCTGAAGATTTTCAAAGGTCTTGGAAATAGCAAAGCTGGGAATAAAGTTTGTATAGTCATTAGAAACCGAAAGCTGCTCTGCACTACCAGCACCCGACTGTCCATCGATCTTGGTATGCTCCAAACGCCCGCCAACCTGGATTCCGACAGTCTTACTTGCCTGTATGCTCAGAACTGAATATCCAGAAACAACATCCTGATTGTAATCGTAAATATTTGACAGGAGTGGGTTGTACTCGAAAGAACCTCCGTTTACAGCAGTATTAAAGAGGGAGTTACTGGTAATCTCGCGAATAATAGTCTTTCCTCCCAGTTCCAGTTTCAAAGCCTTATTAAGTGGCAAGCTGTAGTCGGCCTGAATGGTATATTCATCGTTCGAGGCATCGTTATTACCCATCTGGTCGTCGCGAGTCAGTATTGAGTATAGTGAAGAAAAATCTGTCTCATTCTTGCTATGGCTCCACTGCCCGGCGATGCTGACCTCATGCCCCTGTTTTTTGAATTTATGAGTATAGTCTGCATTCCAATCAAAACCGCTGAAGGTAGATTTGTTGCTATTCTCAAAGCTATACTCCTCTCCGAGCATTACACCTTCCTCCAGGAAAGTCCTGCTGTTAAAAGAAGACCCATCTGTTTTAAACCGTCCCTGGTTCAGGCGAATCCCTGTCGAAACGCTGTTATTATCATCGAAGTCGTAACTCACATTTCCTGATCCCATCGCACCATAACGGCTGATACTGCTTTCTCCTTCTTGCATGGACCTTGTATCGTTCAGCGGCACGAAGCTGTTGCTCATAGTTTTGGTTGTCTGAGGCCATGATCCGTTTCCTCCAAAGTTCGCGGTAATGCTCAAACGGTTCTTATTGATGTTCAGGTTAGCGTTACCATTGTTCTGACGAGTTCCCACACCACCACTAATAGATCCGCTTATGCCAGAGATTTCTTTTTTCTTAGTAATGATATTGATGATACCACCCGTACCTTCAGCGTCATATTTGGCAGAAGGACTGGTGATTACCTCTACGTTTTTGATCTGATCTGCAGGCAGCATCCGCATGGCGTCAGCCGTGCTCGCAGCGACAGCACCTGAAGGTTTTCCATTGATAAGGATCCGCACATTCTGGCTACCGCGTAATGATACGTTGCCGTCCTGGTCAACAGATAACATCGGCACCTTCCGAAGCACATCTCCGGCGTTTCCGCCAGAAACAGTCGCATCCTTTTCGGCATTATATACCACCTTGTCCACGCGGTTCTCAATCATAGGCACTTCGCCGGTGACAGCTACCTCCTTTAAAAGGTTAGCCGACGGTGCCAGAATAATCCGGCCAACGTTCTTATCAGGCTTAGCTCCCGTAGTAACAACGTCGTCTACTTCTTTCAGCTTGTAACCCATGAAGCTCACGCTTACCTTGTACTTTCCCGGAACTACATTGTCCATTACGAAGGCACCCTTCGCATCGGTCAGTGCACCATTAACGCTTTTTGCGCCGCCTGTGATAGTCAAGGCCACGGAAGCATATTCAACCGGTTTCTTTGTCAGGGAATCAATGACAACACCAGAAATCCGTCCCTTTGCGGTCGGAGCCTGCGGCATTTGCGCAAAGAGGTTGATGGAAATAAAAAGGGCACAGAGAAGAGGTAAGAGTTTCATTTGATTGCGTTGTAATTTTGTAATTAGTAGCAGAAAAAGCCATTATGTTACAAAAAAGATAACGTTATCATCCCTTCGCAAGCCGGGCCCTTCTCAGCCGGGCGCAAACTTACGCTTTTCTAGAAACTAATTCTCATGCCTTTTATAATTGGAGGATCATCTTTTCGGCCCTTCGTCAATACCCCTGAGCCGGCTCCCCCAGAGTTAGTTGATGGAGCCCATTTGCCAGGATCCTTGGCTTTTCGCTTGATCCTGGCAGCTAATGCCGCCAGGATTTCGTTACCCGAATATCCCATCATAAAGCGGCCTTCCCGTTCCTTTACCAAGGGTTTGGGATCTGCCAATGCGATGACCTCTTCCGACTGCCAGGCACCGATCAGTGCGCAGGGACTGAACTGAAGATTGTTCAGCAGCACATCCTCCCGGTCGAAAGCATTGGAGCCGTAAAGCGAGACAGACATGCTCAGCATCAGCATACAGCCTGCCGGCACCTCACCTTCAAAG
>Ga0160433_100283_pt1 | contig 33750 bp, 31 predicted proteins | sample HID1972K_E0MG_FD_108235 | JGI IMG/M metagenome (GOLD analysis project Ga0160433, IMG submission 108235) | Enriched pill bug-associated microbial communities from UW Madison campus, WI, USA - HID1972K_E0 MG | ecosystem: Host-associated > Arthropoda: Insects > Digestive system > Unclassified ...
GCAGGCACCGCGGTGTATGGCACCGGCTTCGCCGGTGTTCGCGGGCAAGTCGGAGCGCCGAACCGCCGCCCCCACAGGGTTCAGCTAAATCAATGAGTTAGCGTGTGTTCTATGAGAGTCCACTCAGCCCGCTGGGCTGCGCTGTCGCGCAGAGAACAAAGCCTGCAAGCGCGGCGCAATACTCTGCTCTGACGTGCCGGGCCGCCGCGAAAGCCGCGCGGGTGGCGCTCGATCTGAAGAGCACCTCAGCACGCAAGGCATAAGTCGAATATCACTATAAGTTATTAATAAATAGCTTCTTATTCCTTTACTGATATAACTCGCGCCCTATACTGGACCTCAAGCACGCAAACCCCAAAGGAGGCGTCCCATGCGCAATGAGTCGATTCGTTACCTGATTGTGCCGGGTTGGCAAGGATCGCCAGACAATCATTGGCAGAGTCACTGGCAGCGCAGCCTGCCCAACAGCGCGCGCGTGGAGCAGCAGGATTGGCTGACGCCGCAGCGCCGCGACTGGGTGCAGGCGCTCGAGCAGGCAATCGCCGCCGAGCCGTCGCCAGCAATCCTGATTGCCCACAGCCTGGGCTGCATCACCGTTGCCCACTGGGCGGCACAGGCAAGTGTGGGACTGCTGCGCCGCGTACGCGGCGCGCTGCTGGTGGCGCCGGCCGATGTCGAGCGGCCTGCCTGCGCGCAGGCGCTGCGCAACTTCGCGCCGATTCCGCTGCAGGCACTGCCGTTCCCCAGCCAGGTGGTCAGCTCCGACAACGATCCGGCCGTCAGCGTGCCACGGGCCATGTACCTGGCCCGTGCCTGGGGCGCCGAGGCCGGCTTGCTGGCCGGTGCCGGGCACATCAACGTGAAGTCCGGGCATGAGCGCTGGGAGCAAGGGTTTGCCTATCTGTTCCGTCTGCAGGGTCGCATCGAGCAGCGATCACTGCGCAGCGCCTGACCGCTCACCCATTCGTTAGCCGTTACAACGCCCGGCCGAGCACGCCTGGGGCGGGAGTTCGTCATGACTTTTCACAGCGCCTTTGGCCAGCCCTTGCTGACCTTCCCTGAACTGGACAAGAGCCCGCTGAGCATCCGTGCCAAAGCCCTGGTGTTCGTCGACCCACGCTCGCAACAGCTGCGCCAGGCCCTGGAACGGCTGGCGCCACAACCGTTGCCGGTGCTGATCCGCGGCGAGACCGGGACCGGCAAGGAGCTGCTGGCCCGGCAGATCCACCGCGCCAGCGATCGGGGTGGGCTGTTCGTGTCGGTCAACTGCGCGGGGATCAGCCCGACTTATGCCGATGCCGAGCTGTTCGGCTACAGCGCCGGGGTCCACAGCGGCACGGCCAGCAGCCGTGCCGGCTGGTTTGGCTCGGCCAATGGCGGGACGCTCTACCTGGACGAGATCGCTGACCTGCCCCTGGCGATCCAGGTCAAGCTGCTGGCGGCGCTGGAGAACCGCGAAGTCACCCGCGTCGGCGCCCACCAACCGCAAGCGGTGGATGTGCGCCTGGTCGCGGCTTCGAGCATTGACCTGGCCCAGGCCGTGCGCGCCGGTCGTTTCAATGAGCGCCTTCACCTCTATTTACGTGAGGGCCAACTTGAGCTGCCGGCCTTGCGCGATCGGGTCGGCGATATCCTGCCGCTGGCCGAATACTTCGTCGGCATTTACAGCCCACGCCTGGACCGCTGCGTGCCGCTGATCAGCGAGGCGGCGCAGCAGGTGCTGGAGGCGCATGCGTGGCCGGGCAATACCCGCAATACCCGCGAGCTGGAGAACGTGATCCATTTCGCCCTGTTGGTGGCGCAGGATGAGGAGATCCTCCCTGAACACCTCAACCTGCCGGATGCCGATCCGCTAACGCGCCTTGCCGGACAGCTGCAGCAACTGAGCCGCAGTCGCCAACCCGAGACGCGTTCGGCATTGCGCCAGGTGTTGGAAAACGCGTTGGCTCAGTTGGACCAATCCGCGCGCTAGAGCCTGGCAAAGTGCCTCATAAGCAAAGGCGACGGCCGTTGTTGCTTTTTGGAATAAGCAGCTAATCAAAAGATATTATTGCGGAATAAAAATTCCCGGTATCGTCCGCCTCACGCCCGCCGCGACGCCGGTTGGCAACCGACTTCGCCATCTTTCGATGGCCCCAGCTTGCGAGTAAGGAACACGATGAAAAAGGCTCTGTTGATGACTGCCCTGGCCGCCGCCCTGTCGGTAGCCGGTTTTGCCCAGGCCGGCGAGAAGCTGGTAGTGGCCGCCACCCCGGTACCGCACGCCGAGATCCTCGAGCTGATCAAGCCGACCCTGGCCAAGGAAGGTGTGGACTTGCAGATCAAGGTCTTCACCGACTACGTCCAGCCTAACGTGCAGGTCGACCAGAAGCGTCTGGACGCCAACTATTTCCAGACCCTGCCGTACCTGAAGAGCTTCAACGAGGGTAAGGGCACTCACCTGGAAACCGTGATCGGCGTGCACGTCGAGCCCTTCGGTGGCTACTCGAAGAAGATCAAGAGCCTGGACGAGCTGAAGGAAGGTGCCACCGTGGCCATCCCGAACGAAGGTAGCAACAGCGGCCGCGCCCTGATCCTGCTGCAGAAGGCAGGGTTGATCACCCTGAAGGATCCGAAAAACGCCCTGGCGACCCCGAAAGACATCGCCGAGAACCCGAAGAAGCTCAAGTTCCGCGAGCTGGAATCGGCCATGCTGCCGCGCGTGCTGGACCAGGTCGACCTGGACATGATCAACACCAACTATGCGCTGGAAGCCGGTTTGAACCCGGCCAAGGACGCCTTGGTCATCGAAGGCAGCGACTCGCCCTACGTAAACTTCCTGGTCGCGCGTCCAGACAACAAGGACAGCGAAGCCATCCAGAAGCTGGCCAAGGCCCTGACCAGCCCGCAAGTCAAAGCGTTCATCGAGCAGAAGTACAGCGGCGCGGTACTGCCGGCGTTCTGATTCGCCAGGGTTGTCTCGCATGAAAACGCCGGCGCCTATGCGCTGGCGTTTTTATTTTGGGCGCGGCTGGGCGAACGCCTACAGAGGACCGTCACCCGGCACCAGCCGCAGGGTGCTCTGCGCCGGTTTCATCCCCATCTGCGCCTTGTGGTAGCGCCCCTGGATATAGTCTTCGGCCTGGTCCCGGTAATGCCGGTCGAACAGCACGCCGCTCTGCCCGACCGGGTTGATGGTCAAGGCCTGGCCGGCATCCGCGAAGTCGATCAGACGACGCGTGGAAGGGCCATAGGTGACAGGCCAGGGCGCCGGACCGATCTTGGCCGAGAGGTTGTTCGGCACCTCGTGGCTGCCGGGCGCGGCAAAGGCGCCGACGTTGAACAGCAGGTTCATGGGTTTTTGCATCCCCAGCGGGTGATTGTGGGTGAGGGTATGGGCCTTGCCCCATTGCCAGCTGGCCGGGTCATTGCCAAAGGTCGCGCGCAGGTGCGCCAGGCTGCGTTTCCAGGCCTGGCGCACCACGGTACCGCGGTCGCTGCGCTCGCTGCTGCCGTGCAGGTTCCACCAGGGCGATCCGGTATCGGCCGCCAGGCGCGGCAAGGCGGCATCGATGGCCCGGGTGCTGATCAGCACCGGGAACCAGGTGTCCCCCAGCTCATCGTGCAGGGCGCTGTAGGCCAGGTCGAAGAGGAACTGGTTGAACAGCGTGGCGCTGGTCGAGTCCAGCGGGTAGTCGCCTCGCCAGGCGGCCAGCTGCTCCACCAGTTCCTGTTCCTGCTCGCCCTCGGCGATCTTGCGCAGGGTAGCGAGCAGCGGCGCAAGGGTGCGCGGGCCGTAGTCAGTGGTCGTGTCCAGCTGCAGGGCCTGGCTGTTCTCCAGGTCCCAGCGCATAGCCGGATCGGCCAGATGCCGGTCAAGCTGGCGGCCACGGTCGGGCAGGTTGTAGTAACCCGGCACGGGGATGGCGGCCTGGGGCTGGAAATTGGCCGAGACGATGTAACCACTGGCTGGATTTTCCTGCTGGGGATTGGCGCTGAAAGGATGGAAGCCGCCCTTGCGTGCCTGCTCGGTAGCGCCGTCGAGAATGAACGAGGGGTTGACCCCCTCGGGACGGATCGGCAGTTGCGCCGCGGCCCACCAACCGATGTCGCCACGGGCATTGGCCCACACCAGGTTCAGCCCTGGCGCCTGGATTTTCGCCGCGGCGCTGCGCATCTTGGCCAGGGTGTCGGCGCGGTTGATCTGGTAGAAGCCGTCGAGGATCGGGTTTTCGGTTTCCAGAAAGGCCCACCACAGGGCGATGGGCGTGGGGCCTGCGGCCTCGCCGATCACCGTATTGACGATCGGGCCATGGGGCGAGCGGCGCAAGGTGATGATCACCGGCGATTCGCCCTTGACCGCGATCTGCTCCTCGACCCGCTCCAGTGGGCGCCACTGGCCGTCGACCAGCACCTGCTCGGGGTTGTCGGGGTTGACCCGCTCGGCGATCAGGTCGACGTCGTCGTTCTGGAACATGGTCAGGCTCCAGCCGAAGTCGCGGTTGTGCCCGAGCGCCGCGAAAGGATTGAGCGCCTGGTGGTAGCCGTACAGGTTGAAGCCCGGGGCCGACAGCTCGGCCTCGTACCACACCGCCGGCACGGCAAAGCTGATGTGCGGGTCGCCGGCCAGCAGTGGCTTGCCGCTCTTGGTGCGGGTGCCGGCCACGGCCCAGGCATTGCTGCCTTCGAACTGCGCGATGGCGGCATCGCCCAGGGCCTCATGGCTCAGGCGCGCCAGTTGGCCAAGGCTGAGCCAGTCGGCGGCGGCCAGGGCCGTGGGGGTATGCAGCGCGCCGTCGGGTTGCCAGTCGAGTTCGAAGATGCGCAGGTACTCCACACCGAGCTGGTCGCGGATGAAGGTCAGCGCAGGTTCGGTACGAAAAGCCGCGGCAAAGCTGTAGGCCATGTAGCCGGCGATGCTCAACGTGTCCTGGGGCGTGAAGGGCCGCGGGGTGATGCCCAGGGCATCGAACTCCAGTGGCTTGGGATGGCTCGCCTGCCAGGCGTTGACGCCGTCCAGGTAGGCCTGCAGGGCCAGCCAGGCGGGTGACTGGTGGTCTTGGCGCTGAGCCATGCGCGCGGCCTGCTCGCGGATGCGCAGGCTGCGGAACAGGGTATCGGTAGGCACCAGCTTGCTGCCCAGCACCTCGGCCAATTCCCCCTGGGCCAGGCGGCGGATGATCTCCATCTGGAACAATCGGTCCTGGGCATGCACGTAACCCAGAGCGCGGTACAGGTCGCGCTCGTTCTGCGCCTGTATATGCGGCACGCCCCGGTTGTCGTAGCGCACGCTCACCGGCGCCCGCAACCCGGCAACGGCCACCTCGCCCTCACGCCGCGGCTGCTTGCCGTGGACGTACCAGTAACCCGCGGCGCCGGCCACGACGATGAGCAGGGTAAGGAGGGTCAGGCTGCGCTTCATCGGGACTCCTTGTGCAGTCGAGCGGAAACTGTGGTCCGATCTTCATCGTGATCGCGCCCAGAGAATAGCCTCAACAGGAGTCAGCATGACGCTTACCGAAAAACAGAAGATGCTCAGTGGCCAGCTTTATCACGCAGGCTGTCCGCAACTGCAGGCCGAGCAGATCGCCAACAAGCATTGGATGCACCGCTACAACGCCAGCGCCGACCTGCTCAACGATGGGCGTCACGCCCTGTTGGCGGAGCATTTTGCCGCCGTCGGTGACGGTACGGTGATCCGTCCGCCGTTCTTCTGCGACTATGGCTATAACATCCGCGTTGGCGTCAACACCTTCATGAACTTCAACTGCGTGATCCTCGACGTGCTGCCGGTGAGCATCGGCGACTACTGCCAGATCGGCCCTGGTGTGCAGATCTACACCGCCGACCATCCCATGGACCCCGAGGTGCGTCGCACTGGCCTGGAGCGCGGCCGGTCGATCAGCATCGGCAACAACGTCTGGATCGGCGGGGCCGCGATCATCCTGCCGGGGGTCACGATAGGCGATAACGCCGTGGTCGGTGCCGGCAGCGTGGTGACGCGCGACGTGCCGGCGGGGGCGACGGTGGTGGGCAATCCGGCGCGGGTGCGTCAGCCCGCCCAAGGGCAATAGCAGCCTACCGCCAAGGTATTGGAGGCGTGGACCGGCCGGTCTTCCATCAGCGCCTTGAGGACGGGCTCGATGAAACTGTTGCCCGAATTGCACACGGCTCCTTCGCTGTAGGGGCCGAAATAGGCGAGGTGGCCGTCGCGGTCCCAGATGGCGACGGCGGGGCTGGCGGGAAGCTGTTCGCTGCCCGCCAGCCCGGCCATGGGGTAGAGGCGGGTGAGGCTGGCGGGCAACAGGCCATGGCTGCCGGGCTTTTGCAGCACAGTGAACTCGACGCCTAGCGGGCCGAAGTGGTCGAGGAGTTCGCCCAGGTGCTGCTGGTTGCCGACATTGCACGGGCAGGCCGGGTCCCAGAAGTGCACGACGCGGATCGGCCCGGGCCCGGCAAGGTTGGCGGGCAGGCGCAATTGATCGCCGCTGAACAGCGCGGTCTGGTTGTCGAAGGGACGCAGGTAGCGGGCCTGGAAACTGTCGTAGGCCCACCACAGAGCGGCAGCGCAGAGCACGAGTGTGATCGCCGTCAGTAGCGGCTTGCTGTTTGGAGTTGGCATGGTTTTTTTACGGTATTCCAAGCTGCCCAATCCTGCACGGATATCGCCGTGAGAGGGCGATGAGTCGCTCAGCTTGCCACGATGTGGCGGACAGCTGAAGATCACAGGCCAACTCGTCCGGATATCACCGATGCCTGCATCATTTCACCCCGATCTGCTGCGCGCCAGCCTGTCTCCCCTGGCCGCGCGCCAGCCGTTGTCGGCCCAGGCGCTGGACTACCAGCGCTATTACAGCCTGGACCTCGCGGCGGACAGTTGGCTGGGCGGCTTACCGATCGCGGGCTTCGACCTGGTCGGGCAGGTCTGGCTGCCGCCGGTGCCGGTGGCGACGCTGTTCTTGCTGCATGGCTTCTACGACCACATGGGCCTGTACCGGCATGTGATCGAGTGGGCGCTGGGGCAGGGCTGTGCGGTGATTGCCTGCGACCTGCCAGGGCACGGGCTGTCCAGCGGCGCGCGGGCGAGCATCGATGATTTCGGCATCTACCAGCAGATGCTGCAGGCGCTGTTCGCGCAAGCCCGCGCGCTTGATCTGCCGCGACCCTGGCACCTGTGCGGGCAGAGCACCGGCGGGGCGATCGTGGTCGACCATTTGCTGCACGAGGGCGAGCGCAGCCCGGCCGATGGCCAGGTGATCCTGCTGGCGCCGCTGGTACGCCCGCGGGCCTGGCACTGGTCGAAGCTCAGCTATCGCGTACTGCGCCACTTCGTCAACGGCATCGAGCGGCGCTTCACCGATAACAGCACCGACCCGGACTTCCTGCCGTTCCTGCAGGTCGACCCCTTGCAGCCCAGGCGCCTGCCGACGGCCTGGGTCGGCGCGCTGGTGAACTGGGTCCAGCGCATCGAGGCCGCGCCGCGCAGCACGCGGCAGCCCTTGATCGTCCAGGGAGAAGCCGATGGTACGGTGGACTGGCCCTACAACCTCAAGGTGCTGCGGGCCAAGTTCACCGACCCGCAGGTGCTCATGCTGCCCGAAGCGCGGCATCACCTGGCCAATGAAATGCCAGACATCCGCCAGCGCTATTTCGCCTTCATCGGCCAGCGCCTGGGCTGATCACTTGAGATTGGCGGAACTCTGACCTACCGCGAGGCCCGCGCGAATCGCCGCCAGGGCGGCCTTGTAGTAGGCCTGGCCCTGGGGCGACTCGGCGAAGGTGGCGAATTCTTCCAGCTCCGTGTCGGACAACTCACGGTAGACATACAGCAAGGTGTTGTTCAGGTCATCGCCGATCTGCTCCATCAGGCGCTGGCGCTGACCGTCGAGCATGCCTTGGGCCTGGCCGCCGCCGAACAGGCCAGGGATCATCGAGCTGAGGCTGTCGGCCGCGACCCCGGCGATCGCCAGGCTGACCTCGGCACCGGCTTCGCGGGCCGGCAGGGCCTGGGCCAGGTGACCGATGATCAGCACGCGGTCGTCGCTGGCGGCGATCTTCGGCAAGCCCTGGGCATTCTTGGCCAACTGGTCGCTGCGCGTGGCCAGCAGTTCGGCGGCTACGACCTTGCGCCCCAGCGGCGACTGGAAGAAACCCAGGGCCGGCTGCGGGTCCTTGAGGTTGGCGCGCAGTTGCGCCTGGGCACGGCGATCCATGGCCTGGGCCTGGAAGCGCTGGTTGCTGTTGTTGACCAAGGCCTGGTAAACCGCAGGCGGCAGGCTATTGCGATAGCGCTGCTGGGCGGCGTTGACGGCATCGGTGAAATGGGCGCGCTGGTCGGGCCAGCCGGCAGCCTTGTACAGTTGATCGAGGCTGTCTGCCCAGACAGGCATGGTGCAGGCCAGCATCAGCAGCAGGGAAAACAAACGGCGCATTCAGGACTCCTGTCGGCAGGTGGCTATTGTCCGTAACACGGCGGGGCTTTGTCGAGATACCAATACACACTCTCGGCCAAGTGGCGCTGTCGGTTTTCATGGCGGATGGATACTATGCGCGCCATGCACATCTCTCCTGATCACCCCTCGCTGTTGCGTATAGTCGACGACCTGGCCACCCGTGGCTGGTCGCAGCACGACCTGTTCCTGCCCCAGGCCCTGAGCCTGGCGCTTGCGGCCGAGTGCCTGCAACGTGCGGCCGAGGGTGAGCTGGCCCCGGCCGGGGTTGGCCGGGGCGCCGCGCAGGAGGTACGCGAGGGCATCCGTGGTGACCATATCCAGTGGATCGAGCCCGGCCAGGCCGAGGTATGCGACCGCTACCTGGACGTGATGGAGAGCCTGCGTCATGCACTCAATCGCGGCCTGTTCCTGGGCCTTGAGGAGTTCGAGTGCCACTTCGCCCTGTACCCGCCCGGGGCCTTCTACCGCAAGCACCTGGACCGCTTTCGCGACGACGACCGGCGCATGGTCTCGGCGATCATCTACCTCAATGAGGGTTGGCAGCCGGACGATGGCGGCCAGTTGCGCATGAGCCTGGCCAACGGCCTGGAACATGACGTGCAGCCTGTCGCCGGGTGCCTGGTGGTGTTCCTCTCGGGCGAGATCCCCCACGAAGTGCTACCGGCGCGACGGGATCGCCTGTCGTTGACCGGCTGGTTCAGGCGCCGTGGCAATGAGCCGTTCTGAGCTGCCCAAGGTGCTGGTAAGCGCCTGTCTGCTGGGACAGCCGGTGCGCTATGACGGGCGGTCCAGCGGTTATCCTGATCTGTTGCAGTGCTGGCAGGCCGAAGGCCGAGTGGTACCGCTGTGCCCGGAAATCGCCGGTGGGCTGCCGACACCGCGCCCGGCGGCCGAGATTCTGGGCGGGCAGGGCGGAGCGGTTCTTGAGGCGGGCGCTCAGGTGGTGACGGTGCTGGGCGAGGATGTCAGCCAGGCCTTCCTGGCTGGCGCGCATCAGGCGCTGGCGCTGGTGCGCCGGCACGACATCCGTGTGGCGGTGCTCAAGGCCAACAGCCCCTCGTGCGGCAATCGCCTCACCTACGATGGTAGCTTCAGTGGGATGAAAGTGCCGGGTGAGGGCGTTACCACGGCGTTACTGCGGCGCGAAGGGGTGCAGGTATTCAGCGAGCTGGAGCTGGCCGAGGCGCAGCGGTGCTTGTTGGGGGTGGAGTGAGCGTAGGGAGAGCGAGCAGGGCGTTCTAAAACAAGGGCCTTGCATTGCCTTCTTTGGCCGCGCCTCGTCATGTGCTCTGTGCCTCAGCTCGCGAACCCTGTGCTACTGAGCCGCCGTCGCCGGTACCTGCTCTGCCAGCCACTTCTGTTCCAGCGCGGCCATGCGGCCATCGTCCTTGATGCGTTTCAAGGCGTTTTCCACTGCGCTCTGGAACGCGGGGTTGTCTTTCTGGAAGGGGATCAGCACCGAGGGCTTTGTGCCCTGGCTGGGGGACTCGATGACATCTAGTCGAGCGTCTGTCTGCTGGCCTGCCTTCGACGGCTCCAGGGCAATGTCGTACTTGCCGCTTTCCACGCCTGTCAGCACCTCGTCCGCGGGCGTCTCGATGATTTCGACGCGCACGTCCAGTTCGCTGGCCAAGGCTTGTCCGAGCTCGACCGAAAAGCCGGTCAGCTGCTCGTTCTGCTTGAAGGTATAGGGTGGGGTGTCACCCTGCACGGCAATGCGCAGCTCACCTCGGTCGTTCACGTCGTCGATCAGCTCGGCCTGAGCCCATGGGCTGATCAGTACGGCCAATAGAATCCCTGTGGTTACACGCATGGACGTCCCTTCTTTTTTGGCGGGTGGGTTCAGTCGCCGGGACCTTCCAGAGTTGCCCGTCGAACGCAGCTAGGACCCCCGTTCGGGAGCAATGTTTAGCGTGACATGAAATATTTCTGTCGTTACCTATAGCTACGGTGCCTGTCTGGGTGTTGTGGCGCTCTTGAGATCGAGCGCCGCCCGCGCGGCGCATCGCGGCACAAGGCCGCTCCCACATTTTGTTGCAACCTGCCATGGCCTGTGAGAGCTGGGTTGTCAGCCTTGATGCATGTCGAAAGATTGCATGAGGGCTGTCGCGGTCACCTCGATATCTCTGTCGTACAAACAAGGCTAAAAGCTCGGTCTATCAGGCCATGGTACGTTGCAACAAATGTGGGAGCGGGCTTGCCCGCGAAGCGCCGCGCGGGCGGCGCTCGATCTCAAAGGCGGCACAAGACTCGAGGCGAGCACCCCGCGAAGCGCCGCGCGGGCGGCGCTCGATCTCAAGGGCGCCACAACAGCCAAGGCAAGCACCACCGCGATGCGCCGCGCGATACAAAAAAGGGAGACCACCAGGGTCTCCCTTTTCAGGCAACACGATCAATCAGAACAGTACGCGGGAACGAATGGTGCCCTTGACCTGTTGCAGTTTCTCTTGTGCCAGGTCCGAGTACTCGGCATCCACGTCGATCACTACGTAACCGACTTTCTCGTTGGTTTGCAGGAACTGACCGGAGATGTTGATCCCGTTCTCGGCGAAGACTTTGTTGATCTCGCTGAGCACGCCCGGGATGTTTTCGTGGATGTGCAGCAGGCGGTGCTTGCCCGGGTGCGCCGGCAGGGCCACTTCGGGGAAGTTGACCGACGACACCGAGGTACCGTTGTCGCTGTACTTGACCAGCTTCTCGGCCACTTCCAAGCCGATGTTGGCCTGGGCTTCGGCGGTGGAGCCACCGATGTGCGGGGTCAGGATCACGTTGTCCAGGCCACGCAGCGGGCTTTCGAACTCTTCGTCGTTGGAGCGCGGCTCGACCGGGAACACGTCGATGGCGGCGCCGATCAGGTGCTTGTCCTTGATGGCGTTGGCCAGGTGGTCCAACTCGACCACGGTGCCGCGGGCGGCGTTGATCAGGATGCCGCCTTTCTTCATGGCGCGGATTTCTTTCTCGCCGATCATCCACTGGGTGGACGGCAGCTCGGGCACGTGCAGCGAGACGATGTCGGCCAGGCCCAGCAGTTCGTTCAGGCTACCGACCTGGGTGGCGTTACCCAGCGGCAGCTTGGTGATGGTGTCGTAGAAGTACACCTGCATGCCCAGGCCCTCGGCCAGGACCGACAGTTGGGTGCCGATCGAGCCGTAGCCGATGATGCCCAGCTTCTTGCCACGGATCTCGAAGGAGTTGGCCGCGCTCTTGATCCAGCCACCACGGTGGCAGGAAGCGTTTTTCTCAGGGATGCCGCGCAGCAGCAGGATGGCCTGGGCCAGTACCAGCTCGGCGACCGAGCGGGTGTTGGAATACGGGGCGTTGAACACCGCGATGCCGCGCTCACGGGCCGCATCCAGGTCGACCTGGTTGGTGCCGATGCAGAAACAGCCGACAGCGACCAGTTTCTTGGCGCAGTCAAAGACCTCTTCGGTCAATTGGGTGCGCGAGCGGATACCGATGAAATGGGCATCGGCGATCTTTTCCTTCAGCTCGGCTTCCGGCACGGAACCTGTGAGGTACTCGATGTTGGTGTATCCGGCAGCCTTGAGGGTATCCACCGCGTTCTGATGGACGCCTTCAAGAAGAAGGAACCTGATCTTGCTCTTGTCGAGAGAAGTCTTGCTCATCTGCGTAAACCTGTGTCCCGGAGAAAAAATGGCAGGGAAGTGAAGCAGCGCGGCATCGGCCTGTAGCACGAACAGCGGGGGCGCTATGCTAGCATAGGCGACCCCCGATGAGCTCATCCCGGCAGGTGAAGAGTGCTCAGGGTGACTATGAATCATTCGAGAGTTCAAGCGATGACCCATACCGCGGTACTTGAAGAGCTGATGACCCTGGTCGACCCTGGCAAGGTCCTTACTGACCCGGCCTCGCTTGAAGCCTATGGCAAGGACTGGACCAAGCACTTCCCGCCCGCGCCCCTGGCCATCGTGTTCCCCCGCAGCACCGAACAGGTCGTGGCCATTGTCCGCTGGGCCAATGCCCACGGCATGGCGCTGGTGCCGTCCGGCGGGCGCACCGGGCTCTCGGCCGCCGCCGTGGCGGCCAATGGCGAGGTGGTCGTGTCGTTCGACTACATGAACAGTATTCTCGCCTTCAATGAATCCGACCGCACCGTGGTCTGCCAGCCAGGCGTGGTGACCAAGCAGTTGCAGCTGTTCGCCGAGGACAAGGGCCTGTACTACCCCGTGGATTTCGCCTCCTCCGGCTCCAGCCAGATTGGCGGCAACATCGGCACCAACGCCGGCGGGATCAAGGTGATCCGCTATGGCATGACCCGCAACTGGGTGGCCGGCCTGAAGGTGGTGACCGGCAAGGGCGACGTGCTCGAGCTGAACAAGGACCTGATCAAGAACGCCACCGGCTACGACCTGCGCCAGCTGTTCATCGGCGCCGAGGGGACCCTGGGCCTGGTGGTCGAGGCGACCATGCGCCTGGACCGCGCGCCACGCAACCTGACCGCCATGGTCCTCGGCACCCCGGACTTCGACTCGATCATGCCGGTGCTGCACGCCTTCCAGGGCAAGCTCGACCTCACCGCCTTCGAGTTCTTTTCCGATAAGGCGCTGGCCAAGGTGCTCGGCCGTGGCGACGTACCGGCACCGTTCGCCACCGACTGCCCTTTCTATGCACTGCTGGAGTTCGAGGCCAGCAGCGAGGAGATCGCTGCCAGCGCCCTGGCCACTTTCGAGCATTGCGTCGAGCAGGGCTGGGTGCTCGATGGCGTGATGAGCCAGAGCCAGACCCAGCTGCAGAACCTGTGGAAGCTGCGCGAATACATCTCCGAGACCATTTCGCACTGGACGCCGTACAAGAACGATATCTCGGTGACCGTCTCGAAAGTGCCAGCCTTCCTGCGCGACATCGACGCGATCGTCGGCCAGCATTACCCTGATTTCGAGGTCGTCTGGTATGGCCACATCGGCGACGGCAACCTGCACCTGAACATCCTCAAGCCCGAGCAGATGGACAAGGACGCGTTCTTCGCCACCTGCGCCAAGGTCAACAAGTGGGTGTTCGAGATCGTCGAGCGCTACAACGGCTCGATTTCCGCCGAGCACGGCGTGGGCATGACCAAGCGCGACTACCTGGGTTACAGCCGCTCGACCGCGGAAATCGGCTACATGAAAGCGGTCAAGCAGGTGTTCGACCCGAACGGGATCATGAACCCAGGCAAGATCTTCGCACCCGAGTAACCGCAGTATCCACAGCGCCAGGAGTCGGCAATGAGCTATCAGCACCAGTATGTAGACGGCACACGTATTCACTTTCCCCTGGGCAAGGTGGTGTGCATAGGCCGCAACTATGCCGAGCACGCCAAGGAGCTGGACAACCCTATCCCCAGCGAGCCGCTGCTGTTCATCAAGCCGGGCAGCTGCGTGGTGCCGCTCGCCGGCGGTTTCAAGATTCCCACCGATCGCGGTTCGGTGCACTACGAGGCGGAGATCGCCGTATTGCTGGGCAAGCCGTTGTCGCAGCATCCGAGTGAAGAAGAAGTCCTTGACGCCATTTCCGGTTTGGCCCCGGCGTTGGACCTGACCCTGCGTGACGTGCAGGCCAAGCTCAAGGAAAAGGGCCTGCCCTGGGAGCTGGCCAAGAGCTTCGATGGCGCTTGCGTGCTGGCGCCTTTCGTTGCCGCCGCCACCTATGAGGACCTGGCCGACATCGACATTCGCCTGACCATCAACGGCCAGGTGCGCCAGGACGGCAACAGCGCACTGATGCTCAACCCGATCGTGCCGATCATCCAGTACATCGCTACACACTTTTCCCTGCAGCCGGGAGACGTGATCCTGACCGGCACCCCCGCCGGTGTCGGCCCCCTGAACCCAGGCGACGAACTGCTGCTGGAGCTGCCTGGCGTCAGCCGTTTCGAAAGTCGCGTGCTCTGAGCCTGCTGACGATGGCAGCGCCCGCTGCCATCGTGCTTCCCTACCGCCTGGCGGGTTTTGCATTTTTTTCACAAACCAACCGGATAATGCACACGCGATTTCCCCGTGCCTATGCCGGCATTGAGTTGTGCCGTCGGCAAAAACCTCAGGAACACCCTTCTATCATGGCTTTGCTCTCCAGTGCTTCCCTGCTTTCGGCGCCCAAGCGTCGTTCCTTCCTGCATTGGCCGTTCTGGCTGACCGCGGCCGTGGTGATTGCCGGCGGCCTGTCCGTTGCCATGCATTGGGACGACCGTGGATTGCTGTGGGTCAAGGAAGGTTTTGAAAGCAAGGCCATCCAGAAGGAGAGCGTTTGGCTGCCCGAGTACCGCGTCGACATCGATGCCAAGGTGCTGCCAGGCATGGAGGATGACGAAGCCTCGGACCTCGCCTACAGCCCAGCGACCCGCACGTTGTTCGCGGTAATGGGCAAGAACCCTTTTTTGGTCGAATTGAACCTGGAGGGGGATGTGTTGCGCCAGATCCCGCTTGTTGGTTGGAGCAATCCCGAGGGCGTTGCCGTGCTCGAAGGCGGGCAGTTGGCGATCGTCGACGAGCGCGATCACGACATGACCCTGGTCAAGGTCGACGCCGCCACCACGACGTTGAACCGCGCCGACTTCAAGCCCTATGACCTGGGCGAGTCAGTCAAGAGCAACAAGGGTTTCGAGGCGCTCGCCTGGGACCCGGCACGCAAGCGCATCGTCATCGGTGAAGAGCGTCCGCCCAAGCTCTATGCCCTGGACAGCGACGGCCACGGTCCCCTGGCCGGCGACAAGCGCCACCTGCCCAGTGACGAATTGGACCTGCGCAACCTCTCGGCGCTGAGCGTCGACCCGCGCACTGGCCATCTGCTGGTGCTTTCAGCCGACTCGAACATGCTCCTGGAGCTCGACGAACACGGCGAGCAGGTCAGCTTCATGACCCTGTTGGGGGGCTTCAATGGCCTGAAGGATACGCTGCCGCGTGCCGAGGGCGTGGCCATGGACGAGGCGGGCACCCTCTATATGGTCAGCGAGCCAAACCTGTTCTACCGTTTCCGCAAGGAATGATGCCGAAATCAGATTTTTCGGATGATGGCATTAAGCTTTGCTTCAGCTGTTCGTGGTTAGATTCGCTCACCTCAAGCCGAGTCTGCCCGTATGCGTCGTGTTTTCCGTCAGCCCTTGATCCTGCTCATCCTTGCCCTGTTCGCCCTGGTATTGGGCGGGGTGGCGGCCCAGGAATTTCGTCTGTTCGAGCGTGCCTGGTTCAACCTCAAGGCCTGGTGGCAGCCAGCTGAGCACAGCATGGCGCTGGACCAGTACCGGGTGGTGATCGAGGCGCAGCCCATCGAAGGGCTGGATGACGACATCTCCGCATTGACCTACGATCCCGATCGCAAGAGCCTGTTCACCGTTACCAATGCCCGCTCCGAGCTGATCGAGCTGTCCCTCGACGGTCAGGTGCTGCGCCGCGTGCCGCTGATCGGTTTCGGCGATCCGGAAGCGGTGGAATACGTGGGCCCCGATACCTACGTGATCACCGACGAGCGCCAACAGCGCCTGATCCGCGTGCGCCTGCAGCAAGACACGCCATTGCTGGACGCCAGCAACGCCGAGCAGCTGACGCTGGGGATCGGCCTGAACGGCAACAAGGGCTTCGAGGGCCTGGCCTACGACTCGGTGGGCAAGCGCCTGTTCGTGGCCAAGGAGCGCGATCCGATGCTGATCTACGAGGTGCATGGCTTCCCCCACGAGAATCCCGAGCGGCCCTACGCCGTGCATGTGGTGCAGGATCGCAAGCGCGATTCGCGGTTGTTCGTGAGGGATTTGTCGAGCCTGCAGTTCGACGAGCGCAGTGGGCACCTGCTGGCCTTGTCGGACGAGTCGCGGCTGGTGCTGGAGCTGGATGTGAAGGGGCGACCGTTGAGCACCTTGTCCCTGCGCAAGGGCTTCCAGGGCCTCAAGGCTACCGTTCCCCAGGCCGAAGGCATCGCCATGGACGATGCCGGGACCATCTACCTGGTCAGCGAGCCGAACCTGTTCTATGTGTTCCGCAAGCCGGCGCAATAGGCGCAGCCTGGATCCCCCGCTGGCGACCAGGCCGCTTCAGCAGCGAAGCGCCAATGTGCCTTGCGCGTCCGTTCAGGCCTTGAGCGTCTTCACGCCTTCTGCCGTACCCAGCAACAGCAGGTCCGCCGGACGTGCCGCGAACAGGCCGTTGGTCACCACGCCGACGATGGCGTTGATCTGGCTTTCCAGGGCCACCGGATCGGTGATCTGCAGATTGTGCACGTCGAGAATGACGTTGCCGTTGTCGGTCAGCACGCCTTCGCGGTACACCGGGTCACCGCCGAGCTTGACCAGCTGACGCGCCACATGGCTGCGGGCCATGGGGATCACCTCGACCGGCAGCGGGAAGGCGCCGAGCACGGGCACCAGCTTGCTGGCGTCGGCGATGCAGATGAAGGTCTTGGCCACGGCGGCGACGATCTTCTCGCGGGTCAGGGCCGCGCCGCCGCCCTTGATCAGGTTCAAGTGCTCGTCGCTTTCGTCGGCACCGTCGACATAGAACTCCAGCTCGCTCACGGTGTTGAGCTCGTAGACCGGGATGCCGTGTTGCTGGAGGCGGGCAGCGGTGGCTTCGGAGCTGGCGACCGCGCCGTCAAAGGCGGTCTTGTGCTGGGCCAGGGCGTCGATGAAGCAGTTGGCGGTCGAGCCGGTGCCGACGCCGACGATGCTCTTGGCATCGAGCTTGGGCAGAATGAAGTCGACAGCGGCCTGGGCGACAGCCTGTTTGAGTTGGTCCTGGGTCATGCGGGCTCCGGGAAGGGGCAGGGGGTATCGAAGGGCGTCATTATAGCGGCAAGCGCCGGTAAAACCTCGGCTTTGCTGTGGTCGCCCGACGTGACGCTGGGGTAGACTCCCAGCCCTTGTCCCGCGGCCCAGTGATGCTTTCCCGATGCTCGAACAGTACGTCAAGAAGATCCTCACCTCGCGCGTCTACGACGTTGCGGTCGAAACCCCGCTGCATGCCGCTGGACAGTTGAGCCAGCGCCTGGGCAACCAGGTCCTGCTCAAGCGCGAGGACCTGCAGCCGGTGTTTTCCTTCAAGATCCGTGGGGCGTACAACAAGCTGGCGCAGCTGAGCCGCGAGGAACTGGCCCGGGGCGTGGTCACCGCCTCTGCCGGCAACCATGCCCAGGGCGTGGCCTTGGCGGCGCGCGAGCTGGGTATCAAGGCGACTATCGTGATGCCCAAGACCACGCCTGAGATCAAGGTCGAGGGCGTGCGCTCGCGGGGCGGCAAAGTGGTGCTGCATGGCGACTCGTTCCCCGAGGCGCTGGCCTACTCGCTCAAGCTGGTGGAAGAAAAGGGCTTCGTCTACATCCACCCCTACGACGATCCGCACACCATCGCCGGGCAGGGCACGGTGGCCATGGAGATCCTGCGCCAGCACCCCGGGCAGCTGGACGCGATCTTCGTGCCGGTGGGCGGCGGCGGCCTGATCGCCGGCATCGCCGCCTATGTGAAGTACCTGCGTCCCGAGATCAAGGTGATCGGTGTCGAACCGGACGATTCCAACTGCCTGCAGGCCGCCATGGCCGCGGGCGAGCGCGTGGTGCTGCCGCAGGTCGGGCTGTTCGCCGATGGCGTGGCGGTGGCACAGATCGGCCAACACACCTTCGACATCTGCAGGCATCATGTGGACGAGGTGGTCACCGTCAGCACTGACGAGATCTGCGCGGCGATCAAGGACATCTACGACGATACCCGTTCGATCACCGAACCCGCCGGCGCGCTGGGCGTGGCGGGCATCAAGAAGTACGTCGAGCGCTATGGCGTGAGCGGCCAGACACTGGTGGCCATCGACTCCGGTGCCAACGTCAACTTCGACCGCCTGCGCCATGTGGCCGAACGCGCCGAGTTGGGCGAGGGCCGTGAAGCCATCATTGCCGTGACCATTCCCGAGCGTCCGGGCAGCTTCAAGGCATTCTGCGAGGCCATCGGCAAGCGCCAGATCACCGAATTCAATTACCGCTACCACGCCGACGGTGAGGCGCACATTTTCGTCGGCGTGCAAACACACCCCGAGAACGATCCGCGCGCGGCCTTGGTGCGCCAGTTGAGCGAGCAGGGCTTCCCGGTCACGGACCTCACTGACAACGAGCTGGCCAAACTGCATATTCGGCATATGGTTGGCGGACATTCGGAAGGCGCCGTCGACGAGATCGTCCTGCGCTTCGAATTCCCCGAGCGGCCGGGCGCGTTGTTCAACTTCCTCAACAAGCTGGGTGGGCGCTGGAACATTTCGATGTTCCACTACCGTAATCATGGTGCCGCTGACGGGCGCGTGGTCGCCGGATTGCAGGTGCCGGACGACGAGCGTCATCTGGTCCCGGCGGCGCTGGAGAAGATCGGCTACCCGTACTGGGACGAGACCGACAACCCGGCCTATCGGCTGTTCCTGGGCTGAGCGGCTACGCTTGCTGCAGCCCCCGAGGAAACGCTGACATGGACTACCTGACCACCCTCAAGACCCTGCACATCCTGGCCACCGTGCTGCTGCTTGGCGGTGGGCTGGGGCTGACCGCGTGGACGGCGCGGGCACGGCGCCAGGGCGATGTCCATGCCTATGGCAAAGTCCTGCGGCGGCCCTTGCTGTTCGTCTGGGTAGTGATGGGCGTGTGCCTGGTGAGCATGCCGTTCACCGGTTGGTGGCTGGTGCACCTGATCGGCTGGCCGCTGGGGCAGACCTGGATCCTGGCTTCCAGCGTGATCTACACCCTGGGTGCGCTGAGTGCCTGGTGGTTGCTGGTGAGGCTCAACCGCCTGCGCCGCGCCGAACCCACCGGCCTGCGCCTGACCTTGGCGCTGGCGGTGTTCAGCGGCGTATGCTTGCTGTCGATCGCCGGGCTGATGGGCGCCAAGCCGGTCTGAGCACACTCGTTTTGTAGCGCGAAGCGCCTAACCTCTGCGAAGCATCCCAGAATACGGACTTTTCACCTCACTGCACATAAGCTGTGGCGGGCGCGTTGCTGCGCTCGCAGGCTTTGTGGAACAATGCGGTGACATGCGTTTTCGAGGTTGCTGCCGTGATCGACCCGGATGGTTTTCGCCCAAATGTCGGGATCATTCTGACGAATGACGCCGGGCAGGTGTTATGGGCTCGGCGGATCAACCAGGATGCCTGGCAATTCCCCCAGGGGGGCATAAACCCTGAGGAATCGCCAGAGGATGCCCTGTACCGCGAGCTGAATGAAGAAGTAGGCCTGGAGCGCGAGGACGTCGAAATTCTTGCCTGCACCCGCGGCTGGTTGCGTTATCGTCTACCCCAGCGTCTGGTGCGCACGCACAGCCAACCGCTGTGTATCGGCCAGAAACAGAAGTGGTTCCTGCTGCGGCTGGTCTCCAATGAGCAGCGGGTGCGAATGGATTTGACCGGCAAGCCCGAGTTCGACGGCTGGCGTTGGGTCAGTTACTGGTATCCGCTGGGCCAGGTGGTGACATTCAAGCGCGAGGTGTACCGTCGCGCCCTAAAAGAGCTTGCCCCGCGCCTGTTGACGCGCGACTGACGACGGAGTTCGACCCCGAGCCATGCTCAATACGCTGCGCAAGATCGTCCAGGAAGTGAACTCCGCCAAAGATCTCAAGACGGCGTTGGGGATCATTGTCTTGCGCGTGAAGGAGGCCATGGGCAGCCAGGTCTGCTCGGTGTACCTGCTCGACCCCGAGAGCAATCGCTTCGTCCTGATGGCCTCCGAAGGCCTGAACAAGCGCTCGATCGGCAAGGTCAGCATGGCGCCGAACGAGGGCCTGGTCGGCCTGGTCGGTACCCGCGAAGAACCGCTCAACCTGGAAAACGCCGCCGGTCACCCACGCTACCGCTATTTCGCCGAGACCGGCGAGGAACGCTACGCCTCCTTCCTCGGCGCACCGATCATCCACCACCGGCGGGTGGTCGGCGTACTGGTGATCCAGCAGAAGGAGCGGCGCCAGTTCGACGAGGGCGAAGAAGCCTTCCTGGTGACCATGAGCGCCCAGCTTGCCGGTGTGATCGCCCATGCCGAGGCGACCGGCTCGATCCGTGGCCTGGGGCGCCAGGGCAAGGGCATTCAGGAGGCCCGCTTCGTCGGCGTGCCGGGCGCGCCTGGGGCCGCCGTCGGCCGCGCGGTGGTCATGCTGCCGCCCGCCGACCTGGACGTGGTGCCGGACAAGATCGTCGAAGACATCGACGCCGAACTCAAGCTGTTCAACAACGCCCTCGAAGGCGTGCGCGCCGACATGCGCACGCTCTCGGCCAAGCTGGCCACCCAACTGCGCCCGGAAGAGCGCGCCCTGTTCGACGTCTACCTGATGATGCTCGAAGACGCCGCCCTGGGTGGCGAGGTGGTGCAGATCATCGAGACCGGCCAGTGGGCCCAGGGTGCCCTGCGCCAGGTGGTCGCCGAGCACGTCAGCCGTTTCGAGCTGATGGACGACGACTACCTGCGCGAGCGGGCGTCGGACGTCAAGGACCTGGGCCGGCGTCTGCTGGCCTACCTGCAGGAGGCGCGCCACCTCTCGCTGGTCTACCCCGACAACACCATCCTGATCAGCGAAGAGTTGACCCCGGCCATGCTCGGCGAGGTGCCGGAGGGCAAGCTGGTCGGCCTGGTTTCGGTACTCGGCTCGGGCAACTCTCACGTCGCCATCCTCGCGCGGGCCATGGGCATCCCCACGGTCATGGGCCTGGTCGACCTGCCGTACTCGAAGGTCGATGGCATCGACATGATCGTCGACGGCTACAAGGGCGAGGTCTTCACCAACCCCAGCGAGGTGCTGCGCAAGCAGTACAGCGAGGTGGTGGAGGAAGAGCGCCAGCTGGCCCAGGGCCTGGATGCGCTGCGCGAACTGCCGTGCATCACCCCGGACGGTCACCGCATGCCGTTGTGGGTCAACACTGGCCTGCTCGCCGACGTGGCCCGCGCCCAGCAGCGCGGCGCCGAAGGGGTTGGCCTGTACCGTACCGAAGTGCCGTTCATGATCAACCAGCGCTTCCCGAGCGAGAAGGAACAGCTGGCCATCTACCGCGAGCAGCTGGCGGCCTTCCATCCGCTGCCGGTGACCATGCGCAGCCTCGACATCGGTGGCGACAAGGCGCTTTCCTACTTCCCGATCAAGGAAGACAACCCCTTCCTTGGCTGGCGCGGCATTCGCGTCACCCTCGACCACCCGGAAATCTTCCTGGTGCAGACCCGCGCGATGCTCAAGGCCAGCGAAGGCTTGAACAACCTGCGCATCCTTCTGCCGATGATCTCCGGCATCCACGAGCTGGAAGAGGCGTTGCACCTGATTCACCGGGCCTGGGGCGAGGTCCGCGACGAAGGCACCGACGTGCCGATGCCGCCGGTCGGGGTGATGGTCGAGATCCCGGCGGCGGTGTACCAGACCCGCGAGTTGGCGCGCCAGGTGGACTTCCTCTCGGTCGGCTCCAACGACCTGACCCAGTACCTGCTGGCGGTCGATCGCAACAACCCGCGCGTCGCCGACCTCTACGACTACCTGCACCCGGCGGTGCTGCAGGCCCTGCAGAACGTGGTCCGCGATGCCCACGCCGAAGGCAAGCCGGTGAGCATCTGCGGCGAGATGGCTGGCGACCCGGCCGCCGCGGTGCTGCTGATGGCAATGGGCTTCGACAGCCTGTCGATGAACGCCACCAACCTGCCCAAGGTCAAGTGGATGCTGCGTCAGATCAACATGAGCAAGGCCCGGGAGCTGCTGCTCGAGGCGATGAGCCACGACAACCCGCAAGTGATCCACAGCTCGCTGCAGCTGGCCCTGAAGAACCTGGGCCTGGCGCGGATGATCGGGCCTGGCGCGGACAAGACGCTGTAGCGCCCTAGTCGAGCACCAGCTCCACCTCTCCCAGATGCCCGCCAAACGGTCCGAAGCTGCGCTCCACCAACCGGCGCCGGCCCTGGGCGTCGACGATCAGCACGGTACTGGCCCGTGTCCCGTAGTTTTGACTGGCGATGAACACGCTCGACAGCAGCCGCTCGGTCGCAAGCCCCACACCGGTGCGTGGCAGCTCGGCGTCGGCCACCTGCGCGCCATCTGCCAGCAGCTCGAGCAGGCGCGGCGGCTGCGGATCTTGCAGCGCGGCGCGCAACCCGTCACGGGCCTTGAGCAGTTTTGGCCAAGGCGTGTCCAGGCCTGCGTTCGACAGCCCGTAGACCCCTGGCTCGAGCAGCCGTGGCGCCGCGTCATGGGCATTCACATAGCCCAGTTGCAGGCCATCGCCCACCAGCAGGTTGAACCCCGAGTATTGCGCACTGTGGCTGGACACCTGGTCCAGGTAGGCTTCGACCCCGAGTTCGCCGCGCAGGTAGGCCGCCACCAGCTCACCACGTGAGCGCGGGCCTTGCGGCTGCTGAGGGTCGCGGATGTTGGTCAACGCCGCAAAGCGTCCCTCTGGGCCGACGCCGAGCCAGGTGCCGCCGGCCTCAAGGTCGCGTCCGGCATGCACGCCGGGTGCATCTTCCCAGGCGGACAGGGGGTGGGTCGGGCGCGCGTAGAACTCGTCGCGGTTGGCCGCGACGACCAGCGGCAGGGCATGCCCAGGGCGCCAGGCAAAGACGATCAAGCACATAGGTTGGCCTCTGTGTTTTGCCTACTGTACCGACAGAGGCAACATCCATCCATAACCTGACGGAGTCTTCACTAGAGGCGCGGTGCTCGCTTCCGTTACCATGCCGGATTGATTTTTCGGGGAAGACGAATGGAATTCGTACTCTATCTGCTGTTGGGCGCCTGTGCCGGTGTGCTGGCCGGGCTGTTTGGCGTGGGTGGCGGCATCATCATCGTGCCAGTGCTGGTGTTCAGCTTCACCTTGCAGGGCTTCGACGCCTCGGTGCTGACGCACCTGGCGGTCGGCACCTCGCTGGCGACCATCGTCTTCACTTCGATCAACGCCATCCTCGAGCACCACCGCCGCGGCGCGGTGCAATGGCCGATCTTCGTCTGGATGACCTTGGGCATCCTGATCGGCGCTGGTGTCGGCGCCAAGACCGCTTCGCTGATCCAGGGGCCGATGCTGCAGAAGATCATCGGCGTGTTCGCCCTGGTGATCGCCGTGCAGATGACCCTGGAGCTCAAGCCCAAGCCCAACCGCGGCATTCCCGGCAAGCCTGGGCTGACCCTCGCGGGCGCGGTGGTAGGCTGGGCCTCGGCGATCTTCGGCATCGGCGGCGGCTCATTGACCGTGCCCTTCCTGACCTGGCGCAGCCTGCCGATGCAGCAGGCGGTCGCGACGTCCTCGGCCTGTGGCCTGCCGATTGCCGTGGCCAGCGCCCTGAGCTTCATGGTCCTGGGCTGGCACGATCCACGTTTGCCCGCCCACAGCGTGGGCTTTGTGTACCTTCCGGCGTTGCTCGGGGTTGCCGTGACCAGCATGTTTTTCGCCCGCTTCGGCGCGCGCCTGGCGCACAAGCTGTCGCCACGCCTGCTGAAACGGCTGTTCGCCGCGCTGCTGTTCTGCGTCGGCCTGAGCTTTGTGCTTTAAACGAGAGGAATCACCATGCTGCCTTACCCGCACATCGACCCCGTGGCCGTGGCCATCGGGCCGCTGAAAATCCACTGGTACGGGTTGATGTACCTGATCGGTATCGGCGGCGCCTGGCTGCTGGCCTCGCGTCGGCTCAACCGCTTCGATCCCACCTGGTCGCGCGAGAAGCTCTCGGACCTGGTGTTCTGGCTGTCCATGGGCGTGATCGTCGGTGGCCGCCTGGGCTACGTGCTGTTCTATGACTTGCACGCCTACCTGTCCAACCCGACCCTGATCTTCGAAGTGTGGAAGGGCGGCATGTCGTTCCACGGCGGCTTTATCGGCGTGATGCTGGCCGCGCTGTGGTTCGGCAAGCGCAACAACAAGTCGTTCTTCGAGCTGATGGACTTCGTCGCGCCGCTGGTGCCGATCGGTCTGGGCGCTGGGCGGATCGGCAATTTCATCAATGCCGAGCTGTGGGGCAAGGCCACCGACGTGCCGTGGGCCATGGTATTCCCGCCGTTCAGCGATCCGGCCCAGCTGCCACGCCACCCCTCGCAGCTGTACCAGTTCGCTCTCGAAGGCGTGGCGCTGTTCCTGATTCTCTGGGCGTACTCGCGCAAGCCGCGGCCGACCATGGCCGTGTCCGGCATGTTCGCGCTGTTCTACGGGCTCTTCCGGTTCATCGTCGAGTTCGTTCGCGTGCCGGATGCCCAGCTTGGCTACCTGGCCTTCGGCTGGCTGACCATGGGTCAGTTGCTCTGCGTGCCGATGATACTCGGTGGCCTCGGTTTGATCTGGTGGGCTTATAATCGCAAGCCGACGGCGAATCCCGCCCACTGAATTTCCCACGGCAGGGGGCGATCCCCCTGCCGTCTTTGCTACAGGTAGGCCATGAAACAGTATCTAGACCTGGTCCGTGACGTTATCGAGAACGGCACCCTTCAGGGCAACCGCACCGGCATCCGCACCATCAGCCTGCCGGGCGCCATGTTGCGCTTCGACCTGCAGAAAGGCTTTCCGGCCATCACCACCCGCAGGCTGGCGTTCAAGTCGGCGATCGGCGAAATGGTCGGGTTCCTGCGCGGTGTGAAGAACGCTGGCGAGTTTCGCGACCTGGGCTGCAAGGTCTGGGACCAGAACGCCAACGAGAACGCCCAGTGGCTGGCCAACCCGTTCCGTCAGGGGCACGACGACCTTGGCGAGATCTACGGCGTGCAGTGGCGCCAGTGGCCGGGCTACAAGCGCGTCCCGCTGAGCAACCCGGCCGCCATTGCGATGGCCGAGCAGCAGGGCTTTCGCAAGATCGCCGAAGATGAAGAAGACGGCCAGGCCTTCGTCGTGCTGTACAAGGCGATCGACCAGGTGCGCCAGTGCCTGGACACCATCGCCAATGACCCGGGTAGCCGCCGTATCCTGTTCCACGGTTGGAACTGCGCCCAGCTCGATGAAATGGCCTTGCCGCCGTGCCACCTGTTGTACCAGTTCCACCCGAATGTCGAGACCCGGGAAATCTCTCTGACCCTGTACATCCGCTCCAACGACCTGGGCCTGGGCACGCCGTTCAATCTCACCGAAGGCGCCGCGCTGCTGTCGCTGTTCGGTCGCCTGACCGGCTACACCCCGCGCTGGTTCACCTACTTCATCGGCGATGCCCATGTGTACGAGAACCACCTGGACATGCTGGGCGAGCAGCTCAAGCGTGAGCCGTTGCAAGCGCCGAAGCTGGTAATCAGCGACCGCGTGCCGGATTTTGCCAAGACGGGTGTGTACGAGCCCGAGTGGCTGGAAAAGATCGAGCCGAGCGATTTCAGCCTCGAAGGTTACGAGCACCATGCGCCGATGACCGCGCCCATGGCGGTTTGAAATACGGTTTTAGAGACGATCACACTATCCGCGGTAGGCAGGGTACTGCGCTGGCTCAGTGCCCATGGCTCCTCCCGACATGCGAATGCTCCGCCTCCGGCGCGGTTACCGCGCCGTTCACTTCAAGGTGCTGCAGGATCGAGCACTGTGTCTCCTGGGCATGGCAGTGCTGACGCAGCTCGACCAGTTGCGTCTGCAACGCGAGCAACCCATCGATCCGCGCCTGGACATGCTCGATATGTTCATCGATCAAGGCATTGACACTCGCGCATTCGGCCTCGGGGCTGTCACGCAGGCGTAGCAGGCTGCGGATCTCGTCCAGCGTCATGTCCAGGGTGCGGCAGTTGCGGATAAACGTCAGCCGTTCCACATGGGCCTGTGTATACAGCCGGTAGTTACCCTCGCTGCGCGCGGGTTCGGGCAGCAATTGCTCGCGCTCGTAATAGCGGATGGTCTCCACGGCGCAGTCGGTGATTTTGGCCAGTTCTCCGATCTTCATGGCGAATTCCTACACGATGGCTTGACCCTATAGTGGCTACAGGGTGTTCACTTGGCAACAGGCACTTCCTTAGGATGAACCCATGAACAAGCCTGTCAGCCATGAGCCTCATAAACACCCGCATGTTCACGCCCATGACGGGCATGGCCACAGTCACGAGGCGCATGCGCACGCTTGCTGCTCGGCCAGTGCCGCGCCAGCGCTGGTGCGGCTGAGCGATGCCAGCAGCGATGCAGCGCGTGTGAGCCGCTTTCGCATCGAGGCCATGGACTGCCCGACCGAGCAGACGCTGATCCAGGACAAGCTGGGCAAACTGGCCGGCATCGAGCAGCTGGAGTTCAACCTGATCAATCGGGTGCTGGGCGTACGCCACACGCTGGAGGGGACCGCCGAGATCGAGCGCGCCATCGACAGCCTTGGCATGCACGCCGAACCCTTGGCCGAAGGCGAGGACGCCACTGCCACCGCAACCGCCGCGGGCCCGACGCGTTTCTGGCCGCTGGCATTGTCCGGCGCCGGGGCGGTGGCGGCGGAGGTCCTCCATTTTGCCGCGCTGGCGCCTGAATGGGTGGTCGCGGCGCTGGCCCTGGCCGCGATCCTGGGATGCGGCCTGGGTACCTATAAAAAGGGCTGGATCGCCCTGAAGAACCGCAACCTGAACATCAATGCGCTGATGAGCATCGCGGTTACCGGCGCGGTGCTGATCGGACAGTGGCCGGAAGCGGCCATGGTGATGGTGCTGTTCACCCTGGCCGAGCTGATCGAAGCGCGCTCGCTGGACCGTGCGCGTAACGCCATCGGCAGCCTGATGAAACTCAGCCCGGACCTGGCCACGGTACGGCAGACCGATGGCCAGTGGCGGGAGGTCCAGGTGCGTGACGTCGCCTTGGGGGCCATGGTGAGGGTGCGTCCGGGCGAGCGCATCGGCCTGGACGGTGAAGTGCTCAGCGGGCAATCCAGCGTCGATCAGGCACCTATCACCGGCGAAAGCTTGCCGGTGGAAAAGGCCGCCGGCGACAAGCTGTTCGCCGGCACCATCAACCAGGCCGGCGCCCTGGAATACCGGGTCACCGCCGCGGCAGGGCAATCGACCCTGGCGCGCATCATCAAGGCCGTGGAGCAGGCCCAGAGCGTCCGGGCGCCGACCCAGCGCTTTGTCGACCGCTTCTCGCGGATCTACACCCCGGCGGTGTTCGCCCTGGCCCTGGTGGTGGCGATTCTGCCGCCGCTGTTCACGGCCGGCCAATGGCTGGACTGGATCTACCGCGCCCTGGTACTGCTGGTGGTCGCCTGTCCCTGCGCCCTGGTGATCTCGACCCCCGTGACCATCGTCAGTGGCCTGGCGGCAGCGGCGCGCAAGGGCATCCTGATCAAGGGCGGGGTCTACCTGGAAGGTGGGCGCAAGCTGGACTTCCTGGCCCTGGACAAGACCGGCACCCTGACCCACGGCAAGCCGGTGCAGACCGATTTCAACGTGCTGGATCCACGCCTCGAAGGCCGTGCCCAGGCACTGGCCGCCAGTCTGGCCGAGCGCTCCGATCATCCGGTGTCGCGCGCCATCGCGATATCCGCGGCCGAGCAGGGCCTGGCCCTGAGCGAGGTTCAGGCGTTCGCTGCCCTGCCAGGCCGAGGCGTGCGTGGGGATATCGACGGTCAGTCGTATCATCTGGGCAATCACCGTCTGGTGGAAGAGCTTGGGCTGTGTTCACCGGCACTCGAGGCCCAGCTCGACCCGCTGGAGCGCGAAGGCAAGACCGTTGTGCTACTGCTCGACGCGAGCGGACCCGTGGCGCTGTTCGCCGTGGCCGACACGGTCAAGGACAGCAGCCGCCAGGCGATCGCCGAACTGCATGCGCTGGGCATCAAGACCGTCATGCTCACCGGCGACAACCCGCACACGGCCCAGGCCATCGCTGCCCAGGTCGGCATCGACGAGGCCAAGGGCGACCTGCTGCCGGCCGACAAGCTGCAGACCATCGAGGACTTGTATGCTCAAGGCCACCGGGTCGGCATGGTCGGTGACGGCATCAACGACGCGCCGGCCCTGGCCCGCGCGGAAATCGGCTTCGCCATGGCCGCCGCCGGCACCGATACCGCCATCGAGACGGCCGATGTGGCCTTGATGGACGATGACCTGCGCAAAATCCCGGCCTTCATCAAGCTGTCGCGCCAGAGCGCGGCGATCCTCACCCAGAACATCGTCCTGGCGCTGGGGATCAAGGCGATTTTCCTGGCGATTACCTTCACCGGTATGGCGACCCTATGGATGGCGGTGTTCGCCGACATGGGCGTGAGCCTGCTGGTGGTGTTCAACGGCCTGCGCCTGCTGCGCAAATAGCTCAGAGCTCTTGGACCAATGCCGCCAACTGCTCCTGGCGCTGCGCCTGATTCACCCGCGCCCCCGGATTGAGCGACGACCACTGGGGGTGCGCGCGCGCCTTGCCCAGGGCCTCGGGCAGCTTGCCCTGGCGCCAGGTCTGGTCGTGCGGTGCATTCAGGCGGATGCTGTCCTGGGCGGCATGGCCACGGTTGTCGAGGGCGTGCATCAGTTGCTGCTGGCGCAAGGCAAGCAGGCGCAGCACGCCGTCATCCACCGTCAGTTCGCGTTGGCCCTTGAGCTTGCCCAGCAACCTTGAGCCGTAGTTGCGCGCGGTCTGCAGCGCACCGCCGGCAATGGCCCCGGCCAGCGCGGCGGCGCCGAGGGTGATGCCGCCGACCAGCAGGTCGACGCCAGCACCGGCCGCGGCACCCGCGGCGACCCCGCTACCCAGGCGCACGCCCAGCAGTTTCAGGGTTTCGGGATTGAACAGGTCTTCGCCCCAGCGGCCGTCGAGCAACGGCAGGTCGCCGGCATTGGCATCTTCACGGCGAAAACCATACAGCGTCAGCAGGGCCTCGACACAGCGCTGCTCACGCTGACGCACATCGCGGCGCAGGGCCTCGATGGCCTTGGCTTCGGCGGCGGGCTCGGCCTCGACGCTGCGCCGGCAGGCCGCGCAGTCAAGCAGCAGTTCGGCGATCAGGTGCTTGCCGCTCTGGCGCCGTGCCAGGCGTTGGGCCTGCTGGTCATCGATCAGACGCTGCAGGGCAGGGCGGGCATTCTCCAGCAACAGCGCCAGGCTTTCGTACAGGCGGCGTTCGCCGTCTTGCGGCGGAGCGACGCTGTCGAAACGCACCAGCGCATGCAGACCCAGGCGGGCGAGGGCATCGCGCCATTGCGGCTCGCGGTGCTGGCTACTGGCAACGAAGTTGAGCACCGGCAACAGCGGCTTGCCGCAACCGGCGAGCACTTCCAGTTCGTCGCGGTACTTGGCCAGCACCGGTTCGCGGGCATCGATCACGTACAGGCCGGCGTTACTGGCCTGCAGCTGGCGCAGCACCTTGGCTTCCTGCTCGAAGCGCTGGCGCGCCTCGCTGCCCTGGAGGAAACGCTCCAGTCGCGCCGGACCATCCAGGCGCTCGCCCGGACGTTCAAGGCGTTCCAGATAGTCGAGCAGGGCAATGGCGTCCTCCAGCCCCGGGGTGTCATAGAGTTCCAGCAGGGGCTCGCCGTCCACCGACAGGCGCGCGCCTTCGACATGACGGGTGGTGCTTGGGCGGTGCGACACCTCGCCGAAGCCGACATCGCGGGTCAGGGTGCGCAGCAGCGAGGTCTTGCCGACATTGGTGTGGCCGACCACGGCCAGCTTCAGTGGCTCAGTCATGGCCATGCTCCAGCCAGTTCATCGGTGCCGTATCGGCATGCGGCAGGCCCATCTGGTCCAGAGCCTGGTGCCAGTCGCTCAGGCGCGCGGCATCCACTACCTGGCCGGGGACGGCCTGGAGCAGCCAGATGCGTGTGGCGCCGGCGTTGCGCGCCAGTTCCGCGAGCAACGCCAGGCTACCGCGGTCCGGCGAGCGGCGCGGGTCGCAGGCAATGGCCAGGCGCGCCGGCGGGAAGCGGCTGAGCTGCTCGAGCAGGCGGTTGCGCGATGCGCGGCTGTCGAGAAGGCCCGCATCCTTGACCGACGTGGGCAGCGCCGGTGGCCAGGGCGTTTGATCATCCAGCTCCAGGCCCACCAGGAGCGCGCCGCTGCTGCCGTTTTCGTGCGCACTGGGCTGAAACTGCGGCAGTGCGTCGGGCGCGGCATCCTGCACGCCGAGGCGTTCGCTGCTCGGCATCAAGGCTCCGCGCAGCTGGCTGTAGCCGGGCAGGCTGAGGTCCAGCAGCAGGCGCGCACGGCCTTGGCGCCAGCGCCACAGGCACAGCAGCGCCAGCAGCAGGCGCGGCAGGATGCCGTACGCCAGCAGCACGCCGATCAGCCAGCCGGCCCAGGCCTGGCGAGCCAGGTCGAGCGCGGGCAGGCTGTCGCCGCTGGCACGGATCATCGCCTCGTCCGGCACGCTGAAACCGAGCAGGGCAGGGAAGGCGCCGAGGGCCTGGGTCAGGCCGATGAAGGTGTCCGCGCCGAGGATGGTAGTCTCCCAGACGAAGCCGTAGCGGCGGGTCGCGAGCAGCGTCAGCAACATCACCAGTGCGCTGCCCAGGGCCAGCAACCAGAGGCTGTGCACCAGCAAGCCGAGCAACCAGCGGTTCAGGCGCTGGCGCTGCAACAGCACCAGCAGGGCCGGCGCCAGGTGTGCGGCCTTGGCATCGCGGGCAAAGCGTTCGCTGAGCCATAGCCACAGCCGGCCCAGCCCATTGTCGCGTTCCCCAGCCAGGAAAAAGCCGATGGCCCAGCCCAGCAGTAGCAGCAGGTTCAGGCCGAGCAGGCTGCCCAGCGCCCAGAACACGTTCACCGAATGTTGGCCATCGCCCAGGGCGGCGAAGGCCAGCCCCGCGCCGCTGAGCAGCGCGAGCAGCAGCAGGGCCAGGATGGCGAGGCGGGCGCCTTGTTTCCAGTGTTGCAAGGCGAGCACCATGCCATCGCGTTCAGCCAGCCATAGCGCCCGGTGTTCGATACGCGCCGCCAGGTCGCCGCCGTGCTGACGGGCGTGGCGGTTGGCTTCCTGGTCTTCCAGCGGGCCGGCGTGTTCCTCGCGCAGGCGCACCGCTTCGGTGAGCCAGTGCGTGTCGAGTTCAGTCAGTCCAGTCACAGGGTCTTCCGTTGAGCAGTCCAAGGCACAGCATAACCCAGGCATTGCCAGGCGGCCTTTGCTATCCTCGCCGGCATGAATACATCGCTCCCCCTTAGCCTGATCGCCGCGCTCGCCGAGAACCGCGTGATCGGTATCGACAACAGCATGCCCTGGCACCTGCCGGGGGATTTCAAGTACTTCAAGGCCACCACGCTGGGCAAGCCGATCATCATGGGTCGCAAGACCTGGGATTCGCTTGGCCGCCCGTTGCCGGGCCGATTGAACCTCGTGGTCAGCCGCCAACCGGGCTTGCAGCTCGACGGCGCCGAGGTTTTCGCATCGCTGGAGGGTGCCCTGGCCAGGGCCGAGCAGTGGGCGCGCGAGCACGGCGTCGATGAACTGATGCTCATTGGCGGCGCGCAGTTGTATGGCCAGGCGCTGGCGAGCGGGCTGGTCAGCCGCATGTACCTGACCCGGGTGGAACTGAGCCCGGAAGGCGACGCCTGGTTCCCCGCCTTCGACCAGGACGCATGGACGCTGGTGTCCAGTGAGCCGCAGGCGGCTGACGGGAACCGGCCGGTGTATCACTTCGAGGTTTGGGACAAGGTCTGAATTCGCGCCCTGTGCGGTCCTGCTAGAGATCGCACAGCCTCTGCAAGGCTGCGCGATCGCTCCTGCCTATCAGGCGTCAGCCATTCAGGAATGACTCAGCTCGGCATGGCCCTCGGTGGCCAACACGTGCTTGTCCGTCTGCTTGAGCAACTGGCTGGTCACCACGCCGGCGGTCATCGCGCCGTTCACGTTCAATGCGGTGCGACCCATGTCGATCAACGGCTCGACCGAGATCAGCAGCGCCACCAACTCTACCGGCAAGCCCATGGCCGGCAGCACGATCAGCGCGGCGAAGGTCGCGCCACCGCCGACACCGGCCACGCCCGCCGAACTCAGGGTGACGATGGCCACCAGGGTGGCGATCCACAGGGGGTCGAACGGGTCGATACCGACCGCCGGAGCCACCATCACCGCCAACATTGCCGGGTACAGGCCGGCGCAGCCGTTCTGGCCGATGGTGGCGCCAAACGACGCAGAGAAACTGGCGATCGACGGCGGCACACCCAGGCGCAAGGTCTGCGCCTCGATGCTCAGCGGAATGCTCGCGGCGCTGGAGCGGCTGGTGAAGGCGAAGGTCAGCACCGGCCAGACCTTGCGCAAGAACCGCAGCGGGCTGACGCCGGTGGCCGCGATGATCAGCGCGTGGACCACGAACATCAGCCCCAGGCCGAGGTAGGACACCACCACGAAACTGCCCAGCTTGAGGATGTCTTCAAGGTTGGAACTGGCCACGACCTTGGTCATCAGCGCCAGCACACCGTAAGGCGTCAGCTTCATCACCAGGCGCACCAGGCGCATGACCCAGGCCTGCAAGGTGTCGATGGCGAGGAGGACGCGGTTGCCCTTTTCGGCATCGTCCTTGAGCAGCTGCAAGGCGGCGAGACCCAGGAACACGGCGAAGATCACCACGCTGATGATCGAGGTCGGCTTGGCCCGGGCAAGATCCCCCACCGGATTGCTGGGCAGGAACGACAGCAGCAACTGCGGGACGTTGAGGTCGGAGACCTTGCCCGCATAGTCGCTCTGGATGGCCTGCATGCGGGCCATTTCCTGGGTCCCGGCGACCAGGCCCTCGGCGCTCAGGCCGAACAGGTTGGTCAGCACGATGCCGATCAGGGCAGCGATGGCGGTGGTCAGCAACAGCGTGCCGATGGTCAGCACACTGATCCGCCCCAGTGACGAAGCGTTGTGCAGGCGCGCCACGGCACTGAGGATCGAGGCGAAGATCAGCGGCATGACGATCATCTGCAACAGCTGCACGTAACCCATGCCAACCAGGTCGAGCCAGCCGATAGTGGCCTTGAGCACCGGATGCCCGGCACCATAAATCGCATGCAGAACCACGCCGAACAGGACGCCCAGGAGCAGGCCCAGCAGGACCTTCTTGGCCAGGCTCCAGTCAGGGCGGGGAATTTTTGCCAGACCCAGCAACAAGGCCAGGAACGCCAGCAGATTGAGTGACAACGGCAGGTTCATTGAAGCTCCGAAAAACAATAAAGATAAGCATCGCCTCTGTGCGCGATTGCGAACCGAAATGCTAACAGGCTGAAAACAAACGAATTTATATCTAAATGGAATGTGCTTAGGTGGTTATGGAATAACATGTTGGTGTTATTGGCAATCAACAGAGTGTTTCGCGCTTTTCAAGGGACCTCTTCGCAGGTAAATCTGCTCTTTATAGAACAAAGGCTAACTTTTTGATTTAGCTGAACCTGTAGGCGTCCGCCCAGCCCGCTGGGCTGCGCTGTCGCGCAGAGAACAAGGTCTGCAAGCGCGGCGGCCACCCTGTAGGAGCTGGCTTGTCCTGCGATCGGCCGCGAAGCGGCCGTAAAGCCAGCCATCTCGA
>Ga0160433_100286_pt1 | contig 33231 bp, 20 predicted proteins | sample HID1972K_E0MG_FD_108235 | JGI IMG/M metagenome (GOLD analysis project Ga0160433, IMG submission 108235) | Enriched pill bug-associated microbial communities from UW Madison campus, WI, USA - HID1972K_E0 MG | ecosystem: Host-associated > Arthropoda: Insects > Digestive system > Unclassified ...
GAGGAGTTGCAGCAGGTGGCCGAGGCCACGATGGCCATCTGGCCGGGACGCTGAAGTCCTTGAAAATGCTGCGCCGCGAAAAAAATATCGAGCGGTATAGAATTATCGCTTGATCTGAACCTCAGATTACATACTTATCGGTATAGAACGCTGTGGAATGGATGTAGCCGGTGTGGCCGCGTGCATTTCTCGCAGCGTGATCATGCCCGACCTGTCCGGGCCGCTGTCTGTCTGATGGCTGGTGTCTCTCCGGAAGCCTGTGCTTCCGGCACTGATGGCGCGTGCCTGTGGAAGTCGCGGCGAGCGGAATGACTGCCGAATTGGGGATTGCGCGATGAATGACATGACGCCGGTCGAGATGAGCGAACTGCAAGCGCTGTATGAAGTTCGCGCGCCAAGCTGGCGTCGGTGGGCGCGACTGGGCTGGGCGGTGCTGTTCGCTGCCGCCGTGGTTCTTATCTGGTATCTGCTGAGCGGCAGCAGCGCACCGGCCGCCGCGCCTCCTGCTCCGGTGGTGACGGTCGCGGCGCCGCTACAGCGCGAGGTCAGCGAGTGGGACGATTATATCGGCCGCTTTCAGGCGAGCCGCAGCGTGGAACTACGCCCGCGAGTCTCGGGTGAGATCACTGCGGTGCATTTTCGTGACGGTGAGATCGTAAGCCAGGGACAGCCGCTCTTCACGATCGATCCCCGGCCCTATCGCGCTGCCCTCGCCGAAGCGGAAGCCGGTGTCGCCACTGCGAGGAGCGACCTTGCTCTGGCCCAGAGCAATCGCGACCGGGCGCAGCGGCTGGTGGAAGACGATGCCGTGGCCAAAAGTGAGATCGATGCTCTGCAGGCGCGGGTGAACTCGGCACAGGCCGGGCTGGCGGCCGCCCAGGCGCGCGTGCGTTCGCGCAGCCTCGATGTCGAATTCACCACGGTGCGCGCGCCGATCGGGGGGCACATCTCCTACCGCCGTGTCGATCCCGGCAATCTCGTGGCCGCCGGTGATGGACCAGCGGCTACGCTGCTGACCACCATCAACGCTACCGATCCGCTCTACTTCACCTTTGACGGTTCGGAAGGGCTGTTCCTCAAGGCCCGGCGCGAAGGCCGGGAGCGCGGCGCGGAGGTGGACATCAGGCTGCAGGACGAGAGCAATTACAGCTGGCACGGCACACTCGACTTCACCGATAACGGCCTGGACAATGCCTCGGGCACGATCCGCGCGCGCGCCGTGGTGCGCAATCCCGACAATTTCCTCACCCCCGGCATGTTTGGCAATATGCGCATGGCCAGCGGTGCAAAGGCAATGGCCCTGCTGGTGCCCGACACAGCGGTGCAGACCGACCAGACCCGCAAGCTGCTGCTAGTGGTGGCGCGGGATGGCACGGTTGTCGCGAAGGAAGTCGAACTGGGCCAACTCGTCGAAGGGTTGCGCGTGGTGCGTGGCGGGCTTGACCCCGGCGACCGCGTGGTGATCGCCGGCACGCAAATGGCATTTCCCGGCGCGAAGGTGATCGCGCGAGCCGGGAAGATCGGCCCGCCGGCAAACGAAAATCCGCAGGCGGGTACGGCCGAAAGGCCGCCCGGCTAGGTGCCACGCGTCGGATAACGACGCACGCTCCCTTCAGCCCGTTCCAGATTTCCTCAGGAGCCCGAAATGCGCCTGTCACGCTTCTTCATCGACCGGCCGATCTTCGCCGCGGTGATTTCGATCATCATCACGCTGATCGGTGCCATCTCCTATTTCTTCCTGCCGGTGTCGCAATATCCGGACGTCGTGCCGCCTACGGTTACAGTCAACGCCACCTATCCGGGTGCCTCGGCGGAGACGGTAGCGGACACGGTCGCCAATCCCATCGAGCAGGAAGTCAACGGTGTGGACGGCATGCTTTACCTGTCCAGCCAGTCGACCGGCGACGGACGGGTGACGATCACCGTCACTTTCGAGCAGGGCACCGATCTCGACGAGGCGCAGGTGCTGGTTCAGAACCGCGTGGCCATCGCCACGCCGCGCCTGCCGGAGGAAGTGCAGCGCCTGGGCATCGTAACGCGCAAGACCACCCCGGATTTCTTGCTGGTGGTGAACATGATCTCGCCCGACGGATCGCTGAGCCGCGAATATATATCCAACTATGCGCAGACGCGGATCAAGGACCGCCTCACCCGCATCGAAGGCGTCGGCGATGTGCAGTTGTTCGGCAGCCGCGAACTGGCCATGCGCGTATGGATCGATCCCGGCCGCGCCGCCTCGCTGGGCCTGACCGCCGGCGATATCGTTTCAGCCTTGCGGGACCAGAATGTGCAGGTCGCGGCCGGCACGCTCGGGCAGCAGCCGAGCCCGGACAGCGCCTTCCAGCTCAATGTCGAGACGCAGGGCCGCTTTACCGATCCGCAGCAGTTCGCGGATGTGGTGATCCGGACCGATGACGAAGGGCGGCAAGTGACGGTCGGCGATGTCGCGCGGGTGGAGATCGGCGCGCAGGATTACAGCACCTCGGCCTATCTGGACGATCGGGATTCGGTCATCATTCCCGTACTGCAACAGCCGGGCTCCAACGCGCTCGCCGCGGCCGAGGAAGTACAGAACGTGATGGACGAACTGGCCGCCGATTTCCCGGCCGGGCTCGAATATCGGATCGTCTACAACCCGACCGAATTCATCCAGCAATCGGTGGATGCCGTCATCTATACCCTGCTCGAGGCGGTGGTGCTGGTGGTGCTGGTGATCATCGTTTTCCTGCAGAAATGGCGGGCTTCTCTGATCCCCGTGCTGGCGATTCCGGTTTCGCTGATCGGCACCTTCGCCGTCCTCGCCATGCTCGGCTATTCGCTCAACAACCTCTCGCTGTTCGGGCTGGTACTGGCGATCGGCATCGTGGTCGACGATGCGATCGTGGTGGTCGAGAATGTCGAGCGCAATCTGGAAGCCGGCATGGCCCCACTTCAGGCCGCGCGCGTTTCCATGGACGAAGTGGGTTCCGCGTTGGTCGCGATCGTGCTGGTGCTGTGCGCCGTGTTCGTGCCCACGCTGTTTATAGGCGGCCTGTCGGGCGCATTTTATCAGCAGTTCGCGGTGACCATTTCGGCCGCGACGGTCATTTCGCTGATCGTCTCGCTGACTTTGTCGCCCGCGCTGTCGGCGCTGTTGCTACGGCCTCATCGCAAGGCGCCCGACGGCGCATATTGGGCGCAGCTGATCCAACGGGCGGGCGATGGCTTCAACCGCGCCTTCAATCGCTTCAGCGAAGCCTATGGACGGTGGACCGCGCAGCTGGTCGCCATGCCCCGGCGGATGATGACCGCCTATGTCGGACTGATCGCGCTGACCGGCGCCGCGCTGTGGGCCACGCCCACCGGGTTCATCCCACAGCAGGACCAGGGCTATTTCCTGACCGTGATCCAGCTACCGCCTGGATCGGCCACCACCCGCACCGACACGGTGATGAAGCAGGTGGCGGAACGGATGCTGCCCATCGACGGGATCAAGGGCGCGGTGATGCTGTCCGGCTTCGACGGCACATCCGAAACGCAATCGGCCAGCGCTGCGGCCGCTTACTGGGTGCTGGAAGACTTCGATGTCCGCGCGGGCAAGGACCGGACGATCGACACGCTGATGGCCGAAGCCCAGGCGCGGACCGCCGATATCACCGAGGCACGCCTGATGATCGTCAAGCCGCCCATCATCCGCGGCATCGGTTCTGCCGGCGGCTTCCGCATGATGGTTCAGGATCGCAGCGGCGATGGCTATCGCGCGCTTGAGGAAGCCGCCAACGCCGTGATCGCGCAGGCCAACCAGCAGGCCGGTCTGGCAGGGATATACACCTTCTTCGAAACCGCGACACCGCGCATCCGTGCGGATATCAATCGCGAGAAGGCGCAGATGCTGGGCGTTTCGCCGGCGCGTGTGTTCGAGACGTTGCAGGTCTATCTGGGATCGGCCTTCATCAACGACTTCAACCTGCTGGGCCGCACCTATCGCGTAACGGCGCAAGCCGACGCGCGGCTGCGTGACGGGCCTTCGGATATCGCCAATCTACAGACGCGATCCGCCAACGGATCGATGGTTCCGCTGGGTTCGATTGCCACGCTCAGCGATACCACTGGCCCCTATCGGGTCACGCGCTACAACCTCGCCCCGGCGGTCGCGATCGATGGCGATACGGCGCCCGGCTATTCCACTGGCCAATCCCTGGTGACGATGGAGAAGGTCGCAGGGGAGGCCTTGTCGCGCGGCTATGATACCGAATGGACCGGTATCGCCTATCAGCAGAAGTTCGCCGGCAACACCGCCATGCTCGTCTTCGCGCTGGCTGTGCTCCTCGTTTTCCTGGTGCTGGCCGCGCAATATGAAAGCATGGTCATGCCGCTGGCGATCATCCTTATCGTGCCGATGTGCATCCTGGCGGCGATGATCGGCGTGAACCTGCGCGGCATGGACAACAACGTGCTTACCCAGATCGGCCTCGTCGTGCTGATCGCACTGGCGGCGAAGAACGCAATCCTGATCGTCGAATTCGCCCGCCAGGGTGAGGAACAGGACGGTCTCAGCCCCGCGCAGGCCGCGGTGCAGGCGGCCAAAACCCGCCTGCGGCCCATCCTGATGACCAGCTTCGCCTTCATCCTCGGCTCGGTGCCGCTGGTGATCGCGACCGGGGCAGGCGCCGAACTGCGCCAGGCATTGGGCACGGCCGTGTGCTTCGGCATGCTGGGCGTAACCGGCTTCGGTCTGGTCTTCACCCCGACATTCTATGTCGTCTGCCGCGCACTGGGCGATCGCATTGCCCAACTGCGTCGCCGTCCTGATCCCGCGCAGCAGCCTGCCGAATAGGTGCCCTGATGAATTACCGCAATCTCGCTCTTTCGGCCGTTTCCGCGCTCGCCCTTGCGGGGTGCGCGGTGGGGCCGGACTACGCCCGGTCCGCCCCCCACCCCGCGTCGTCCGGCCCCTTCCTTTCCGCCAGCGATCCCGCTTTCGCGGCCGCGTCGCTGCCACAAGACTGGTGGCGGCTCTACGACGATCCCGTGCTCGATGCGCTGGTGGAGGATGCGCTGGCGGCGAATACCGACATCCGTCAGGCACTCGCCCGCATCGAGCGTGCGAGGGCCGGCCTGCGCGGCGCGCGGGGCGAGCGCCTGCCGCAGACGGCAATCGGCACCAGCGCGACCTATAACCGCCTCCCTGACAGCCAGGTGCCGGCCGGTGCCGAGCGCGAGGACTGGTCCTACGATGCCGGAATCGAGGTCGGCTATGAGCTGGACCTGTTCGGTCGGGTGAAGCGGGGACTCGAGGCTGCGCGGGCCGACCTGGCAGTAAGCCAGGCCGATGCCGATGCGGTGCGGGTGATGGCCGTTGCCGAAACCACGCGCGCCTATGCCGATGCGGCGTCAGGCGCTGCAAGGCTGCGCGTGGCGCAGGAGATCGTCGAGTTGCTCGATCAGTCGCTGGCGCTGACCCGCAGGCGTTATGATGCCGGACTTGAAAATGGACTGGCGGTGGCCCGCATAGCCACGCTGCGCGAACAGCGCGTGGCCGAGATTCCGGCGATCGAGGCTGCTCGCGCCGCTGCATTGTTCCGCCTTGCCACGCTGACCGGACGGGCGCCGGCCGAATTGCCGCCCATCGCGGGAGAGCGCAGTATCGTGCTGGAAATACAGCAGCCGCTACCTGTTGGAGATGGCACTGCGCTCCTCGCTCGTCGGCCGGATATCCGTGCGGCGGAACGGCAACTTGCCGCCGACACCGCCCGTATCGGGATCGCAACCGCAGATCTCTATCCGCGCATCACATTCGGAGCTTCTATCGGCTCGACCGGCCCCGATCTCGGCGATATCCTCACCGGCGGTCCGTTGCGCTGGCTGATCGGCCCTCTGTTGAACTGGTCGTTCCCGAACCAGGAAGCGATCCGCGCGCGGATCGACGCGGCCGAAGCCGATGCGCAGGGCTCGTTAGCGGCGTTCGACGGCGCGGTGCTAGGCGCGCTGGAGGAGACTGAAACCGCGCTTTCCAACTATGCCCGCGCCATCGAAAGACGCCGTGCACTGCAGTCGGCTGGCGAAGAGGCCGAGGCAGCAGCCCATATTGTCCGAGCGCAGCAGCGGGAGGGCGCCATCAATTCGCTCGACCGGCTCGATGCGGAACGAACCTTGACGGAAGTGCAGGCCCAACTGGCGGCGCAGGACGCCGAAGTTTCGCGCGCGCAAATCGATGTTTTTCGCGCCTTGGGAGGCGGTTGGTCGTCTACTGATATCGGCCAATCGGAATAGCGAATGCGCCTGGCAAAGCGCAGATCATGCAGTGGCCTTCCTTCGAGCGAGTAGTTGAGAGCGGTACGGGAATGACTGAGATGTCAGCGGCCGGCGCCGGCGCTGCAACACGGCATACGCAACGACCGCATAACGCAAGTCTGCAACTGCAGCGGCATTTCCGGATGCGACGACATTGCCGACATGCCCGAATTGGAATGCTTCAGAAAACCTCGCTCGCCTTCATAAGAAACGGGCTCCACGGTCGGATCATGCCGGCCACGGAGCCCGTTCATTGGCTTGGGGGTCGGGGATCACGCCGACTGGCATGATCCCCGACCGGCGTTAGAAACGATAGGCTACGCCGGCCAGAACTTGGTGACGCTTGTACTTGCCGGTATCGTTGTTGTCGCCGAAATCACTGTAGCGATACTCGACACGGGTGGAGACATTGTCGAGCAGCTTTCGCTCGACACCGCCGCCCGCGAACCAGCCGTCATAGTTATCCCTGTGGCTGACCGTGATGCCATCGACGTCCCGCGTCAGGCGCGCACGGGTGTTGGCATAGCCGCCGCGCACATAGAGTAGATTGCGCTCGCCCAGAACGTAGCCGGCGCGGGCCGAAGCATCGAACGAATAGCGCGGATCTAACGAGGCGTTATTGGGACCATTCGGTCCAATCTGATCGCTCGCGCCAAGCGAGAAGCCGCCTTCGACGCCGAGCACGACATTGGGCATCACTTCATGATCATAGCCGGCGAAAACGCCGCCCACGAAAGCATTCTGCTTGTCACCCATGGCTTTGCCTTGGTTCCAGCCGGCCTGAGCGCCGACATAGGGCCCTTGGAACTCCTGCGCGAAGACCGGCGCGGAAAAGAGCGCAACCATGGCTGCCCCCACGAGCATAAAACGGGTCATATCGTTTCCTTTCTTGATGTCGGCCGAGCGAAGAGGTGCGCGCCGCAGCAACGACACCCGTCAGCCTTGGGATGAACCTATCTGCCTTTCCTGAAGAGCCTGATCAGATCAGGACCGCGGGGGTCCGTCTCAGGCAGGCTCCTCATTCTGTACCAATAGGTATGGTAATCCGCGCCCTCGGCTTCAAGGGCGTTCTATACCGGTCGATATATTTTTTTCCGGCGCAGAAAAGACGCAGGCGCCAAATGTCCTGAAGACCGATGAACAGACGGCAGCTATTGGGAACGGCGATCGGCGAATTCTGTGTCGGACGTTGGAGCCAACAAGACACTTGATTGGACGGCTATCCCTGGCCGCCAAAATTGCTTCGAATTGAGGCTAACGGCGCCCGCCCGCCAAACTCACTCGGCAGTCTGAGCGAGCAGTGTCCGTAGTTCTACGAAGGCGACGATGATGGCGAAGGCAGCCAACCAGCCCCAAGCGCCCATGCCTTGCCAAGCGACCCGCCAACCCGGTCGCTGCGTCAGTTGATTGCGCACCTCCCGTCCAACGCGCAGCGCGTATATGACCACGCCGGAGACTGAGAGGCCGGTCATCAGCAGGCCGAAGATGAACCACGGGACCTTGGTCCAATAGCCGCCAAAATTGCCGAAATGCAGCGGATCGGCCATTTCGCTGATGCGCTGGTGCGCGTTGAGATCGCGCCCGTCGAATGTAGCGACGACCTCGCCGGTGGCGACTGTGGTCCAGACGGCGTTCGTGCGGGGACGTACGAGAATGGCTGATTTGTCGCCGGTAAAGACGAAAGCGCCCGACTCCTTCGTGGGAAAACCGATCCCTGTGATGCGCAATGCGGGATCGGCTCGCCGCGCTGCGGCGAGACTGGCAGTGAGATGATCGCCAATCTCAGGCAAGCTGGCGACATGAGGCTCCACCATCTCCGCCCTGGGGACCGGTGCCTGACCACCCATCTGCTCGACGAAGTACCAAAGGCTCGTGACGGCCATCAGTGCAACGAACCACAGGCTCCAGACACCCGCAAGGCGGTGAAAGTCACCCCACCAGGCGCGGGCATCGCGCGTCCGCAGTGGCTTGAAGAAACCGCGCCACCATTTCTTGTAGACGACGAAGGAGGTGCTGAGGCTGACCAGCAGCAAGAAGGAGAGCGACGTGACAATCGGAATGCCTATCCGGCCGGGCAGGTTGAGGTGGCGGTGCATGTTGCGGAAGATGCGCTGCGCGCCAACCCATGGTCCCTCGCCTTGCACCACGCCGGTCGTTGGGTGGACATGCAGGAAGCCGAGGCGGTTATCATCCCACACGACCATGAGGCGCGAGGCGAAGGCGCTCGCCGTCGGCGCGTCGATGGAGTTGATGCTCTTCACCCCCGGATAGCGGGTCGCACTCGCTGCGATCCGCGCCCAGTCCGGTTCGCCCGTCACGCTTGACGGCGCGACGCGCAGCGAGGGCTGCAACAGCCAGTCGATCTCGCTCGAAAAGACGGCGATCGTCCCGGTCAGGCAGATGAAGCTCATGAACAAGGCCAGCTTGAAGCCAACCCAGTGATGGACATACCACCAGATCCGGCTCGCTTTGCGCTTCTTGCCGCCAGCCGGAACCGCCACGCTTGCCATGGTTAGAAGTTGTGGCGCACTTCGAGGAAGGCGGTGCGCGGTTCGCCGGGAAAATGGCCGCTGCTGCGGCTGAAGCCCGAGGCGGCATAGACCTTGTCGAAGATATTATCGACGCGGGCGCGCACTTCCCACGGTCCGCGCGTCCAGGTCACCGATCCGTCAAAGACGAGATAGGGCTTCACCTTCTGGCCGTCGAAGCCGAAGCGCTCGGAGACATAATCGCCGCCCAGCGCCAGCGCGATGCCCGGCGCCGGGAACTGGTATCGCGTCCAGAAGCCGAACTTGTGCTTGGGCGCATTGACGAACCGCCGGCCCACTGCGTTGATGATGGCGGTGCCGCCATTATCCTTGGTGATGATCGTGTCGTTGTAGGAATAGTTCAACGTCAGCACCCAGTCCTTCGTGAGGTCCGCCGCAATGTCGAAGTCCACGCCGCGCGAGCGCACTTCGCCGAAGGCGACATTGTTGGTGATACCGTCGCCTTCTGGGTCCTGTCCGGTCGACTGCAGGAGGTTCTGCCGCTTGATCTGATAGATGGCGATGCCCGACTGGATGCGGCCATCCAGCAACGCGGTCTTGACGCCGCCCTCGATCATGTCGCCGGTCGTGGGTTCGAACGGGCCGCCCGCGCGCGGATCGTGCGCGCCCGCGCTTTGCGGCTCGAAGCTTGTCGCATACTGGCCGAACAGCGAGACGTCGTCGCGCACGCGCCAGGTCAGGCCCGCGCGCCAGGTGACGTCGCTTCCCTTGTAGCGCGTGGCGCCGGAGCGATCGTCGAAGCTGTCGCGACGTGCGCCGACGACTGCGATGAGTTGACCGACCGTCAACTCGTTGAGCGCGTAATAGCCGGAGCGGATCGTGTCCGTGATCGTGCGGGTATAAGCGGGGAGCGCGTAGGTCGCCGGATCGCACTGACCATATATGGGATTGGAGAGCGAGAGCGGACATGGCCTTCCGGCCAGCGTCGCCGTCGTTCCGGTGACCTGGCGATTGTCGAACGTCAGGATGGTCTTGCTGTAGTCGTAGCCGATCAACAGCCGGTTGCTGATCGTCTCCGACAATCTGCTCGCCCAGGTCGCATTCGTGCCGAACGACCAAATGCCGTTGTCGCGGAACTGGTCGCGATACTGGCGGGCAACGAGATCGTTGGGCACGTTGCCGGTTGCTGGTGTGAAGGTGACGGTCGGCTCGTGGTATTTCTGCCCTTCGGTCGCATCGATCCGCCGCACGGTCGCGTCCAGCGTGATCGATTCAACCGGCCGAACCTCGCCGCGTAGCTGGAAGCTGGTCGAGCGCAGTTTTAGATAGTCGGATGGCTCGTTGTGGTTCCAGCGCGGGCTGGTGACGAAATTGCCTTCGTTGTCGACGGGAATGCCGCGCAAGCGATTGCCCGCCAGATCCTGCTCGATATGCAGCGCCTGGAAGGTCAGCTTGGCTTCCTCGACACCGAAAGTGATCCCACCATCCAGGATGGTCGACTTATTGCCGGCATGGTCGCGCGGCAGATCGCGATCTTCGAAAAAGGCACCGGCGCGCACCGCGAATAAATCGCCGATCGGGCCGGTCACTTCCGCCTGGCCGCCATAGCGCGAGAAGTTTCCGACGACGCCAGCGATGTTGGCGGAAAATTCCCGCTCGGGCTTCTTGGTCACATAGTTGAACAGGCCGCCCGGCGCCGTCTGGCCATAGAGCATGCCGGCCGGGCCTTTCAAAAACTCGACCCGCTCGATGTTGAACAGCTGCGGCACGGAGAAACCGATATAAGGATCGCCGCGCAGGCCATCGTAAAAATTCTCCTGCTGGCGGAAACCACGCGCTGTGACGCCAGCGTAGGAGAAAAAGCTCACGCCTGAAATGTTGCGATAGAGATCCTGCGCGTCACGTGCGCCTTGATCTTCGATCAGTTCCTTGGTGATCGTCGTGATCATCTGGGATGATGCGAGAGGCTCAGTCGGGAGTTTGCCGCTCGAGTTTTCGGTAACCCGGTAGAGCTTCTGTGCGCGGCCGGTGACGATGATCTCACCTCCCTCACCGCGTTCCTCGTCCGGCAGCTGCGCCAGTCCCCCGCTGGCGAAAAGGATACCGGCCAGGCTAAAAGCAAAACTTTTGCGAATCATTCTTATCTCCCTGTCAGGGAGGCCGTTAATGCGATTAAGTCCTGTTCGCAATAAATTGAACTGGCGCGCAGTTGCTCGATCGATTTAGCGGATGAATGGATGACAGTTATCGCAGCGCCAAATCCGAGGGCTGACGTCAGGAATGGCGGCGGCTTGTGCCACCTGCCCAAACGAACCTCTTGGGCCTAGAAGCCATTGGAAAATCATGTCCTCTAGGGCCGGTAACGTCGACGCAGCTCGGCCAGACGGGGTCCAGGGCGGTGGCGGGTGCTTGCGCGAGGAGATCCAGCTCAGTTTCCCAGAAGAAGCGATGTAGAACCCCATCATAACCGGCGACGATCCGCGGAACGATCAACGCAACAATGGCGGGCATCAACTCGCCGCTTGATACGGCAAACTCCGCAAGCTAATTCCCTGTAATACAGGGAATTAGCCGTGGAGACCGGTTTGCTCCGGGCTGCGCCCCGCACCATTCAGTCCTTAAAATTGAGTAGAATAGGGTGTTCTCGGCTTCCGCCGAGGACGTGCAATTCTGCGCCCTTTCGCGAGGGGGCAGCCAGTCGGCAACAGGGGCCAACTCCTCCAGTGATGCACCGCACTGCCGACAAACAGGGTCAGAACCTGAGCGGCGGGATCGCCCTGCGGATCACCCATCGCTCGTTATCTTCCGCTCAGACGTCACGCCTATCGTGCCGCTCGCCGCCGTCCCGAAACTGCAACATTCCATCGATATCGGCCCCGCTACAGCTTGCCGGCAACTTTCGACGCGCAGCCCACCCGATAGTCGCCGGTGAAACGGTGCCGGTGGGCGTGACGCGAACCAGGGCTCAGAGGCTGCCATCCGTTAATCGCGGTTTATCCGCAAATGCCGGTCCGGACTCATGCCGGAGCGTGGGGGAAAGTCATGCGCGCAGCTTCAGATTCGATCGTCCACCTCGCCGCTCGCCTCATGGGCGGTGTGGCACTTGCCGTCATCACGCTGCCTGCATCGTCAGCGTTGGCACAATCCACCGCATCGGTACTAACCGGTCAGGTGTCGCAGGCAGACAATGGCGCCATGCTGTCCGGCGCAACGGTGACGATCATCGAAACCGGGGATACCAGCGTCACCAATGATCAGGGGCTGTACCGCTTCGGCGCGGTACCCGGCGGCACCTATACACTCCGGATCGACTATATCGGCCTGCCGTCACGCACACTGCAGGTGATGGCCAGGAACGGTGAAATTCTGACGCAGGATGTCGAGCTGGGTTCGGACGGCACCGCCGAGATCACCGTTACCGGCCAGCGCGCCGCGCAGGCCAAGGCGCTGAGCGAGCAGCGCTCGGCCGACAATACCCGCAACGTCGTTTCCGCCGACCAGGCCGGACGCTTCCCGGACCTGAATGCCGCCGAATCGCTGCGCCGAGTCCCCGGTGTGTCGGTACAGCGCGAAGTCGATGCGGGCGAAGGTCGCTACATCTCGATCCGCGGACTCGATAGCGGCCTCAACAACACGCAGATCAACGGGATGAACGCAGCCCAGCCGGAAAAGGAAAATCGCCGGGTTCCGCTGGATATGATCCAGACGAGTGCGCTCTCTTCGATCACCGTTCACAAAACGCTGCTCCCCGATCAGGATGCCGATGGTATCGGCGGCGCGGTGGTGCTGGAGACGGCAACGGCATTCGACTATCGCAAGTCCGTTGCCGATCTGACAGTCGCCGGTTTTTATCATGACCTCGCGGGCGAAGTTCAGCCTCAGGTGCAGGCGACCGTCGCCACCAAGTTCGGCGCGGACGAGCAGTTCGGCATCCTCGTCTCCGGCGCCTATTCGAAGCGCCAGACGAAGGGCTTCGTTTTCTATCAGGACGAGGATTATCTCAGTTTCGCCGAGGATGATCCGGCGAGCGGCGTGACTCCGCTGCAATTCCACCAGACCGAATATGAGAACGACCGGGAAACGATCTCAGCCAATGTCGCGCTCAACTGGGCCGCGACGGACACCACCGAGTTCACATTCAAAGGCAGCTTCAATCGCCTGTTCGACAAGGAACTGAGCCGCGCGCAGTATTTCGAGGCCGGTACCGACGAATATGACGACGACGGCAACCTGATCCTGACGGAGCCGGGCAGCGTCAATATCTTCAACCAGTATGAAGAGACCGAACTGACGCAACAGGCCTATGTGTTGAACGGCGTGACGCGCACGGGCGGCTTCACCTTCGACTATGGCGTAGGCTACTCCACCGCCAAACGCGAAGAGCCGTTCGACAACGAGGTAGCCTTCACGAAGGCGCTGGAAAGCAACCTGCTCGACTATGACTTCTCGGGCCGCTTCCCCCAGCCCAATCTGACCGCAGCCGATCGCGCCGCCATCGCCGATCCTGACGGATATGTGCTGGGCTATAACGATATCGACATCGATAACTCGAAAGAGGAGCGCTACGCTGCGCACCTGAACCTGACCTATGAGCCGGCCGCGCCCTGGCTGCGCTCGATCAAGGCCGGTGTAAAGATCGAGCGCGCCAAGCGAGCCCTGATCGAAGGCAATGTCATGGAGTTGACGGGCCCGCTGACGCTGAACGCGTTCGGCACAGGCCGGCTGGTCGACACCGGCGTGGTCGGCGCGCCCTATGCGCCCTATCTGTCGCTCGACATCGGCAATGTGATGGACTGGCGCAATTACGCGCAGGGCCTCATTGATAGCAGCCCCGACTTCGTGAACGAATATGTCGAGGATGGCGCGATCCCGCAGGATGAGGATAGCTACACGAGCACCGAAGACACCTATGCCGCTTATGTCATGGGCAAGGCGAGCTGGGGCAAGCTGGAAGTGCTCGGCGGTGTGCGCGTCGACCATACACGGGTGACGGCGGACAATTTCGAGGTAATCGCGCTCGAAGGCCAGGATCCCGTGTTCAACAAGGTGGAGGGTAAGGCCAATTACACCAGCATCCTGCCGCGCCTGCAGCTGAACTATCGCGCGTCGAAAAACTTCGTCGTGCGTGGCGCGTTCTACACGTCAATCGCACGTCCCGAGCCGCTCTACATCGCGGGCGCAACCGAGATCGAGGAAGATGACGGCGAGGTGGACGTCACCCTTGGCAATCCTGGGCTCAAACCAGCCTATGCCTATAATTTCGACCTGAGTGCGGAGCGTTATTTCGGGTCGATCGGCCTGATTTCGGGCGGCGTCTTCTACAAGAAGATCAACCGCTTCATCTTCAGTGGTATCGCTCCCGAGACCGAGGGAGACCGCGCCAGATTCGAAAATGATCCCCGTTTCGCGGGCAAGGTGATTGACGACGTCATCACCTATACCAACGGCAAATCCGCCGAAATCTACGGCATCGAGTTCAACGTTGTAAGCCAGTTCCCCAACCTGCCCGGGGCGCTCGGCGGTCTTGGCATCTATGCCAATGCGACCTTCCAGCGCAGCAAGGCGGACACCGGCATCGAAGGCGTCGGTAAGGGCGATTTCTTCAACGCGCCGGAGACGATCTTCACCAGCGCACTCACCTATCAGAAATACGGTATCGAAAGCACATTGGCCTATAGCTGGCGCGATCGCCAGGCCGTGCGCTTCTCCAGCTACGACACTCGCATCGTCGAGCAGGGTTATGGTTCGCTCGACGGTCAGATTCGTTATGCCATTACGCCGAAGCTGAAGCTGTTCGTCAACGCAGTGGATATCCTCAACAGTGGCAAGGATCCGATCGTGGACGAGCGTTATGGCGAGGGCAGTCGTCACCTCGAGGGCGCCACCTATACCGGGCGGACTGTGACCTTCGGCGTCAACGCGTCGTTCTGATGCGCGATCAGGATCAGCGCTGGCCGGCGGTCGTCCGCGACGACAAGGGCGGGACCCGGGACTTCCGTCCGCGCAGCGACAGCCCGCCGCTGTCGGCGCTGATCTCCCGCCGCGGCCTGTTGCTGGGTGCGGCTGGCGTGGCGGGCGCGGCATTGCTCGCGCCCGCACCGTCCCGCGCGGGAGGCCGGCCGGCACCGTTCCTGTTCGAAGAAATCGCGCTGAGGCCCGAACCGAGCGACCGGCTGCCACCGGGCTACCAGCGACAGATCGTCATCCGCTGGGGCGATCCGATCTTTCCCGACGCGCCCGACTTCGACGTGACGCGCCAGCGGCCAGAGACGGCGCAGCGGCAATTCGGCATCAACAACGACTATACCGCTTTCCTGCCGCTACCACCCGGGTCGGGTCGATCGGATCATGGCCTGCTGGTCGTGAACCATGAATATCCATCGCCGCAGCTCATGTTCCCTGGTCTGGACGTCGAGCGGGTGGCGACCGACATCACGCGCGAGCAGGTCGATATCTGCTTGGCATCGTGCGGCGTCTCGGTGGTCGAGGTCCGTCGTGTGAACGGGCTCTGGCAGGTCGTGATGGACAGCCGCTACAATCGCCGCGTGACCGCCGATACGCCGATCCGCATCTCCGGCCCTGCTGCCGGTCACAGGAAACTCCGCACCGCCGCGGATCCGGCCGGACGGCTCGTGCTCGGTACACATGACAATTGCAATGGCGGGGTCACACCCTGGGGCACGATCCTGACCTGCGAGGAGGGATCGGCGGATTTCTTCGCGGGCCATGTCGAGCGCCACCCCGATCGCGCGCATATGGAACGCAACCATTATGCCACGTCGCCGCACGGCCGCTATGGCTGGGCGCGCTTCCATGATCGCTTCGATTTCGACGTCACGCCGAACGAACCCAACCGCTTCGAATGGGTGGTCGAGATCGATCCATTCGCGCCGGACGCGCCGCCGGTCAAGCGCACCGCGCTCGGACGGTTCGCGCACGAGGGCGCGCATTGCGCTCTCGCGGCGGATGGGCGGGCCGTCGTGTATCTGGGCGATGATTGGGAGTTCGAATATTGCTATCGCTTCGTAAGCGCCCGCCCGGTCGACCGCAGCAACCGTGCCGCCAATCGCGACCTGCTCGATGACGGCATCTTGTCGGTCGCTCGGTTTGATGCCGATGGCACGGTCAATTGGTTGCCATTGCTGTTCGGCCAGGGCCCGCTGACGGAGGTCAACGGCTTCTCCAGCCAGGGCGATGTGCTCATGGAGACGCGCCGCGCCGCCGATCTGCTCGGCGCAACACCGATGGATGCGCCAGAGGGGTTTCAGCCTCATCCGATCACCGGTCATGTCTTCATCGCGCTCACCGGCAATGACGCACGCGACGAGGACGATGTAAACCCCGCCAACCCGCGCCCGGCCAATGCTCATGGTCATATCCTGGAAATGATCCCGCCTGACGACCACGCTGCGGACATATTCCGCTGGCGCGTCTTCCTGCTGTGCGGCGATCCTGAGAACCCGGCCGATGGCGCGACCGTTCACCCCGGCACGAGCCGCGAGGGCTGGTTCGTCGAGCCCGACAATATCGGCTTCGATCCTGCCGGTCGCCTCTGGGTGTGCAGTGACGGCCCCGGCATTCGGGGCCACGACGGGCTATGGGTGATGGACGTCGAAGGGCCACACAGGGGTCTGCCGCGCTTGTTCTACTCCGCGCCGGTGCAAGCGGAATGCTGCAGCCCCGCGTTCACGCCGGATGGCGAAACAATGTTCCTGTCAATCCAGCATCCAGCCGAACAAGCTCGCAACCTGACCTCCCCATCCACCCGCTGGCCCGACTTTGCGCCGGGCACGCCACCACGACCGGCTGTCATCGCAATCAGCCGTCGGCCATCATCATCAGGCAGCATCAGCCGGCTGGAGGCCCAGCAGGAACGGATTGCCTAAAGGATATGAACTTATGGCAAATTCCTGCGCCTAGAATCTTGAGCCGGGTTCAACGCCCCGAGGTTCAGCTTTGTCGGCGCTTTTTGCCAAGGACCTTGGAGCGCTATCGCCCCTCCAGCCTTTTGCAGTCATTAATTTTTCTCACTGAGGGGAACGTCAAATCCGGGCTCTAAAGGATCGAGGGTGTCTGCTCAGGAGCAAGTGGATCGATGGCAAAGGAGAAATCCCTGCCTTTACTGGATACGGAAGGGATCGCGCTGCACAGTCGCGTTCTGCACCGCTATTTCGCCAAGCGCGTGCCGATCATCGAAGTGGACGACCTTGTGCAGGAGGTTCTGACCAATCTGCATGCCCGACGCAAAAGCACTGATATCGAGAATATTCAGGGGTATCTCTTCACCGTGGCGGCAAATGTGCTGGCGCGGCGTCATCGCAAGACGGCAAGCCAAGTGTCGGATGTCGACATAGAGCAAGCCGAAGCGGATTCCCTCTCCCCCGAACGCATTCTCATCGGGCAGCAGCGCCTTGCGGCCGCCCTTGAGGTGATCCGCGCCCTGCCGCCGAGGACCCGGCAAGTCTTCATCCTTCATCGGTTCGAGGAAATGACCTATGCGCGCATTGCGGTTCAGTTGATGATTTCAACGAGCGCTGTCGAAAAGCACATCATGCTCGCGCTCAAGGCCTTGCACGCAAATGTGCGGGGGAATGATTGATGTTCCCACAATTCTTCTCTCGCAAGACTACCCCGCCCATGCCCACAGATGCAGCGGAATGGATCGCCCGGTTTCGCTCGGGCACCATGTCGGCGGAAGAAGCGGAAGCGCTGGAGCAGTGGCTCGCGCAATCCGACGAGAACCGGCAGGAGTATGAAGCTCTCAGTATGTTACTGCTCGGCCTCGATGGGCTGCGCTCTCATCCGGAAATCATGGCGCTGCGGGAGGAAGCCCGGCCGCCCATCTGGATGAAAAGAAGCGCCCTCGTCGCGGCCATGTTCTGCGTCTTGCTAACAAGCCTCGCCATGACCTTTGTGCTGTTCCGATCGTCCCTCTTCTCCGGATCATCGGATTCACCTCTCGTCACAGCCTTCTATGAAACACGTGCCGGGCAAACATCCTCCCTTGCCCTGACCGACGGGAGCAAGCTGTTCTTGGACGCGAGCAGTGCCGTCAGGGTGACCATGGACAGCGAAGCGCGCCAGATCCGTCTCCTTAAAGGACGCGCGAATTTCATCGTCGCGAAAAATCGGACACTCCCTTTCAAGGTCTCCGCAGGAGATCGGACCATCACTGCACTGGGCACACAGTTTGATGTGAACCTAACTGAGCGAAGCGTTGAGGTCGTCCTGGAGGAGGGCCGGGTTATCGTACATCCGAAGCGAGGCCCGTCCCAACCCGGGTCGAGCGTCGTGATGTCGCCTGGCTACAAGCTCGTGGCAAGCGAAGGCAACTGGACCATGGCCCCAGTGAACATCGCGGCCCTCTCCCGCTGGCGCAAGGGTACTCTGGTGTTCGAGGAAGCGCGCTTAGGGGACATCGTCGCCGAGTTGAACCGCTATGTTCCAACCCAGATCGTGATCAGAACACCGGCGATCGCTGACCGGCGGATGAGCGCCGTCCTAAAAGCCGGGGACATCTCGACCTTTCTGGCATCCGTCGACGCCATCGGACTGGCGAGTTGGCGCGAGACGCCCGAGAGCGGATATGAATTAATAGAGGTTCGCCGCAAAAAAATCTGAGCGGCCAGGTGAGGGACTCCGGCCTCGCTGCCTCTTATGAATAGAAACCAAATACACCGGAGGGGATATCATGAACAAGCATGGGATGGGTGTGCGCCGCACAGCCGCGCTTGGGATCGCATTATCTGCGTTCATTGCTCAGGCGGCACATGCCAGGCCAACCGACTTCGACATTCCATCACAGCCTATGCCCTCCGCCTTGCGGACCTTTGGCCTGCAGAGCGGAGAATCCATCGTCTTTTCCGCCTCCGCCACAGGCTATGGTCCATCGACTGCCGTCAAAGGACGTTATGAGCCCCAGGATGCGCTGGCGATGCTGCTTGGGCAGAGCCGGTTAGAACCGCTCAAGCGGGGCAAAGGCTTTACCATCATGCCCGTGGCACCGCGCCCGGTCGCCATGCAGGTGACCGACACGCCTGCTCGCGCGATGCCTGCGTCTCCGCCACCACCACGCTTGGAAACACCACGAGCGGAGGAAGAGGCCATCGTCGTGACAGGATCGCGTCTCGCCAGACCGACCGGGTTCACGACGCCCACACCCGTCACCGTGCTCGGGCAGGAGCGAATGCAGCAACTCGGCACCACGACCGTAGGCGAGGCGTTGAACGATCTTCCATCTTTCCGGGCCACGTTTACACCGCTGACGGCCAATCTGTTCGCGACCAACATCGGCGCCCGCTTCGCGGATCTCCGCGGGTTAAGTCCGCAACGTACCCTCGTCCTTGTGGATGGCCGCCGGTTCGCGCCCAGCACCACTCTGAACACTGTCGACCTGAACCTGATACCGGCGAGCCTTATCGAACGGACGGAGGTCGTGACCGGCGGGGCCTCTGCGGCTTATGGATCGGATGCGGTCGCCGGAGTGGTGAACATCATTCTGGACAGAAAGCTCACCGGGCTCCGCGGCACCGTACAATATGGCCTTGCTGAGCAAGGCGACGACCAGGAACTTCTGGTCTCTCTGGCAGGCGGCACCAGCTATGCCGGCGGACGCGGCCATATCGTTATCGGCGGCGAATATAACGACTCGAAGGGCCTTGGCGACTGCTACACGCGCGCATACTGCGCCACAAACCAGGGCACCATCACCAACCCCACGCCCGGCGCGAACGGGTTGCCCGCTATCCTCATGCTCGGTGATCTCAAGGGAGCAAACCTCACCCCGGGCGGCGTCATCAATGGTCCAGCCGTTCTGCAGGGTATTCAGTTCGCACCGGATGGCACGCCAATTCCCTTCGAGCGCGGACAATTCTGGTCCCCCTCCAGCCTCTTCATGATCGGCGGTGACGGAAGCGAGCAATTCTACGGCTATACCGGCATCCTCATCAAGCCGCCGGTCGAACGCTATTCCCTCTATGGCCATACCGACTTCGAAGTCTCGGATTCCATCACTGCATTTGCGGATCTTTCATACGGTCAGTCCGTCGGCCGCTCGATCTCCGCGCAGACGCGCGATGCGCTTCTGCCGATCCAGGAGGACAATCCGTTCATCCCGGACCCGATCCGCGATCTCATGGTTCAAAATGGGCTCACCTCATTCCAGCTCGGCCGAGAAGGGCTCGACCTGGGCCGCGCGAGAAACTTTTCGAAGACAGGCACGCTGCGCGGCGCCGTAGGCTTGGCAGGAAAAAGCAGTTCCACCCTCAGTTGGGACGTCTATTATCAGTATGGACGGACGCAGTATCGTCAGCGAACCTTCCATGTGCAGAACAAGACGCGCTTCCTTCAGGCCGTCGATGCAGTTCCGGGGCCAAACGGCACGGTTGTCTGCCGCGTCAACGCAGATGACAATCCAGCCAACGACCAACCCGGATGTCGCCCCCTCAACCTCTTCGGTCAGAACAAGTCGCCCGCCGATGCCATCGCCTTCGCCTTCGGCGATGCATCGCAGGACACGGTCTACACCGAACATGTCGTAGCCGGTAACGTACAGATCAATCCATTCGTCCTGCCCGGAGGACCGGCAGCCTTTGGCGCTGGTGTCGAGTATCGGCATGACAGAACGCGCGGCGACGCGGACCCTGTTTCCCGGTCGCTTGGCTTCCTCACCGGCAATGGTACCCGGATCAACGGCGACACCAAGGTTATGGAGGGCTATCTGGAAGCCAGCCTTCCTCTCCTTGGCAACGTGCCGCTTGCAAGGTCGCTGGAGCTCAATGGCGCGATACGTCGAACCCGCTATGACTTCACGGGGCCGAGCGGCGATAACGAATTCAGCGTGACGACCTGGAAGATTGGCGGCAGCTATCAGCCGATTGAGGAACTACGATTCCGGGCGACGCGGTCGCGGGATATTCGCGCGCCGAACGTCAGCGAGCTCTATGCCTCCCCCTCCTCTACCCAGACGGTCCTTCAGGACCCGATCATGGGTACGAACCTGAGCACGCTGACGATCACGGCTGCGAATTCCAGCCTACGTCCGGAGATCGCCCAGACGACGACGGCCGGCGTCTCGTTCCAGCCAAGCTGGATCAGCAATGATCTCAGCCTTTCCGTGGACTATTTCAGGATCGATATCCGGGATGCCATCACGCGCCCCGGCACTCAAACGGTGCTCAATCGCTGCATTGCCGGAGCCACCGAATTCTGTTCCTTCGTGGAGCGCGATTCCACGGGTGTTGTCACCCAGATCACCAACCCGCTGTTCAATTTCGCCCGGCTTCTCACCAGCGGCATTGACATCGAGCTTGCCTACAGGCTGCGGCTCGACCGCTTCGCGGCGGTCCCCGGCGATCTGAACTTCCGCGTACTCGGCACCTACGTTTCCGATCTCACGACGACCGACAGCGCAGGCTCCATCAACCGCGCCGGACAAAGCGGCTATCCTGCCGGGCAGACCCCCGGCGTCCCGCACTGGCTGATCGACGGCACGGTGACGTATTCAACAAGCCGTTTCGCCACGACCCTGCAGGTCCACTACATCGATTCCGGCTATCATGACGTCACACGCATCGGGCCGGACGATCCACGCTACGATCCTACGCTGCGCAACAGCGTGAACAGAAACCGTCTGCCGTCGCGGACATATTTCAACCTGACAGGGTCCTATGACCTCTGGACCGACGGCGACCGCAAGATCCAGCTGTTCGGTGCAATCGACAACCTGTTCGACAAGGGTCCCCCGCCGATTCACAGCAATAATTACGGCACGAACTCGGTCTATTTCGATCCGATTGGTCGGGCTTATCGCATGGCCGTGCGCTTCACATACTGAGGAGAACAGGCATGACGGACCTCAACGAACGCCTTCGCCACCTCCTTGACCTGGAGGATATTCGCGCCTGCTTGCGTCGCTACACGCGCGGTCTCGATCGACATGATGTGGAAATGATTTCCAGCGCCTTCTGGCCGGACGCACAGGTCAATTACCTGGACGCCTTTTCCGGGGCGCGCGACGCCTTCGTCGCCTGGGGCAATGCCCACCATGAGGCGGGTTATGTCGTCCATCAGCACCACATCACCAACGTCAATGCCGATATCGACGGAGAAACGGCTCATGTCGAAAGCTATGTGCTTTATTTCCTGAGAACTAAGGACGATCAGCAGAATGTCGGGAGCGGCCGCTACATCGACAAGTTCGAGCGGCGGGACGGCGACTGGCGGATCGTGCTACGCGAATTCCTGCCCGAGATGTACTTGAGCTTGCCGGTAGGTCCGCGACGGACGGTTTCCGATCCACCCGGCCGAGGCAGATGGGATCGCGACGACATATCCTATCGACGCCCACTACAGCCGCGCGCTGAAGGGCATACGCCAGATGCGTGACACCACAGCGGCGCCGGATCTGTTCGGGCCGATCGAGCTTGCCTCCCTGACGCTCAAGAACCGCATCGTCATGGCACCTATGACGCGCAGCCGCGCGGGCGAGGGCGATGCGCCCACGAACGACGTCGCGCTCTATTATGCACAGCGCTCCAGCGCGGGTCTTTTGATCACCGAAGCGACCTTCATATCGCCCCGGGCGAAGGGTTACGCGCGCACCGCCGGTATCTTCAACGAGACCCAGATCAAGGCATGGCGGAAAGTGACCGATGCGGTGCACGCGGCAAACGGCAGAATCTACTGTCAGCTCTGGCATGTCGGGCGCCGGTCTCATCCTGACCTGCAGCCGAATGGGGGCTCGCCTGTGGCGCCATCAGCCATCGCCTCGGCCGGTAATGCGGTTACGCTGGCCGGACGCCCACCATTTCCGGTGCCGCGCGCCCTGGAGACCGAGGAAGTGCCTCTTGTGGCGCGACAATATGGGCATGCCGCCCGATGCGCGCGGGAGGCTGGCTTCGATGGAATCGAGCTGCACGCGGCGAATGGATATCTTGTCGACCAGTTCCTGAGAGACAGGACCAACCAGCGGACCGACATCTACGGCGGCTCGCCGGCCAATCGCACACGCTTTCTCGCGATGGTCCTGGACGAACTGGTTCAGGAATGGCCGCGAGAGAGCGTCGGCGTGCGGTTGTCTCCGCTCAGTCCCGTCAATGACATGGACGACAGCGATCCCGAACCGGTGTTCACGCTGGCCGTTGACCTGATGAACCAACGTGGAATCGGCTATCTTCACATGGTCGAGGGCGATAGCTCAGGCTCTCGTGACATTCCCGGAGGTTTCGATCTCCAGAAGCTGCGCCGGCTCTTCAACGGCATTTATATAGCGAACAACGCCTATGATGCCTTATCCGCACAAGCAGCTATCGCAAGCGGCCGGGCGGACATGGTATCTTTCGGCCGCGCCTTCATCGCCAATCCGGACCTCGTTGCGCGGCTCCGGCACGGCCTCCCGCTTGCAGAGATCGACCGGGCGACACTCTATGGCGGCGGAGCGGAAGGCTATACCAGCTATCCGGCCCATCGCCCATGAACGACCATCCGAATCCGGAGGCGCGCTATTCCCGGGGCTATTTGAGCTGGCTTCTGTTCCTGCTCTTTCTGGTCGAGGCCGTCGGCTTCATGGAACGGGTCATCATTCAGACCGTCGGTCAGTCCGTGAAGCAGGACCTCGCCCTCAGCGATACCCAGCTGGGACTGCTGAGCGGCATCAGCTTCGCGCTGCTCTATGCAACTCTGGGGATTCCGATCGCCCGCCTGGTAGAGCGCTATTCGCGTGTCGCGATCCTCTCCATGTCCGTGGCGTTTTTCTCCGGCATGTCCATGCTCTGCGGTACGGCTCAGAACTTCTGGCATCTTCTCGGATTTCGTGTCGGTGTCGGCGCTGGGGAGGCTGGCCTGCAACCCAGCGTCGTCTCGCTGATCAGCGATCATTTCTCGCCGGCGCGCCGGAGTGCCGCGCTGACTGTCGCGATGCTCGGATTGCCCTTCGGTTCGCTACTTGGCGCGCTCGGCGGTGGATTAATTGCAGAACATCTCAGTTGGCGCATAGCGTTCATCGTGGTGGGCGCGCCGGGCCTGATCGTCGCGCTACTCGTTTGGCTGACGCTGCGCGAACCCCCGCGTGGCTTCTCGGATGGACTAAAGGTGGTTGCTGATGAGGCACCGCCCTCCATGCTTGCCGTCTTGCAAACGCTGTTTGGCCGGCCTGGCTTCCTGCCGGTTCTGCTGGGTATCGCCTTCGTGTCGATGGGCATCGGTGCGATGGGGACCTTCCTCCACCCATTTCTGGTCCGTCATTTCCGTGTAGGCGTGGGTGACGCGGCGGTGTATTTCGGCGTCTCCAGCGCGGTGGCCGTGAGCATTGGACTGGCCGTGAGCGGTTTCGGTTCGAGCTGGCTCGGTCGGCGCGGACTGCATTGGAATTGCATCATCCCCGCGATTGGCGTGCTCATCGCCTCGCCACTCTATATCCTGGCGTGGCGCGCGGATACGGCATTGGGCACGATGGTGTTTGTGACTCTGGCGAGCCTCTGCTCGATTTCCTACAACACGCCGCTGCTGGCTCTGTTCCAGAACATCGTCGAGCCCCGGATGCGTGCGACGGCTGCGTCGATCTTCTTCTGCACTGGCACGTTGATCGGCCATGGGCTGGGACCTGTCATCTTCGGATGGCTGAGCGACACGTTGACAGAGGCCGCGTTCCAGCACGGGGCCTTCGAGGAGCGGTGTGGTGCCAATTCCACCTTGGCGACTGCGTGCCTGGATGCCTCGGCCACAGGCCTCAGGGACGCCGGTATCCTTGTTGGCGTGTTCACAGCCATCGCTTCCTGCCTTTTTGCTTTCGCCGCCTTTCGGTTTCGCTCTGGAGCACCGCAGAATTAAAGAAAACGCCTTCAAGGGCGAAAACGACCATTATGACGGCGGCTGGGTGCCCTGAACCGGCTGTGACCGCCGGCCTGCGGATGCGTGAGACGGTGCGTTGCCGAAAATCTCTATATGCGATTGACTTGCAATAGCGGGTTCTATTAGGGCGCTCTCAATTCCAAGGGGGGAATCATGAAGCGCTATCTGTTGCTGTCTGCGTCGCTGTTCGCTGCTCTGGCCACCTCATCCGCCGCATTTGCTGACCAGCCAACGTCGGTGAACGAGCAGTATGAGATCATCGTCACCGGGGAAAAGACGGATCGCACACTGCAGGAAACCACCACGTCCGTCAACGTGACCACGAGCCGCAAGATCGCGGAGGAGAACATCCTGACGATCCAGGATGTCTACAACCGCACCGCCAATCTCTCGGAGACCTTCGGTGCTGCCGGCTTCTCGATCCGCGGCATCGACCAGCGCGGCGTCTCGGGTGGTGGCGACGCGGCGACGGCAACGGTGTTCGTCGACGGCGCGCCGTTGCTGCAAGACGTGCTCTCGAATGGCCCGACCGACATGTGGGACGTGGAGCAGGTCGAGATCTTCCGTGGACCGCAATCGACCATTCAGGGCCTGAATGCGTTGGCCGGCGCTGTCCATATTCGCACGCAGGACCCGACATTCGATTGGGGCCTGAAGGGGCGCGCGCTCCTCGCCTCCTTCGACACCACGCAATTCGCCGTGGCGGGTGGCGGGCCGCTAGTGCCGGGCGAACTGGCTTTTCGCGTTTCGGCAGAGAAGCGGGATTCGGATGGGTACATCCACAATATCACCCGCAACGAGCCGGAAAGTCCGGTCGATTCCATCTCCATCCGCGGCAAGCTGCTGTGGACACCATCTGCGCTGCCGGGTTTCGAGGCGCGGCTGGCCTATCATCATTTCGAAACGAAGGGCGGCTATCTCTTCACGTATCTCGACCGGTCGGTCGAAGACTATTTCGACAATCGGACCAACCCATCGGATTATCCCAACAGCAGCGATGTCGATAGCGATCAGGTGACGCTGGATCTGCGCTACGATCTGGGCGGCGGCCTGTCGCTGAGCGCGCTTGGCACCTGGACGGACAGCGGCTTCATCCGCAAATATGACGGCGATTTCTCTGCCGACAGCACAGCCTATAGCGACATCGCCGGCGGGGCGGAGATCGTCACGCAGGAACTGCGCCTCAATTATGAAAGCGATCGGCTGAGCGGCCTCGTCGGGCTGTTCTACTATAATCGCGACCAGTATCGACAGTCGCATCAGGTGACGCTGGTGCCGACGCCGGTTCCAACCATCGCCGCCGTGCTCCAGCAGAATGGATTGGATGCGGAGACCGCGAACTTCGTCGCCAACACCTATGCGTCCGCACTGCCCAACATTCCGGTCGACTATACATCGGACTTCCCGACGGAAGTCGAGACGATGGCCCTGTTTGCCGACGCGCGGTATCGCCTGACCGACCGGCTCTCGCTGCTGGGCGGCTTCCGCTATGACCGCGAACGCAACAAAATCGGGGGCGAAGCGCTCGCCACCTTCGTCGGCACACTGCCCGATCCGGCCGCTTTCCCCGGTTTCGAGCAGGCTTTTACCGGCATCAACGCCGCGGTTCTGGGCTTCGTCGCGGATGCCAATGGCGCGACACCGACAGGCAGCCGTACCTTCAATGCCTTCCTGCCCAAGGGCGGCGTGGAAATGGCATGGACGCCCGACATTGCCACCGCTTTTGTCGTGCAACGCGGCTATCGCTCGGGCGGCAGCAGCTTCAACACGGCCCGCTCGCAGCTTTTCGCCTATGATCCCGAATTCACATGGAACTATGAGCTGTCACTGCGCTCTGCCTGGCTGGATGGTCGCCTGACGCTCAATGCCAATGCCTTCTACATCGACTGGATCGATCAGCAGTCCATCGCCAACTTCGGCAACGGCACTTACGATCAGCATACCGTCAACGCCGGCAAATCGCATCTCTACGGGTTCGAGCTGGAACTGATGCATCGCATGTCGTCAGCGTTCGACTGGTATGCGAGCCTTGGCCATACGCGCACGAAGTTCGACGAGTTCGTCACCGATGTCGGTTCGATCACCGACCTGTCGGGCCTCGAATTCACTTATGCGCCCAAATGGACGCTGTCGGGCGGGGCCAATCTGCGCTTCGGCCGCGGCTTTAACGCGAATATCAACGCCAGCTATCGCAGCGCCGTCTACACCGGCGTCGCGGTCCCGCAGTCCGGCACCCGCGCCCGCGAACGCACGCTGGTCAATGCGAGGATCGGCTATGAGACCGACCATTGGAGCCTGTCGCTCTTCGCCAACAATCTGCTCAATGAAAAATATGACCAATATGTCAACAGGCTCATCGACTTCGCCATCATTGGGGCGCCGCGCAGCGTCGGAGTGATCCTGGAAGCCGGCTTTTGAACGGCGAGACGCTCCTCGCTGCCATGGCGGCGATCCTTGCCGGCAGCGCCGCAGGGGCGTGGTTCTTGCGTCGCGCCTGGACTCTCAAGACCGGCAAAGCGCCGTGGCGCTGGGGTGGCCTGGCGCTGCTGGGCGTCACACTCGTTTGGCCTGTCTGGGTGCTGGGGGAAGCGCGTGGTCCATTCATCGCGTTGACGCTGCTGTCCATTGCGGCTTTTGGCGTCATCGTTCCGGGCTATACCCTGCGCCCGGCGAAGACGGGCCGCGCCGCGCGCGAGGGCCTGGCTCCCGAACCGGCGGAGCGCGCGCCGAGCGCGTGGCGCACCACGCTGCGCTGGTCGCTCGCAGGCCCCATCGGCATGGTGGCGGCAATGGGATTGGGAATCAGCTATGCCGTCTGGGCGCCGGGTGAAATGCAGACGCGGTTGCTGATCGGCGGGCTCATCGTGCCTCTCGCCTGGGGCGGCGCGATGGCATGGACCCTGGCGGACAGCCGCATCCTGCGCGCGACCGCCGTACTGATGGGGACGGCCATCGTCGGCTTTGGCGCGGCAATGCTCAAGGGGTTCACATGACGAAGACGAAAAAGAGCCCGGGCTTCCCCTCACCCGATCTCGTGCGCGCGGTGCTCAAGGGGCATAGCGGACTCGGACTCGCCTTCGCCGCTCTCCTCTATCTGGTATGCCTGACGGGCGCGGTCGCCGTTTTCGCCAACGAATTCCTGCGCTGGGAAAATCCTGGCGTCGAGCGCATGGAGACGATGTCCGCGGAGGCAGTGCAGACCGCCTATCGCGCCGCGATGAACCGCACGGATGGACCGGTCGAGCATGTGGTCGTCATCATGCCCAGCGACGATCGCCCATGGCCGACGCTGCGGGTCGATGCCGAGGACGGCACCCGGACGACCTGGATCGCCGACAGCGCAGGCCGCATCACGGGAGAGGTCCGCGAAAGCTGGACGCACTTCCTGACCCGTTTGCACATCAACCTGCATCTGCCGCAAAGCTGGGGCATCTTCATCGTCGGTTTGAGCGGTGTCGCATTGCTCTCTTCACTCATTTCCGGATTGCTCGCCCATCCACGCATCTTCCGCGACGCCTTCCATTTGCGGCTCGGCGGCTCGCGGCGGCTTCAGGAGGCCGATCTACACAACCGCATCGGCGTGTGGGCGCTACCCTTCCACATTACGGTGTCGCTGACCGGCGCCCTGCTCGGCCTCAGCACCATCATCATCGGGGCGATCGGCCTTGCGGTCTTCGAAGGAGATACCGCCAAGGTCTATGCCATGTTCACGCCGCCTCACCCGGCAGAAGACACGCGGCTCGCGCCGCCGATCGACCTGCGACCCATGTTCGCCAGCGTCGCCGCGCGGGCGCCGGAAGGCCAGATCAGCTATCTCGTCGTCGAGCATCCCACGGAGATGGGCGCTGCCGCGATGTTCGCGGTCGAGCAAGGTTCTTCGCGGCTTGCCAATGCAGATAGCTATGCGTTCGATCGCGCCGGGAAGCTCTATTACGAGCAGAAGGCTGCGCAGAACAATGTCGGCCAGCAGATCCTCGGCTCGCTTGGGCAGTTGCATTTCGGCTGGTTCGGCGGTGGCGTCGTCAAGATCGCTTACGCACTGCTGGGTCTGGGGCTCACTTATCTCGCGGTGGGCGGGGTCAACATCTGGCTCGCGCGCCGGCGTGACAAGGGCAGACCGGCACCGGGCTGGGAGCGCGTGTGGGCCGCGACCGTCTGGGGGCAACCGGTCGCGCTGACATGTGCCGCTCTCGTCGCCCTGTTCACGCCCTCAGCCGGGCCATTGATCTGGACATGGGGCGCGATCAGCATCGCGGCGCTTGGCGCGGCCGCCCTTTTCCCGCCTGTCACGCTGTCACGGATCGGCCGCGCCGCAACGGGCGCGATATTGATCGCCCTGGCCGTCGCTCATCCCGTCCTCATGGGCCCCGGAGACCCCATGGTCTGGATCGTCAATGGCGCGGTCGGCCTGATTGGCCTGGGGCTGCTTGCGACCTTGATCGGTCAGGCTTCGATGTTCAGGAGAACACTGCAAGCCGCCTGATCTCGCCGAACGGCATTGCGCGGACGTGCTGTGGGCCGTTCAGCCCGGATATGGGGCGTTGCGCAACAGAGCGGCGAGATGCGATGCGTTCGACGCGACCATATCCGCGGTCTTGCCGACCTTTTCGGGCGTTTCCTTCAAGTCCTTGAAATCCGTCGACCCCATCGCTTCGCCGACCCAATAGCAAGCCGCGACGGCAGGGATGGTCCACCCGACATCGTTGAGCGCCTGAAACAATTGGGCGGACGAGGCATGGGCGCCATCCTCGTTGCCGACAATGGCCGCCACGGCAACCTTGCCATAGCTTGGCATGCGGCCCTGCTCATCCGTCTCCCCCAGAAAGGCGTCCATCCGTTCGAGCACGCGCTTGGCGACACTCCCGATCTGACCCAACCAGATCGGTCCGCCGAAGATGAGAATATCGTGCGCGAGAATCCTGGCGCGCAATTGCGGCCAATCATCGCCCTCCCCTTCATCCGAGGTGACGCCCGGCTTGATATTCAGCGCGGCGACCCGGATCGTCTCGGTGACGGTCACATCCCTTTCCCTGAATGCCTTTTTCAACACGGCAATCATCGCATCGGTGGAGGATTGTTCGTTCGGATCCGCCTTCAGGGTGCAGTTCAGCGCCAATGCTTTGAGGGCCATATCTCTTTCCTCGCCATATCTCTTTCCGCCATATCAGGCGTATAGATGGGTGAACCCTTGAGCATGCCAGGAGTTCACCGGTCATTGCAGGTTCGCGACGAGCCGATGGGCAACGTCGCCTGCCGCTGGGAGAAGTGGGGGCCATGATCAATTTTGCGCAGGTGACCAAGCGCTATGGCACCCATCCAATAATCGATGAGATCTCGCTGGAGATCGGGCGCGGTTCCTTCGTTGCGCTCGTCGGTCAGTCGGGCGCGGGCAAGACGACTTTGCTCAAGGCGATCAACCGGCTGGTGGACATCGATAGCGGCGCGATCTCGGTCGATGGCGAGGATATCGCGACGCTCCCCTTGGCGGCTCTGCGCCGGCGCATCGGCTATGTCTTTCAGGGCGTGGGCCTGTTTCCGCATATGACCGTCGCGGAGAATATCTGGCTCGGGCCGCGATTGCAGGACGCCCCAACAGCAGAGCGCGCCGAGCGGATCGCGCAGTTACTCTCGCTGGTCTCGCTCCCTGCCGATCTCGCCGATCGCCTGCCGGCGCAATTATCCGGCGGGCAAGCGCAGCGCGTCGGTTTCGCCCGCGCGCTCGCTGCAAGCCCGGCGATCATGCTGATGGACGAGCCCTTCGGCGCGCTCGATCCGCTGACGCGCGATGAGCTTGGCCGGAGCTACCGCGCCCTTCACGAGCACATGAAGCTGACCAGCATATTGGTCACGCACGACATGGCGGAAGCGCTGCTGCTGAGCGACCGCATTATCGTGCTGGGTGGCGGACAGATCCTCGCCGACCTGCCACCGCGCGACCTGCTCCAGTTTCGAGGCGACCCGCGCGTGACAGCGATGATCGATGTGGTGCGCGATCAGGCCGACCGGCTCGAAGCGCTGGCCCGGCCTTGCTGATGCCGGACCTCGGCCTCCCCCTCGCCGATCTGCTGCGCCTTGCGCAGGCGCACCTGTTTCTGAGCGGCTGCGCCGTCATCCTGGCGCTGCTGCTCGGCTTTCCCGCCGCTCTGCTGGCTGCACGCAGTCGCCGCTTCGGCACGCCCCTGCTGGGGCTCATCAGCCTGCTGCAAACGATTCCGGGGCTGGCGCTCCTTGCGCTCTTCTATCCGCTTCTTCTGCTCCTCGGGCAGGCAACACACGTCGCCATCCCCGCCCTCGGCTTCCTGCCGGCCCTGCTGGCGCTTGGCGTCTATGCGCTTCTGCCGATCGTCCGGAATGGCGTCGCGGCGATCCAGGGCATCGACCCAGTCCTCATCGAGGCTGCCAATGGCCTGGGCATGACCGGCCGCCAACGCCTGCTCATGGTCGAGTTGCCACTGGGCGCGCCGGTGATCCTCGCCGGCATCCGCACCGCTGCGGTATGGACCATCGGCACCGCGACGCTGGCGACCACCATCGGTCAGCCCAGTCTGGGCGATCTTATCTTCTCGGGATTGCAGACCGAGGATTGGCGGCGGGTGCTGGTCGGTTGCGTCGCGGCAGCCGCGCTCGCACTGATCGTGGACGGAGTGCTCGCCCATGTCGAGGCGGGGCTGGCCAGGCGGTCGCGCTGGCGCCTCGTAACGGGTGTGGCGCTGCTCGTCGCGATCATCGCCGCCACGTTCCTGCCCGTTCCCGATGCAGCGCGCAGCGGCGCTGCATCGGCCCAGCGCGTCGTCGTCGTCGGCGCCAAGAATTTCTCGGAGCAGTATATCCTCGCCCGCCTGATCGAGGATCGACTGCGGGATGCCGGCTATAGGGTGGAACGGCGCGACAATCTCGGCTCGGCGGTCGCCTATCGCGCGGTCGCTGCGGGCGATATCGACGTCTATGTCGACTATAGCGGCACCCTCTGGAGCAATGTGCTCGGGCGCACCGATGTGCCGCCAGCCGCTGAGATGCTGGCGACGCTCGGCAAGGAACTGGCGCAGCGCGACGAGGTGCGCATGCTGGGCAGTCTCGGCTTCGAGAATGCCTATACCTTCGCCATGACGGGGCCACGGGCGCAGGCGCTCGGCATAAGCGATCTCGCGGGTCTGGCCCGTGCCTCTTCCGACCTGCGGCTGGCGACCGATCTGGAATTTCTCAATCGCCCCGAATGGGCCGCCGTGAAAGCGTCCTATCAGCCTGTCTTCAAGGAAGCCCGGCCCTATAGCCCGACCTTCATGTACCGCGCGCTGGGAGCCGGTTCGGCGGACGTGATTACGGCTTTTTCCTCGGACGGACGCATCGCGGCGATGGACCTCGTCACGCTCGCCGATCCTCGCGGCGCTCTGCCGCATTATGATGCTGTGCTGCTGCTCGCGCCCCATGCCGCGCGCGATGCGGCGGTGGTTGCCGCACTGCAACCACTGATCGGCGCGATCAGCATCGAGACCATGCGGGAAGCCAATTGGATGGTCGACCGGGACGAAGGGAAACGGACGCCGCAGGAGGCCTCCAGGTGGCTTGCCGGCAAAATAAGCCTCACACCGATGTAACCAAAGGCGCGTTCGCACGTATCCTTCGGAGCGAGCCTACGCAGGCAGTGGAGGAAGGGCGTGGGATGCTCCCAACAATCAGGGTCTTGAGCACGAGCGGCGGATGGTCGCGGTGCCCGACATGCCGCCATTCGCGCGCTGAACCTCGATCCTTTTCCGATGCCGATCCCGACCCCGTTGCCTGCGCCCCCGTTGCCTGGGCCCCCGTTGCCTGGGCCGATGCCATGAGACAATCGATGCCGAGGGCCCGAAGCTATTGCACTCCCGTCCCTTGGTTTTTCGAAACCTCCATCCATGCGCCACCGCCGCGCGCGCCTTCCCGCCCCTCCCATCCCCACCAGCGCAGGCAGTCAGCGGCCCGCGCTAGCCAAGGATCTCCGACATGAGTGTGCATGCCGACCTCAAGCTCGTCGAAACTGATGACAGCGGCGTCGACCTCGCCTTTCGGGAGGACGTTCTGCGCGGCCTATCCGAGCGACAGAAGGCGATTCCCGCGCGCTGGTTCTACGACATGAAGGGCTCGGAGCTGTTCGAGGAGATTACCCGTCTTCCCGAATATTATCCGACCCGCATCGAGACGGCATTGCTGGAGCGTTGCGGCGGGGAGATTGCTCGGCTGGTCGGCCGCAATCGCGCGATCGTCGAATTCGGCTCAGGCAGTTCGGTGAAGACGCCGCTGTTGCTGCGCGAAGTCGCGCCGGCCGCTTATGTGCCGCTCGACATTTCCGGCGACTTTCTGCGTCAGGCGAGCGCGGATCTCGCGGAGAAATTCCCTGACCTGCCGATCATCCCGGTCGAGGCCAACTTCATGCGGCCGGTCGAACTGCCGGCGGCGGTGCGGCACCTTGAACTGCTGGGTTTCTTTCCCGGCTCGACCATCGGCAATATGGTCCCGGAAACCGCCATCGACCTGCTTGGCTCGATGCGCGAAACGCTCGGTGAGCGCTCTCAGCTATTGATCGGGGTTGACCGCGTGAAGGCTGTAGACCGGCTCGTCGCGGCCTATGACGACGCGCAAGGCATTA
>Ga0160433_100287_pt1 | contig 33212 bp, 36 predicted proteins | sample HID1972K_E0MG_FD_108235 | JGI IMG/M metagenome (GOLD analysis project Ga0160433, IMG submission 108235) | Enriched pill bug-associated microbial communities from UW Madison campus, WI, USA - HID1972K_E0 MG | ecosystem: Host-associated > Arthropoda: Insects > Digestive system > Unclassified ...
AACCAATACGCCTGATTTCGTGGTAGCTTAGCTGCATTGTTTTCAAACGCTGCCAATAGTCTGCTGAATGTGCTAATATAATATGCTCTTCATCTACCTTTTCCGGCTCAAAGAAATTATCCAGTGTCACAACTCCTTGATATATAAGCTGCTTATAAAGCAACTCATATTTAACCATCGGGAAACGATGACCCTCTGGCAAAGGATGCACATACAATGGATGATAAGCTATCTTAAGCACTTATTCAGCCATTACATGTTCTTTTGCTGCCAAATAGCGTTCTGCTTCTAACGCAGCCATACAGCCAGTTCCGGCAGCGGTTACAGCTTGTCTGAAAACATGATCCTGCACATCACCGCATGCAAAAACACCTTCAATATTCGTTTGCGTACTATTATCTTTTGTAATCAGATAACCGGTACTTTCCATATTAATCCAGTCAACAAATAACTCTGTATTAGGCTTATGACCTATAGCAACAAAGAAACCTGTTACATCAATTGTTGACTCTTCGAGAGTTTGATTATTAATTACCCGAACTCCCGTAACATTTAATCCGTCACCCAGAATTTCTTTCGTTTCAGTATGATAATAAATCTCAATATTTGGTGTATTTAGCACGCGATGCTGCATCACCTTAGAAGCACGAAACTCATCGCGGCGAACAAACATATGTACCTTTTTACAAAGTTTTGCCAAATAGGTAGCTTCTTCCGCAGCCGTATCTCCGGCGCCAACAATCGCAACCTCTTGTCCTCTAAAGAAAAAGCCATCGCAAACTGCACAAGCAGAAACACCAAAACCATTGTATTTTTGTTCACTTTCCAATCCCAGCCATTTTGCACTTGCGCCGGTAGCAATAATAACCGTATCGGCAGTAATAACTGTTACTCCGTCAACTTCAACCTTGTGTACCGGACCTGTAAAATCTACTTTAGACACATGGCCGAAACGTATTTGAGCACCAAAGCGCTCTGCCTGCTTCCTGAAATCCTCCATCATTAAAGGACCGGTTATACCTTCAGGATAACCAGGATAATTTTCTACATCATTTGTGGTAGTTAACTGTCCGCCAATAATAATTCCAGTATATAAAACCGGCTTCAAATCTGCCCGGGCAGCATAGATGGCCGCAGTATAGCCAGCAGGTCCTGAACCAATAATCAAACATTTTACATGTTCCACTTCCTGCGCGTCTTTTTCTACTTCTTCTATTTTTTCTATCATTTTACCGTGTTATTTGCGAACAAAAATAAGAAAATTTAAGATACCAATTGTCTGTCTAAATTCAAATGAACCGGCCTAAATATTTTGATGAATATGAGAATTTTTAATACCAAAATGAATGTTATTTATTACTAATATTACATCAAATATTTTTGCACAAAATGAAACAGAACAGATACACATTGGGGTTAATTTTCCTCCTGGTTTTAAGCAGCTGCCAATATCAAAATACCGCCGATAAGATCATTAAAGGTAACCTTAACAAGGTAGATGTTGAAATCAGTGAGATAATACAACCTGCGGAAGATGCGGTAGAAAGAAAGATGGCTAGTGCAGCAGAAATATTAGCAAAAAAGCAGGTCCCCATACTTTGTTACCACCAAATAAGAGACTGGACCGCCAAAGACTCGAAAAGTGCTAAAGATTACATCACTCCCATCAATGTATTTAAAGATCAGATAAAAGCACTGGCAGACAGTGGCTATACTTCCATTTTGCCAGATCAGCTTTACAACTACCTCGTATATGGAGATGAGCTACCTGAAAAACCGGTGATGCTTACCTTTGATGATAACGATTTATCACAATATGAAAATGCTTTACCTGTTTTAAATCAGTACGGTTTTAAAGCTGTTTATTTTATAATGACCGTTACCATCGGCCGACCAAAATACATGAGCAAAGAGCAGATAAGGGAGTTATTTGACCATGGAAACGTGATTGGGAGCCACACCTGGGATCATCATAACGTTAAAAAATACGAAGGGGAAGATTGGGTAACTCAAATTGAAAAACCTTCAAAGGTTTTAGAAGATATCATTGGCAAAAAGATAGATGATTTCGCTTACCCATTCGGATTATGGAGCCCTGAAATTTTACCTGAACTTGAGAAAAGAGAGATACGTATGGCTTTTATCCTTTCTACAAAACGCGATGAAAACCAACCTCTTTTAACCATTCGCCGGATGATTGCCAGTGGTTTCTGGGGAGGTAAAACATTAACAAATGTCATGGAGAAGACTTTTTCTGCATCCAGAAACTAAGGAAATATTCACTAAAAAGCGCCCTGGTTCACTCATAAACACACATTGTTATACATAGCTGTACGCCTATAATTTATATCCCCCGTAGTATCTACGTTAAAAGTGCCAAAAAAACGAAGACTCAACGAAGGGATCACTCGGTATGTACGGGATCATGTAAAGCAAGGGTAATAGCAGTTACCTGTATTACCCTTGCTTTTAATTTATTTTAAATTTGAGATTTATCTGCTGTAATTTGGAGCTTCTTTTGTGATTACGATATTGTGTGGGTGACTTTCACGTAAACCTGCACCAGTGATCTTTACAAAACGAGCTTCCTGAAGTTTCTCGATGGTGGAAGCACCACAGTATCCCATGCTTGCTCTTAATCCACCAATATACTGGTAAACTACTTCCTGAAGGGTTCCTTTGTAAGGAACTCTACCTACGATTCCCTCAGGAACCAATTTCTTAAGATCATCTTCAGCATCTTGAAAATAACGATCCTTTGATCCTTGTTCCATTGCTTCAATTGAACCCATACCTCGGTAAGATTTGAATCTTCTTCCTTCGTAGATAATAGTTTCACCGGGAGCTTCCTCTACTCCTGCAAATAGCGAACCTGCCATAACGGTGCTTGCGCCTGATGCAATGGCTTTAGCGATATCACCGGTTTGTTTAATCCCACCATCTGCAATAATTGGTACACCACGGCCTTTAAGTGCTTTCGCGCATTCGTAAACTGCATATAATTGCGGTACTCCAACACCTGCAATAATCCGGGTTGTACAAATTGATCCTGGTCCGATGCCAACTTTTATGGCATCTGCGCCTGCATCTGCAAGATCAGTTGCTGCCTCTGCAGTAGCCACATTACCAACAATTACCTGAAGGTCCGGAAACTTCGCTTTTACTTCTTTTAATTTATCAATTACACCCTTAGAATGCCCGTGAGCTGTATCAATCGTCACGACATCAACTCCTGCATCTACAAGTGCAGCTATACGCTCTACGGTGTCGTATGTTACGCCTACTGCAGCACCTACACGTAAACGGCCGTGCTCATCTTTAGCAGCATTAGGGAAGTTTTTAAACTTTTGAATATCTTTAAAGGTAATTAAGCCAACTAAATAGCCATCGTCATCAACTACCGGCAATTTCTCAATCTTATAATTTTCAAGAATAGCCTCTGCCTGCACTAAATCAGTACCTACAGGTGCTACTACTAAATTGTCTTTCGTCATTAATTGAGCGATAGGAATGCTCATATCTTTTTGGAAGCGTAAATCGCGGTTGGTAACAATTCCTACAAGCTTTCCATTTCCATCAACTACAGGAATTCCACCAATCTTATTTTCTTTCATAATGGTGAAAGCATCTTGTACGATCGCATTTTCATGCAACACAACAGGATCTTGAATCATTCCACTTTCAGAACGCTTAACCTTACGAACTTCAAGTGCCTGAGCTTCAATACTCATATTCTTATGAAGCATCCCGATACCACCCGCCTGTGCCAATGCTATAGCTAATTCAGACTCGGTTATCGTATCCATTGCCGCTGAAATCAAGGGAATATTTAGTCGGATCTTTTTAGTAAGATAGGTACGAGTATCTACTTCGCGCGGTAAAACTTCTGAATAAGCCGGTATTAATAATACATCATCGTAGGTGAGGCCTTCTGCTACGAATTTTTGAGGATCTAACTGCATGGCAAAATGTTTTGGAGTTCTTTTTTGCCGGGCAAATTTAATTATAAAAACCGGCAATTGAAAGTGTTTTCAAAGATAGTCTTTTTAAAAAAACTATTCGGATTTTATATCTTTGACCATGCGCAAATTAGCAATGGATGAGCTAAACCGTCCAACCATCGAAGAATTTCAAGAACAAAAGAAATTACCAATTACCCTAATCCTGGATAGTATTCGCAGTTTACATAATGTAGGGTCTATATTTAGAACCGCTGATGGCTTCGCTGTTGAGAAAATAATACTTTGCGGTATTACAGGTCAACCTCCACATCGGGAAATTGAGAAGACAGCATTGGGTGCCACAAATTCTATTTCTTGGGAATATGAGCAAGATATTGCTGCAGCTATTTCTTCTCTAAGATCAAAAAATTACAAAATAATAGCAATTGAACAAGCAGAAAACAGTCAATTTCTGCATACCTACTCTCCTAGCCCTCAAGAAAAGTATACTTTAATCTTAGGAAATGAAGTGCATGGAGTGTCTGATGAAGCTATGAAAATGATTGATAGCTGCCTGGAGATCCCTCAATTTGGCACTAAGCATTCGCTGAATGTTGTAGTTTCTGCCGGAATTGTTTTATGGGATTTTTCTTCGAAATTGGGGTTTAAGGTGTAATTTTATCTTGCTGATTGACAATATGAGAAAACAGAAAATATATCAGATAGATGCATTTGCCGATAAAGTTTTCTCTGGAAACCCGGCAGCTGTTTGTCCTCTTGACCAATGGTTGAGTGATGACATTTTGCAGAAAATAGCAATGGAAAACAATCTTGCTGAGACCGCATTTTATGTAAAGCAAGATAATCAATATCAAATACGGTGGTTTACACCAAAAATTGAAGTTGACCTCTGCGGGCACGCAACTTTGGCGGCAGCTTTTGTTTTATTCAACCACGAAAACCACAACGACAACATCATTCACTTTTATTCTCCAAGAAGCGGGGCATTAACGGTAACAAAAAAAGGGGAATTATTGGTACTGGATTTTCCCACAGACGCATTTGAGCAGATAAAATTATCTGATGAAATAACTAGCTGCTTTGATATTAAACCCAAATTAGCCTTTAAAGGTAAAACGGACTACCTACTTGTATTTGATAATGAAGATGAGATAAGAAAAGTAGTTCCTGAATTTGAGGTAATTTCAAGATTAAAGGCGCGCGGAGTTATTATAACAGCCAAAGGTGATAAGGTTGATTTCGTTTCGAGATTTTTTGCTCCACAATCAGGAATTAACGAAGATCCTGTAACAGGGTCTGCTCATACTACACTAACTCCATATTGGGCAAAACAACTTGGCAAGACTGAACTGACAGCAATACAACTTTCAGAACGTAAAGGATATTTACAATGCAGCTATTTAACCGATAGAGTTGAAATTAGTGGGCAAGGAAAGTTATATTTAATCGGTGAGATATACCTGGAATAGAAAAAATGACTGAAACAATTAAAAGACTTGAACAGTATTAAATTTGGGATTGGACTATATATCTCAATATTCCGAATCTGAATTGATATATAAACAGAAGACAAATTGCAAATGGGTTTAGACAAAACGGACTTGATCCTCTGGCTACAGATTACATTCTCTACAAAAGATTAAATAAAGAACTTCAAACAGCTATCTTACAGATTTACAAAAAATCGTTAATTTTATATTATGCACATTACGCAATCAGATATTGGCGATTTAACGAAATCCCCTTTCGCTATTGTGCTGTTATGCATAACTTTATGATAATAGAAAGGCATGGAAAGAAATGTAATTAACTACAATCTAATAAAGACTAAACAATGTCAAAAAACAGATTATTAAGAATGGACAATGTCGGTATCGTTGTAGAATCCCTCGACATGGCGCTCAGCTCGTTGGTGAAGTGGTTCAGTATGAAGACGTGTATCGGCTCTGCTATATTCGCAGCCATGAAGGACTTCTCATCGGATTGGCTGAACAACTCGACAATAAAACACAATGAGAGAGGTAATTTTTGCTGCATTAACAGCTTTAGCTTAAAATCTTGTGATAACAATAAAACAACAATATGAGCGAACAAAAGCAAATTGTAGAAAAATATATGGATGGATTTCGAGCAACTGACCATGAGAAAATATTATCGTGCTTAACTGAAAATGTAATTTGGGAAATGCCCGGTTTTTATCTTCATAATGGCAAAACTGCGTTTGACAAAGAAATTGAAAACCCAAATGCTGACGGACATCCTGATATTAAAGTAATCCGGGTCATAGAAGAAGGAAACATAGTAGTTGCCGAAGGAACAGTAAAAGCAAAAATGAAAGACGGAAGTAAACTTGATGCGGTCTTTTGTGATGTATTTCATTTCACAAACGGAAAAATAAACAAGCTAACTTCATATTTAATGTTCAATAAACAACCATGACGGCACCTAAACAGAAAAAGTTTGCCAGCCCACTAACAACGGACAGAAACAACATAGATAAAAATGAAACCATTTTTGAAAGAACTATTTGAATATAATCATCATTTCAACCAAAAATTGGGAGATATTTTTAATGATAATCCAGACAAAACATCTGAAAAGGCGGTAAAACTGTATAGCCATATACTAAATGCTCACAAAGTGTGGAATAATAGAATGGATCCTAAACAAAGGGCTTTCGGAATTTGGGAGATCCATCCTGTTCAGAACTTTAAGAACATTGACAAGATGAACCAAAAGCACTCATTGCTCATACTCGACACGTTTAACTTAGACGAAACCGTCAGCTATGTTACTAGTAATGGGCAGGCTTTTAGTAACAGCATTCGAGACTTATTATTTCATGTAATTAATCATTCCACTTATCACAGAGGACAAATTGCAACTGAATTTAGACAAAGAGGAATTGATCCTTTGGCTACAGATTATATTCTTTACAAAAGATAAACGGTCATTGTAAAAAGAACGTAACAAACTAGAAACAACAATAAAAAATAGAGCCATATGAGAAAAATAATTTCATTTATGCACATATCGCTTGACGGTTTTGTAGCAGGGCCGAACGGAGAGATGGATTGGATAAAAGTTGATGAAGAAATTTTTGACCATGTCGGTAAGCGGATAAGAGAAGGTGACACTGCATTATATGGACGAATAACTTATCAGATGATGGAAAATTACTGGCCTGCCGCAGGTGACAAGCCGACAGCGACCAAGCACGATATTGAGCATTCAAAGTGGTATAACAAAGTTCATAAAGTTGTTTTATCAAAAACAATGAAAGACGCGAGTTTAATCAATACAAAAATTATTAGCGACAACCTTTCGGACAGAATAAATGAAATAAAACAACAGGCAGGTAATGACATCTTGCTTTTTGGTAGCCCGACAGCAACACATTCACTTATTCGACTAAATTTAATTGACGGCTACTGGTTATTTGTTAATCCAATTATTCTTGGACGAGGTATTCCATTGTTTATAGACATTAAAGACAAAATAAAACTAAAACTATTGACTACTCAACAATTTACTTGCGGAGTAGCTGAACTGAATTACACAGTGGACTGACAATAACGAACCGCTAACAAGCAAAAAATCGTACTAAATAATTATCAGACAAATAATTTAGTAATGGAATTCAACCCAAATAACCATATTGTTAAGCTTTGTATCCATGGAATGGATATGGAAGAAAAAAGTAAACCTGAAGATGCAAGCAGACTATTTCTTCAGGCATGGAATGAAGCAACAAACGACTTTGAAAAATATATTGCTGCTTTTTATGTTGCTCGACATCAAAAGAATGTTACTGACAAATTAAAATGGCTCGAAACAACCTTGCAGTTTGCACTAAATATAAATAACAACTCAGTTAAGGGTGCATTCTCTTCTCTATATTTAAATATTGCCAAATGTTATGAGGACTTGGGTGAACTTGACAATGCCAAAAAGAATAATGATTTAGCAATTTCATTCAAGAACCAACCATCTGATAAAGGACCCTTTTATCATGGAACGAAAGCAGATTTGAAGATTGGCGATTTACTGACAGCGGGGAGCAGGTCAAATTACAAGACCGAAGTCATAATGAATCATATTTATTTTACAGCCTTGGTTAATGGGGCGGGATTTGCCGCGGCCCTGGCCAAAGGTGAAGGCCGTGAACGTATTTATATCGTTGAACCGACAGGAAACTTTGAAAACGACCCGAATGTTACGAATAAAAAATTTCCGGGCAATCCGACACGTTCTTATCGCAGCCAAGAACCATTAAAAATCGTTGGTGAAGTAACAGATTGGCTGAGACAAACACCTGAACAACTCAAAGAATGGCGTGAAAAGTTGGCGAATAATAAAGGAGAAATTATTAATTAATATAAGATGATTTATATAACTCAATTAATTTACATCAAGGAAGGACAGGAAGAAGTATTTCATCAATTTGAAGATATTGCAATACCGACAATTGCCAAATATAACGGCCGACTTTTATTGAGAGTTAGACCGACAGGTAACAGCTTCATTGAATACAGCATAGAGAAACCTTATGAAATACACCTTGTTGAATTTGACGACGAACAAGATTTTGAGAACTTCAAAAATGACAAGGAACGACAGAAGTTTTTACATCTAAAAGAGCAATCCATAAAAGCTGCCACATTATTTCAAGGAATAAAGATTTAAGATAATATTTAAATGAAGGATAATGCGATTAAATATATTAGTGAAGTAATGATAGCTATGGTAGGATGACCGCAACCGCACCGACCGAGAAAAATTACTTACTTTTTCCGATTGCAATTTTGCGATGTTCCAAACCCCATTCTAACATTACATTTACAACTTTTTCGAACGCTCGACCCGACTTCGTTAATTCATATTCTATGCGAACAGGAATAGTATCATAAACAGTTCTTATTACAATTCCATTAGCTTCCAAGTCCCGCAATTCCTTTGACAACATTCGGGAATTTATTTTCGGAATTTCCTTTTCTAATTCGCCATAACGCTTTTTACCAAAGAACAAAGATGCCATAATTGCCATCTTCCATTTCCCGTTAATCACATTTATTGTATCATTAACAGCTAAAACATAGTTCGCTGAACAATCACTAATACTTTTTAAGTCTGAAATCTTAACCATAACTTATTGTTTTTGTTGTCACTGTACTTTTGTATAGAGCTTTACAAAGGTACAGTACATACTTATGTAAAGCAAAAGTATGTAATTTTGAGTCATCAAATATGTTTAATCAAAAACAAGGACAATGAGCAAAATCTTAATAACAGGAGCAACAGGACATTTAGGAACAGCAGTAGTTAATCAACTGTTGAAAAACACAAATGATAACAATATTGTGGCGTTAGCACGCGATGAAAACAAAGCCGAGTCTTTGAAAGAAACAGGTGCTGAAGTTCGCATTGGCAACTTTGATGATACTGCTTCGCTTGATAAAGCAATGCAAGGAATTGAAAAGGTATTATTGATTTCTACGGCAGACCCGGACCGTCTTCAACAACATAAAAATGTGGTTGACGCTGCAAAAAAAGCAGGTGTAAAATTCATTGCTTACACAAGCGTTCCACTCAAAGACTTAAATTCAGCTGTAGCGAAACCTTTGTTGAAAAGTCATTTTCAAACCGAAGATTACATCAAAGCAAGCGGTTTAACGTATGCATTTTTGCGCAACAATATTTATGTAGATATGGTGCCGATTTATGTTGGCGAAAAAGTGTTTGAAACAGGAATTTATCTTCCCACAGGAATCGGAAAATTGCCTTTTGCGTTGCGCAGAGAAATGGGTGAAGGCACCGCAAATTTACTTTTGCATAGCGAACAACATCAAAACAAAACGTATGATATCACAAACACGGAATTGTATTCGTTTGAAGATGTTGCTAACGTTCTTTCCGAATTGTCGGGTAAAATAATTACCTACAAAAACGCAGATTTAGATGAGTTTACGAAAATGCTAAAAGAGCGCAATGTGCCTGAACACTTTATTTCCATCTTTACCGCTTTCCTTACAGACTTCAAAAATCATCAGTACGAAAAAGCAACAAATGATTTGGAAAAATTGCTTGGTAGAAAACCTGCAACATTGAAAGAAGCTTTGAAAGAATTATACAAGCTCTAAAAAATAAAATCTGACACATAAGAACAAGCACATTTGCAAACTGCACAGGCGAAAGCCAGGTTTGCAAAAAAGCTTGTCCTTTTTCCTGGCCTTCACGTGAAAACTATTTCTCAATAATCTTCTTTCGATGTTCAATTCCCCATTCGGTCAGATTTTTAATTATGGTCTGTAGCGTTTTGCCGTGTTGTGTAAGCTCGTACTGAACAGTTACAGGTTGCGTGTCTAAAACGGTTCGTTTGACCAATTTATTTATTTCCAATTCTTTTAATTCCTTGCTCAACATTTTGTTGGAAATGCCGGTTACATCATTCAAGATGTCGGAAAACCTTCTTTTGTTGTAATAACAAATGGAAGAAATGATTGAAATTTTCCATTTGCCATTGAGGACGTCCATTGAATCCTGGACAGCCATCATTTCTTTTTTATATTCTTTTTGAAATTCTTTTTGAAATTCTTTTACCTGACATTCCATAATGTTACTTTGTTACCTCAAGGTTATTGTTACTTATAGTTACAAAGTTACTAAAATAAATTCCTATGTTATAACTTTGCTGCTTAATTTTTAATTAAATAAGTATGAATAAACTAAAAAACAAAGTAGCGGTAATTACAGGCGCTTCAAAAGGAATAGGTGCTTCTATTGCAAAACACTTTGCGGCAGAAGGAGCTAAAGTTGTTGTAAATTATTCCTCGAGCAAAAATGGAGCAGATAAAGTTGTGAAAGCCATAACTGATAATGGCGGAACGGCAATTTCAGTGCAGGGCGATGTGTCGAAAGAAGCCGATGTAATTAGGCTGTTTGAAGAAACGAAAAATGCCTTCGGCACATTGGATGTTTTGGTAAACAATGCAGGCATTTATCTATACGAACCGATTGAACAGGTATCAGTAGAAACTTTTCATCAACAATTCAACATCAATGTTTTGGGGTCTATACTAACCATTCAAGCAGCTTTGAAACTATTTAGCGATAAGGGTGGCAATATCATTAATATCAGTTCAGGTGCAAGCAATACGCCTTTGTCGACAGGGTCGGTATATTCTGCCACAAAAACTGCATTAGATGCTATTACCATTTCTTTGTCGAAAGAACTTGCTGGAAGAAATATCCGTATCAACTCCATTCTGCCCGGTGTCGTAGAAACCGAAGGTTCACATAGTGCAGGCTTTATTGGCAGTGAGGCTGAAACAAAATTAGTTGCCAATACTCCGCTTGGCCGTACTGGTCAGCCAGAAGATATTGCGAAAGTTGCCGTATTTCTTACTTCCGATGATTCAGCATGGATTACAGGAGAAAAAATTTCCGTTTCAGGCGGTATTTACGGTTTGTAAAATTCATAAACTAAATAAAAAATAATAAACACAATGGAACAAAATAATTATAACGGAACGTTACAAAAACCAATAGATTCAGGATTTAATGCAGCTTCTACTTCAACAGAAGTAATCAAAGGAATTAACCTTACCGGAAAAATTGCTATCGTAACAGGCGGTAACGCAGGGATTGGATTAGAAACAGTAAGAACACTTGCAAATGCAGGAGCCACTGTAATTGTTCCTGCGAGGAATATTGAAAAAGCAAAGAAAAATCTACAAGGAATCAGCAACGTAGAAATAGAAGAAATGGACTTAATAAATTCCGATTCTATTGACAGATTTTCCGAAAGATTTTTGGCTTCGGGCAGACCCTTGCATTTACTTATCAATAATGCGGGCATTATGTTTGCTGCACTACGCAGAGATAATCGAGGAATAGAATCCCAATTAGTGACTAACTATTTAGCACAATTTCAATTAACAGCAAGATTATGGAGTGTACTCAAAAAAGCCGATGGAGCAAGAGTAATTAATATATCTTCTCAAGGACACCATTTTGCACCGTTCAATTTTGAAGACCCGAATTTCGAAAACCGTGAGTATGAAACTTTATCAGCTTATGGGCAATCAAAAACCGCTGTCAATCTATTTTCACTTGAATTAAACAATCGTGCTAAAGCATTCGGAATAAGAGCATATTCAGTACATCCAGGCAATATTTGGGGAACTGAGTTAGCCAGAGAAGCTCCAATAGAAATATTACAGCAATTTGGCTTCTTAGATGACAAAGGAAATCCTGTACCGGAAGTTATTGATTCGCTAAAGACAATTCCGCAAGGTGCGGCTACAACTATATGGGCTGGTACGAGTCCGCTATTAAACAAAATAGGCGGTGTGTACCTGGAAGATGTTGATATAGCTGAGTTAGCTAAAGATTCATCAATACCAAATGGTATAAAACCCTATTCGTTAGATGAAACCAACGCAAAAAACCTGTGGACATTAAGCGAAAAATTAACCGATATTACATTCACTGTTGATTAATACTTTGCTGGAAATTGATAAATTTTCACGATTACACAACACTGCCTGTAACAAGGTATTGTTACAATGGGGACTGACGTGCTATAATTCAACGTCAGTCCTTTTTTTACCTAAATGCTCGTTTTTTCAATTGACAAAATCAAAACTTAGTAGAAGACGAATTATATTTGTAGCATCACATTGATATTGGCTTGTTTCCAAAAAATAAAGGACAACCAGTACTTATGGTAAAAGAAATCGGCATGAAATTACAAGATAAAAGAATCGCGATTGTTGGAGGTGGGCCAGGTGGATTGGCATTAGCAAGGCTTTTGCAGCTTAAAGGTGCAAACGTAAAAGTGTATGAAAGGGATTTGGATAAGAATGCCCGTGTACAAGGGTCACCGCTTGATTTGCACGAGAAATCGGGTTTAGCCGCCATCATGAAAGCAAATCTACTAGATGAGTTCAAAAATAATTTTCTTCCAAGAGCCGATCGAAAGAAAATAGTTAATGAACGTGCAGAAATATTTTTTAGCGACCACGAAATTAAACTTGAGGAAAATTTTGGCAGTAAACACTTTCGCCCTGAAATAGCCCGTGGGACATTAAGAAAGATATTGTTGGAATCTTTACATTCTGAAACCGTTGTGTGGAACAGCCATTTTATTTCAATGGAAAAACAAAATGAAGGTTGGCTGTTACATTTCAAAAATGGAAATTCTGTTTATGCAGATATTGTAATTGGTGCTGACGGAGCGAATTCAAAAATCCGTCCATACGTCACAAACATTAAAGCCTTTTATTCAGGTATCACAATGCTTGAAGGCAATGTTTATGATGCAAAAAATGCAGCTCCTCAAATTTCTGCATTACTCAATGGCGGAAAGATAATGGCATTCGGAAATAAAAAAAATATATTAATGGGGCAAAAAGGTAATGGTGAGATCGGATTTTATGCCAGTTTCAAAACAGATGAAAATTGGGCAGTAATTAGTAATTTAGATTTTTCTGATAAAACTCAATTACTTGAATGGTTTAAAAAAGAATATTCCGAATGGAGCAGCATTTGGTATGAACTGTTTGAAAATGCAACAATACCCTTTATTCCAAGACCTATATATTGTATGCCCTTAGACCAAGCTTGGGAAGCCTTGCCCAATTTAACAATGCTTGGCGATGCAGCTCATGTAATGCCACCCTTTGCTGGCGAAGGCGCAAATATGGCTATGCTTGATGCGCTGGAATTGAGCAAATGTTTAACGTCTGATAAATACAATACTTTGCCAGAAGCTATTTCCTTCTATGAAATAGATATGCGTAAAAGAGCAGCAATAGCAGCAAAGGAATCGCTTGAAAATGGTGAACGAATGCACAGTAAAAAAGCGTTAACTACAATGCTGGAGTCTTTTAGTGGAGAGAGATCATCGAAAACCCTGAAATAAACAAAGAATTATTACCTTTACTATTGATGGAATACGATCCAATTTTAGAATACATTTCAAGATATGTAGAATTAACCAATGAGGAGGTCAATCAGCTAACAACGTTTTTTAAAATTAAAAAAGTAAAGAAAAGACAATTTATTGTACAACCGGGATTTGTCTGTAGACATAAAAGCTATGTGGTTAAGGGAGCATTTCGAGCGTATTTAGTCGACAATCAAGGCAAAGAACACACATTAGCTTTTGCAATAGAAGACTGGTGGATCTCTGATTATAGCAGTTTAATTCATCAAGAACCAGCTACATTATTTGTTGAGGCTTTGGAAGATTCTGTTCTTATACAAATTGATTTCAAGGATGAGCAGACTTTTTTAAAGGAAATACCAAAAATGGAAAAATTTGAACGCATTATTACACAGCGTTCTTTAGCATTCCAGCAGAAAAGGTTACTTTCTAATTTTACAAAAACAGCAGAAGAGCGCTATGATGAATTCATAAGTAAGTATTCTGCCATTGCAAATCGAGTTCCACAATATGCTTTAGCTTCTTATCTTGGTTTTAGCACCGAATATCTAAGTAAGATCCGCAATCGAAAAGCTTTAAAAAGTTAATCTAGTTCAACCATTTTTCCTAAACCAGTTCATTTTTATCTTTTTTATTCTGCCCCACCTTTGTTAGGTCAATAATGACAGATAATTTAAAGAAAATAAAAAATGACTAAGACAATTTTTATTACAGGAGCTTCTCGCGGATTTGGAAGAATATGGGCAGAAGCATTTTTGAAACGTGGCGATAATGTTATAGCTACATCAAGGAACATCGATCACTTGCAAGAATTGGAAGGTAAATATGGTGATGCTATTTTAACACTACAACTAGATGTTACGAGCAAAGCCGACTGTATAAATGCCGTAGAAGAAGCAACAAAACATTTTGGGACAATAGATGTGTTGATAAATAATGCAGGCTATTGTGTATTTGGTACTATTGAAGAGAACAGCGAAAAAGAGGCAAGAGATTTATTTGAAGCCAATGTATTTGGAACTCTATGGATGACCCAAGCTATTCTTCCTGTTTTCAGGAAACAAGGTAAGGGACATATCATTCAATTATCAAGCGTTTTGGGTATTAATTCTTTACCTACAATGGGGTTATATTCTGCTACAAAATTTGCAGTAGAAGGATTAAGTGAAGCATTACAAGCAGAAGTAAAGGATTTTGGCATCAATGTTACAATGATTGAACCCAATTCTTTTAAAACCGATTTCTTTGGCTCATCAGCAATAGAAAGCACACCAATAGAAGCTTACGAAAAAGTCACCTCGGATTTCAAAAATGGAGACGGAGTAAAACCAGAAAATATTGGTGACCCCATTGCAACTATTGAAGCTATTTTTAAAGTGGTAGATTCCGAAAACCCTCCCCTACGTTTATTCCTTGGTAAATTAGCTTATCCCTGGACACAATACACCTACGGTGAAAAATTAAAACTATGGGAAGAATGGAAAGATGTTTCTAAAAAATCGCACGGGCATTAAATAAATTTTCTAAAAATTATTAGCCGAATCATTACTCATTTTGAGTCAATGATTCGGCTAATTCGCTTTCGTTAATTATATCGTTATAGGTAATTTAGGGCGGAACCAACTATGAACAATCATTACAAACACCAATAAGGACACAGTTCATTTGTTGAACTTCATAGTTTTTTGGAAGCGAATAATCTACATGTCCTGGTAGACACTCAATAGTTTCACATTTCTTGCACCGAAAATGAAAATGATTTCCAGGGATGCTTATCTCATCAGTCTTCACACAGACAGCAAAATACTGTTTACCATCATCAGCAACTATCTTATGAACCATACCATCTTCACAGAAACGGTTTAATATCCTATAAATGGTGGCTCTGTCAACACTAATATCCATTTGCTTTACAATAGCATCTTGACTCATTGCCTTTTTTTTGCTTGTCAATATAGATAAAACTGCATCCTTTGAGCTCGTATTCCTTCTTTTCATAATACTACAAACTTAACGAATAAATGTTATTGCGACAATTTTGCAATAAATTATTGCGACCCGGTTGCATTAATAAAAACTAATCCTATCTTTACCTTAAGTATTTTTAAAACGATACTTCACCGGTTCAATAACTCTTATTCAAAATACAAGCATATGACAGACAGTAAGAATTTTGAAGTAATCATTATTGGTGGAAGTTACGCAGGGCTTTCCTCTGCAATGACATTAGGACGTTCATTGCGGAAGGTATTAATAATTGACAGTGAACTTCCTTGTAATAGGCAGACGCCGCATTCACACAACTTCTTAACACAAGACGGAAAAACACCGAAAGAGATTATAACTCTTGCTAAACAACAAGTTGAAAAATATGAAACCTTAAAATTTTATAAAGGTCTTGCCATCAGTGGAACAAAAACAGGTAATTGCTTTGAAATAACAACAGATAAAAACGACAAATTTACTGCAAAGAAATTGGTGTTAGCAACAGGTATCAAAGATATAATACCAGCTATAAAAGGATTTGCAGAATGTTGGGGTATTTCTATAATCCATTGTCCATACTGCCATGGTTATGAATATCGCAATCAAAACACAGCAATTATAGCAAATGGAGAACAAGCTTATCACATTGCTTCATTGGTCAATAATCTAACGGATAACCTTACGATTTTGACAAAAGGAAAAGCTGATTTTTATTCAGACCAAAAAGAGAAACTAAACAAACACAATATAAAAATTATAGAAACAAAGATTTCTGAATTTGAACATAAAAACGGATATATACAAAACGCCGTTTTTAAGGATGGCACTAAAATGTTCTTGGATGCCGCCTATGGTGTAATTCCATTTTTGCAACATTCAGATATCCCAGCTTCTCTTGGTTGCGAAATTAACGAACAAGGATATATCAAAGTTGATGGTTTTCAAAGGACCACTATTCAAGGTGTTTATGCCTGCGGCGACAATTCAAATATGATGCGTTCAGTTGCTAATGCAGTTTATAGTGGTAATTTAACAGGAGCTGTAGTAAACGGGGAGCTAATAAAAGAGAAATTTTAAGATTTAAGGCAGCAAACGGTTAAGATAAATTATGACAGAATTTTGGGAAGAAGCATTTAAAGAAAAACAAGAGATGTGGGGGCTAAAACCTGCAAGATCTACCGTTTTAACAAAAAATTTTTTTGTAGAAAACAAAGTAAAAACCGTACTTATTCCAGGTATTGGTTATGGACGAAATGCTCAAACATTTAGGGACAACGGAATGACCATAACTGGAATTGAAATTTCACAAACTGCCATTGATTTAGGACAAAAGCATTTTGGAAAGGACTTGAAAATTTATCATGGTTCAGTAACTGAAATGCCTTTTGACGATAATTTATATGAGGGAATCTATTGTTACGGTTTAATATATTTATTGAACAAAGAAGAAAGAGAAAAATTAATCCAAGACTGTTATATCCAACTCAAAGAAAATGGATTTATGGTTTTTACAGCAATAACAAAGGAAGCTCAAACTTATAGACAAGGAACATACCTTAGTAAAGACAGATTTGAAATGTTTGGCGGAGTTAAAATATTGTTTTACGATAGAGAAACAATTGAAGAAGAATTTGGAAAATATGGGCTGTTTGAAATTACGGATGTAACAGAAAATTATCCTTTTCATCTAATAAAGTGCAAAAAGAACAATATATAAAAGTGAAAACGTAAAAATGCTGATAACAATTTTTTTACGTAAATTCAATCTAAACATTATTTTCTTAGTTTAGTAATGACCCAAGATACATGCCTAAATATTTAAACTTAATCTTCCCTTTAATTATTTCCTTACTTGTGATTTATGGTGTATTAATTTGGAAGGGGGTGGATAGTTTTCTATTCGCTTGGATATTAAATTTTATGCTGATGATATCAGTCTTTTCATTCACTCAACGTTTAAAACCCAAATTAACATCCAATTATTACAATCCTAAAGAATGGGAAAAAGAGGGAAAAATTTATCCATTCTTCGGAGTTAGTGTTTTCAGGAAGATTTTAGTTTGGATTGGTTGGGAAAAGCTCAATAAGAAAACAAACCCTGTTAAAAAGAGCGTAGATTCATTATTGCATCTGGAATATGGAACAAGACAATCTGAATTCGGTCATCTTATCATATTCTTTATAGTGTTAGCAGTTAATATTTTCGTAGCTATAAAATTCGGATTTTTAAAATCATTATGGCTTCTGATTTTAAATCTGATATTAAATTTTTATCCAATAATTGTGCAGCGTTATAATAGACCCAGATTGAAAAGAGCTATAAAAGCAAACAGAAGCTAATATTCTTCCTATACTAAGTACATTTTTAGAGTATTTTCTCAATATACTCCCATTAACCGCTGAAAAATCATCATCCCCTAATAAAAAAATCGTCGACACGTTACCACTCCTTATTATTGCCTGTCAAATGTTATAAATCAATATAAATTTTGACAAATGATATATGAAAAAAATAATGCTAAATGGATCGAAATGACCCAAACCAATTATGAACAATAAACTTTAAACACAATATTTACTTAAACTAATAAAATGGGATCAGGAGAAATTTTAGGTTTGTTGATCGGCCTAGTTGCTACAGCTGGTGGGTTGGCTGTCGGCGCAATAATAGTCTATATGGCTATTTCATCAGAGTCAAAAGCTAAGCTTGCTGCTCTAGAAGCGAAAAATAAAGAACGGCTTGCTTTTATCGAAAAAGGTATGGATCCGGGCTTGTTGGATAAACCCGCCAAATTGGATAAATCCTCCAAAAATTACGCTGACGTTGCACTGTTTTGGGGGCTTCTATTGAGTGGAATAGGATCAGGTGCCTTCATCGGATATCTAGTATCGTATACCACTGGTTTGAATGGAGCAATTACCATAAATGCATTAGCCATTTTATTTGGTGGATTGGGCCTACTTCTCTATAATAAAAAAAGAGCGACGCAATTGCAACGTTCCAAAAAAGATGTCTGATGGAACATATCTACATCAGGCAGGTACTCGATGGCGATGTTTCAAAATACGGCCATGTCATTGATCTATACAAGGACATGGCCTACTCGATTGCCTTCAGGATATTGAATAATAATGAAGACGCTGAAGAAGCGGTGCAGGATTCTTTTTTGCGTGCCTATAAAGCCCTTTCGGGCTTCAAGGCGGAATCAAAGTTTTCGACCTGGCTTTATAAAATTGTTGTTAACACTTCTATCAACAAGTCAAAAAGTAGGCGGCAAATTGTTAATGATATAAACATAGATAATCTATCGGAGAATCTTTTAGCTGCTGATGTAGAACCAGTTTTACAAAAACTCGTTCAACAGGATCGGGTTAAATTCATCAATCTTGCACTGAACAAATTGATGATGGAAGACCGCCTGCTATTGACACTTTATTATTTAAATGAAAACTCTATCGCTGAAATTTCAGATATTACTTCTATACCGGGGGAAAATATCAAGATGAAAATTCATCGTGCAAGAAAAAAAATGTTTGTAATTTTAAATGGAGTATTAAAAAACGAAATGTAATTTAAGACATGAAAAAGGATATCGATCAAATTACAAAAGATATTTTCGCTGATAGCAAGCTGCAATTGAGCAACCCGCATTTTAACAGCATGATCCTAGAACGGATCAGTATTGATCTTGAGCGAAAGGTTAAACAGAGAATTTTTGTCGTTTACACCCTAATATTTATGACGATAGTAATCGCAGTATGCCTGGTTATAACACTATTCAAAATTGATGTTATAGGGCAATTTGCAAATCTGGCAAGTTCTCAGGATATAACCGGCCTTTGGAAAATTATTTTAGAAAACGGATACTGTATTCTGCCAATATTGTTGCTTTTGATAGGAAAAAAGATGGTTGTCCCCCATGATAAGTATTCAAGTTCTAGTTTTAGTGCTAAGTGAATTTATTTGTGATGTCAGATAAACCTGCATCACCGATAGCAATGTTTCGCTATTCAAAAAAGTGTCAAGTAGCTATCTTACTGATTCACAAAATATTGCTAATACCTTGCAACAAGAGTGCAGTGAATTACTAGAACTGTCACTAAATTATGTAGAGATACGAAACAGAAAGAGATCTACTATTACTCTTTATATTCCAATATATCACCTGGTTGACATTCTAAAGCCTTGCAAATTGCCTCTAAAGTTAAGAGCCGAATTGCTTTTGCTTTTCCGTTTTTTAAAATAGAAATATTGGCCATTGTGATGCCGACTTTCTCGGCAAGCTCAGTGACACTCATCTTTCTCTTTGCCAACATGACGTCGATGTTTATAATAATTGCCATATTGTTAAACGGTTAAATCGTTCTCAGATTTGATATCTACAGCATTCTGCAAAATCTTTTCAAACACAGCTGCTGCGGTAGCAATTACGATTGAACCAAAAGTAATGAGAATTCCCATGAAAACTCCGCCTGCCCGGTCATCTGAATCGCCTAGCATAATGAAAATTTCTCCTACTATAACAAAACCGATAATTACTAACGCACAATATTTCATAGTCCGCAAAGCATTCACGGCCACTTGCGAGAATATGTTATTTTGTCTAACGTATCCCAATATCTTGAACGCTTTATAGAGCACTACGAAAAATGGAATGGAGGCTATATAAGCATAGGCCAAAAAGGGATCTTTGAAATAAATCTCATAGAGCGTGGCATGTGCATTTCTACCCTCAAATTGAGGCTCCAAAAGCAAAAGAGCAAAAGCACCTATACCAATGAGTACAATGACTATCTGAAGAAATATTGTTGGGCTTTTCTTCATTGGAATTGATTTGAATGTTTCCATCGTAATTCTGGTTAAATATATTTACAAATATAATTTTATTTATCGAATTACAATATAAAAATCATGTATAACAATATATTTATACATTAAGATGGAAGCGAAAATTCTATTTCAAGCAGCAAAAAGCGAATCTGGAAGTAATGCAGGAACTCATTCCAAGGTATCAGCTAGCACCCATTGTAATAGAATCAGCAAGGCGAGCATTGGCGAGAGCGGGTAGCTAACTAATATATTCAGTCTTAATAACCCTAACCTTCCATTCTTCAGGACCTTTTATAATATACTCCCATTTAAAAGGTTCTTTGCTTTCTGCTTCCATTTGATAATAAAGAGGTAAGGGGTCATGGTCATTGATAAATTCAAAAGCTTCACCCGCTTTTATATCGGCAAAAGCTTTATAAAACATTTCATGACGTTCTGTTGGTGGGAAAGGTCGTATATCAAACTCATTAACGACTGAAAAACCATCATCTCCTAAACCACTCTTAACTTCCTTTTTTATATGAACAATGTATTCATGAGGTTCTTTCTTCTTGTATATCCAGGAGTGTTGTCCTTCAAACTTATTTATAAAGATATCATGAATTTCTTTTGGATCTTCTGCAGCAATAATCTCCATTATGTCGCCTTGCTCCATCATACCATAACGGTGAAATACGATTTGTTTCCATTCATTCTCATTTGCTTTCCGAAGATCAAGCAAGGTTGAAATATCTGTAAACTCTCTACCCTTAGAAGCCTCGATGCGGGTAACTTTCACCTTCCACTCTCTTCCTCCACGATTGAGATACTCCCATCCTACTACATCTCCATAAATAGAACGAAACTCATAATAAAGTGGTATAGGGTCATGATCATTGATAAAAATAAAGCTTTCATCAACAGGTAATTCCTTGAACAGCTGTATTAATTTCTTATGTCTTTCAATTGGAATAAGCACCCGTACATCCAATTCTTCTGTCTGTAATTTATTATCCATGACTTTTTATTTATCGCATAAAGATATAAAAGATGTTTTTGTCTTTTATATAATTTAGGTCACTTTTCTGCAATAAAAAAAAGTCTATCCAGAATATTCAGGATAGACTTAATCTTAGATAAATGTGTTATTAGAGAACTGGAATTGCGTCTTTTGTTTCAAGTTCAGAAACTCCCATCAAAAACTCATCAACCTTTCTGGCACATTCTCTGCCTTCTGAAATAGCCCAAACTACTAAGGACTGACCTCTGCGCATATCTCCGGCAACAAATACTTTATCTACATTGGTGCTATAGCTGCCTTCCTGAGCTTTAACGTTTCCTCGTTGATCATATTCCAACTCGAGTTGATCCAACAGACCACCATGCTGTGGATAAAGGAATCCCATAGCTAAAAGAACTAATTCGCAAGGCAGCTCTCTTTCAGAGCCTTCAATTTCTGTAAATTTCACAGGTCTTCCAAAGCGATCCTTTTCCCATTCCAAATCAACTACTTTTAATCCTCTTAAATTGCCATTTTCATCAGCAATAAACTCTTTAGTATTAATAGACCAATAACGTTCACAGCCTTCTTCATGAGATGAAGTGGTTTTAAGCAACATTGGATAAGTAGGCCAAGGCATGGCTTCTGTACGATTGGCAGGTGGCTGAAACATTAATTCAAACTGGGTAACCGATTTCGCGCCCTGACGATTAGAGGTACCTACACAATCTGAACCGGTATCTCCACCTCCGATTACAATCACATTCTTTCCCTGTGCTGTGATCTCTTCCTTAAGAATTGGAGAATTCCCTACGCGTTTATTTTGCTGTTTCAGGAAATCCATCGCAAAATGAATGCCTTTAGCTTCTCTGCCTTTATTCGGTAAGTCACGTGGAATAGTTGAACCACCGGCAAGAACAATCGCATCGTACTGTTCTAATTCCTTTACTGAAACATCAATACCTACCTCTGCATTGCATTTGAAAACAACGCCTTCCTCTTCCATTATTTTCAACTTACGATCAATAACCCATTTATCGAGTTTAAAATCAGGAATTCCATAACGAAGCAGGCCTCCCGGTTTATCATCTCTTTCAAATACAGTAACCTGATGGCCGGCTTTACTTAATTGAGCTGCGGCTGCTAAACCTGCAGGGCCAGATCCTACTACAGCAACGCTTTTACCTGTAGGAAATAAAACAGGTTTTGCCTTTGCATAACCTCTGGAGTAGGCAATTTCTGCTATATGTTTTTCAATAGACTCTATGCTTACAGGCGAACGGTTTATGCCTAATACACAGGCTGATTCGCAAGGGGCTGGACAAATTCTTCCGGTAAACTCTGGGAAGTTATTTGTTGAAGAAAGGATGTCATAAGCCTCCTCAAATTTACCTCTATAAACAGCGTCGTTAAAATCAGGAATAACATTTCCTAAAGGACAACCCGACTGGCAAAACGGTATACCGCAATCCATACATCTGGCTGCTTCCTTATTTAATTCCTGGTCTGTAAAAGGCTTAACAAATTCTTTAGAATGTTTTAACCTTTCAGTGACCAATTCCTTTTGAGGAGATCTTCTTTCGTACTCCTTAAACCCGGTTATCTTTCCCATTATTCCTTTGTACTAATTGTTGTTAATAAGTGATTTAACCATTAGAGCTTGTTTGTATTCTTTCGGGAATACCTTAACAAAGAATGGTTTACTATCTTGCCAATTATCTAAGATATAATTTGCTATATCGCTGTTGGTAAGATGTATGTGTTGCTTAAGCAACGATATTATCTGTGTTTCATCTTCTATTTCCAGTTTTTCAAGATCAACCATTTCAAGGTTACATTTTGATCTGAAAGTTCCTATTGTATCAAAAACCCATGCAACGCCTCCGCTCATACCGGCTGCAAAGTTTCTTCCTGTTTCCCCTAGTACTAAAACACTACCACCAGTCATGTATTCACATCCATGATCGCCAAGTCCTTCAACTACAGCTGTTGCTCCTGAATTCCTTACTGCGAAACGTTCACCAGCTTGTCCGCGAACAAATAACCTTCCGGATGTAGCGCCATATAAAGCCACGTTTCCAATAATTATATTTTCACTTGCTTTATACTCGCTTTCTTTGCGAGGGTAAATAGCTAATTGCGCTCCTGAAAGACCTTTTCCTACATAATCATTTGCTTCGCCTTCTAATTCAAACGATAAACCTTTGGTTGCAAAGGCTCCAAAACTTTGTCCGGCATAGCCATTAAACTTATAATTAATGGTATTATCAGGTAACCCTTCTGATTTATATCTTTTTGATATTTCATTGGATAGCAAGGTGCCAATGGTACGATCTGTGTTTTTGAGATTAAAATTACCAAAAACAGGTTCCCTGGTTTCTAATGCATTTTCAGCTTGTTTCAATAATTGCCAATCAAGAATGGTGTCCATTTCATGATCCTGACCTTCTGTATGATATAAAGATCTCGGATTTGAATGATGTGCTACATGCAGGATATCTGAAAGATCTATACGATCTATCTTCCAATGATTTATGCCTTCTTTTCTCTTTAAGAATTGAGCTTTACCAACCATATCATTGATCGTTCTGAAGCCTAGAGAAGCCATGATTTCACGAAGCTCTTCTGCAATGAAATAGAACAGGTTAACAATGTGTTCCGGTTTACCAGTAAAGAGTTTACGAAGCTCTGGATCTTGTGTTGCTACACCTACTGGGCAAGTATTTAAATGGCATTTACGCATCATAATACATCCTCCGGCTACCAAAGCAGCTGTTGCTACACCCCATTCTTCTGCACCTAAAAGTGTGGCTACTGCGATATCTCTCGCAGTTTTCATTTGACCGTCGGCTTGCAATACAACCCGGCTTCTTAATTGATTTTTAACCAATGTTTGATGGGCTTCGGCCAATCCTAACTCCCATGGTAAACCTGCATGTTTAATAGAACTAACTGGCGAAGCACCTGTACCCCCATCATAGCCTGCAATCAAAATCACATCGGCATGAGCTTTTGCAACCCCGGCAGCTATTGTTCCAACACCTGCTTTAGATACTAGTTTTACATTGATCCGAGCTGCTCTATTCGCATTCTTCAGATCAAATATCAACTGTTTTAAATCTTCAATTGAATAGATATCATGGTGTGGCGGTGGTGAAATCAATCCTACTCCAGGTGTGGCATGACGAACCCGGGCGATCCAGTCATCAACTTTATGTCCGGGTAATTGTCCTCCTTCACCAGGTTTAGCACCCTGTGCCATTTTTATTTGTAATTCATCTGCTTCGCTTAAATAATAAGAAGTTACACCAAAGCGAGCAGAAGCAATTTGTTTGATGGCAGAACGCATGGAATCTCCATTTTGCAATGGTTGATACCTGATCTCATCTTCTCCACCCTCACCAGTATTACTTTTTCCACCAATTCTATTCATGGCAATGGCTAATGTACTGTGAGCCTCATGTGATATGGACCCGAAAGACATCGCTCCGGTTGCAAAGCGTTTTAAGATATTTTCAGCAGGTTCAACCTCTGCTAAAGGTACCGCAGGGCGATGATATGCGAAATCTAAAATATTACGGAGTGTAAAAAACTTATCTGTTTGTTTGCTTATTAATGCTGAATATTGTCTGTAGACATCAAAATCATTCGTACGACAGGCTCTCTGAAGCAAATGAACGGTCTCGGGATTAAACAAGTGGGACTCTCCTCTTCTTCTCCATGCATACAGTCCTCCTTCAGGAAGCAAATTGCTATCAGATCTGCTGCTTGCAAAGCCTCTTCTATGTTTAATGATAACTTCTTTTGCAATTTCATCAAGACCTAAACCGCCGATTCTTGATACTGCACCGCAGAAATAATTATCAACTACCTCATTATTAATTCCTAATATTTCAAAAGATTGTGCTCCATGATAAGACTGTAATGTTGATATTCCCATTTTAGAAAATATCTTTAACAATCCTTGACAGATAGATTTTACATAGTTCTTTCTAAGTTCAGGCCATGTTAAGTCAGTGTTTATAGAACCTTGTTCTTTTAAGGTACGGATAGAGGCAAGTGCCAAATAAGGGTTGATTGCAGTAGCACCAAAAGCTAATAGACAAGCGAAATGGTGAACTTCCCAAACATCTCCTGCTTCTACCACTAATCCTACCGAACCACGATGTCCTGTTTTTATTAGATGATGATGTACAGCCGATACCGCTAATAAAGAAGGGATTGCCGCATGTTGCGAATCAATTGCTCTATCAGTTAAGATAATGACTTCAAAACCATCATTTACAGCATCTTCTGCATATTTACATAAACGATCTAAACCTGCTTGTAAAGCACCGGGTTTATCTTCTGCCTTAAAATAAGTCTGTAAACTTTTAGCCTGGAAAACACCTGTATCAATGCTTCTTAGCTTTTCTAATTCCTTGCTTGTTAAAACAGGGTGCTCTAAGGCTACGCAATGGCAATGCATTTTATTTTCATCAATAATATTACCACCATTACCGATAAAGGTAGCCAGGCTCATAACCAGTTTCTCCCTGATAGGATCAATTGGCGGATTGGTAACCTGTGCAAAATATTGTTTAAAATAGCTGGATAAGTGTTGTGCCTGACTGGAAAGAACTGCTAAAGGCACATCGGTTCCCATTGAACCAATTGGTTCTTTGCCATCAAGAGCCATGGGTGTTAGAATATCTTCAACATCTTCTCGAGAGTAGCCAAAAGCCTGCTGATACCGATAAACCGACTCTTTAGCCAAATAGGTAAAGGTAACACGCGGTTCTGCAAGATCATCTAATCTGATCTTATATTGATTTAACCAATCTCCATAAGGTTGTTGATTAGCAAGCTCATTTTTGACCTTTTCATCACTGATAACCTCTCCTTTTTCCATATCAACCAAGAATATTTTCCCTGGTTGTAAACGTCCTTTTTTTACAACAAGTTTTTCGTCCAATGGTAAAGCGCCAGTTTCTGAAGCAACGATTACGCGATCATCTTTTGTAATTGAAAAACGCAATGGACGTAAACCATTTCTATCAAGCATGGCACCAATTGTTTTACCGTTTGTAAAACATAAAGCAGCCGGTCCATCCCAAGGTTCAATTAGAGTTGCATGAAATTCATAAAAGGCTTTCTTTTTAAGTTCCATTTGATCGTTTCCATCCCAGGCTTCAGGAACCATCATTAACATTACATGTGGCAATGACCTTCCGCAATGCATTAAAAGTTCTGCTACGTTATCTAAACAGGCGGAATCAGACTGTCCTTTATCAATAATCGGCAAAAGAATTTCCATCTCTTCCTTTGTAAAGAATGGCGAAGCCAATGATCTCATCCGGGCATAGAACCAATTTAAGTTACCTGTTAACGTATTTATTTCTCCATTATGAGCTACAAAACGAAAAGGCTGAGCGAGTTTCCATGAAGGAAAGGTATTGGTAGAAAAACGTGAATGGACTAAACCAAATGCTGAAACTACCCTTGCATCACTGATATCCGGATAGTAGGCACGAACTTGAGAAGTGGTTAACTGTCCTTTATATACAATAGTTTCGCAAGATAAAGAGGTAATATAAAACTGCTCCTGGATTGCATATTCCGTCTTTTTTATTTCCTGAACAATTAATCTGCGTAAAACAAAAAGCTTACGTTCAAAATCTTCATTATTTTTTATTTCTGCTGGTCGTTCTACAAAAAATTGAACAACAGCAGGCTCTACACTTAATGCGGTTTTACCTAAACCACTGGAATTAACAGGCACATCCCGATAGCCTAAAAATTTAAAACCCCTGTCTTGAGCTGCTTTTTCAATAATTGACCGACATATATCATTCTCTTTTTCACCTTTTGGTAAAAAAGTCATACCCACACCATAATGTCCCGGCTCTTTTAACAAGATGTCTAACGCGATGCACTCCTCCCAGAAAAATTGATGAGGAATCTGGAACATAATACCTGCTCCGTCTCCACTGTCCGGATCGCAACCGCATGCGCCACGATGCTCCATATTTTCCAACATTATCAATGCATCCATAACTTGCTGATGCGATTTTTCACCTTTTACATGTGCAACAAAACCCACTCCACATGCATCGTGTTCAAACTCAGGACGATATAACCCGTTTGATTGTGCTTCTTTATTCATTTTATTATTTGATAGAACCTCTTCAATTGTTTTGCTAAATTACTATTATTTTTAATAAATATTATATTTTCCATAATTTTTATTTGTTTTCTTTAAGGAAAACTCATGAAAACATGAATATAATAGGTTTTTGGCAAAATCTACTGTAAAATTTATCAAGTTCCATCAGGCAGCATCCTGCTTTAATAGGATCATTTGAAAGCTTAGAATAAAAAAATTAAGATTAAGTAAATCAATCATATAACGATTAGAATGCCGATTTTTATAGATATATCACATTTTTTCTTACTTTTGTGGTGGGTAAGTCTTTTACGACCAGCTCCCTTTGAACTCCCCCAGGGTGGGAACGCAGCAAGGGTAAAAGGTTGTAGCGGTGCGATAAAAGGGGCTTGCCCATTTTTTGTTTCTTTTCTTTCTGAATTAAGAAGCTATGGTTTATAAAAACCTGAATAATATTGGCTAAATTTGTTGATATTATTAACAATTCACATATCAAGTAATCTCATGAAATTTTTTATTGATACTGCCAATCTTGCTCAAATTAAAGAAGCACAAGATTTAGGCGTTTTAGACGGAGTAACCACCAATCCGAGTTTAATGGCCAAAGAAGGCATAACCGGTGAGGAAAATATTATCAATCACTATAGAGCTATTTGTGATATCGTAGACGGAGATGTAAGTGCAGAAGTTATTTCTACAAATTATGAAGAGATCATCAAAGAAGGTGAAGCTTTAGCAAAATTGGACGATAAAATCGTTGTTAAGGTTCCAATGATAAGAGAAGGAGTAAAAGCTTTAAAATATTTTTCTTCAAAAGGTATTAAAACCAATTGTACGTTGGTATTTACTGCCGGACAAGCTTTATTAGCTGCCAAAGCCGGAGCAACTTACGTTTCTCCATTTATTGGAAGATTAGACGATATATCAACCGATGGTTTATCATTAATTGAAGACATTCGATTAATTTATGATAACTATGGTTACGAAACTCAAATACTTGCTGCATCAATAAGACATAATATGCATATTATAGGATGTGCTAAACTTGGAGCAGATGTAATGACCGGTCCTTTATCAGCTATTCTTGCCCTTTTAAAACACCCTTTAACAGATAGCGGTCTGGCGCAATTCTTAGCTGACCATGCTAAAGCAGCTGGAAAATAAGCTGAATCTTTTTAATTGCGAACATGCAAATTGAAAAAATTTTTGATTTAATTATCATTGGAGGTGGCCCCATAGGACTTGCCTGTGGGATTGCCGCCAAAAATGCCGGACTATCTTATCTAATTATAGAGAAAGGTTGCTTAACCAATTCTCTCTATAACTATCCCCAGGGAATGACTTTCTTTTCAACCGCTGAGCGTTTGGAAATTGGCAATTTACCCTTTGTAAGCATTAACCCAAAACCTAAGCGAGCAGAGGCGCTGGAATACTACAGAAGAGTTTCGCTTTCTTATAATCTAAACATCCATCTCTTTGAGCCGGTAAAAAACGTCATAAAAGAGAATGGCATTTTTTCAGTAGAAACTTTAAAAAGCGACTATAAAGCACAAAATATTATTGTTGCTACTGGATTTTACGATATTCCAATGTTAATGAATATTCCCGGCGAAGACTTACCAAAAGTTTTTCATTATTACGATGAACCTCACTACTTCTCTCATCAGAATGTACTTGTAGTTGGCGCAAGCAACTCATCCGTAGATGCTGCTCTTGAAACCTTTAGAAAGGGAGCAAACGTTACCCTGGTTGCAAGAGGCCCTGGAATTGGCGAACGTGTAAAATACTGGGTAAAGCCTGATATTGAGAATCGGATTGCAGCATGTGAAATAAAAGCTTATTTCTCAAGCAGCTTATTAGAAATCAGGGAAACTGAAGTGGATATTGCAACGCCTGAAGGTGTAATAACAATCCCTAATGACTTTGTTCTGGCTTTAACGGGTTATCAACCTAATTTTCAATTCCTTGAAAACATAGGGATAGATCTCGATCAGGAAAACATGAGGATGCCTCATTATAATGAAATTACAATGGAAACGAATGTTGAGGGCATTTATTTGGCAGGCGTGGTTTGCGGTGGATTAAATACACACTCCTGGTTTATTGAAAATTCACGAGTTCATGCTAATCAAATAGTTGATGCAATTAAAGCAAAAAGGAATATAGCTAAGGTATAGCTGTACTATAGAAATAAATCATTTAACTTTACGGAAATATAAATATAGATTGGCTACAGGCTAAAATTATGGCAAAAGAATTTTACAGTGATTTAAGGCTGGGTATTTTAGGTGGGGGACAATTAGGACGGATGCTTATTCAGGAAGCGATCAATTTTAATGCAAGTGTATCTGTACTCGATCCGGACGAGAATGCCCCTTGTAAAAATCTTTGTGATCACTTTGAAGTGGGCGCACTGGATGATTATGACACCGTTTATAAGTTTGGGAAACGAGTTGATCTGCTAACCATTGAAATTGAAAAAGTAAATGTTGAGGCTTTGGAAAAACTTGAAGAAGAAGGTGTGGTCGTATATCCTCAAGCTCGCGTTATTCGCTTGATCCAGGATAAAGGTTTACAAAAAGAGTTTTTTAAGCAAAACAATATTCCTACTGCTCCTTTTCAATTAATATCTTCAAGAGATGATTTAAGTAATGCGAGGCTTAAACTTCCTTACATCCAGAAATTAAGAAAAGACGGTTACGATGGTCGCGGTGTAATGAAAATTACAAACGAGAATGATATATCTAAAGCTTTTGAAGCACCCAGCTTAATTGAGAAATGGATTGATTTTGAGATGGAAATCGGGGTAATTGTTGCAAGAAATCAAAACGAAGAAGTTAAAGCTTTTCCTTGTGTGGAAATGGAGTTTAACCCTGATGTAAATTTGGTAGAATATTTAATTTCTCCTTCTCTTCTACCCCATGACATTCAACAAAAAGCTGAATCATTAGCAATTAAAATTGCTGAAGACCTTCAAATTGTTGGCTTGCTTGCTGTAGAGATGTTTTTAACTAAAGATGGTGAGATTCTCGTAAATGAACTTGCACCACGTCCACATAACAGTGGACATCAAAGTATCGAAGGAAATATCACTTCACAATTTGCACAACATTTGCGGGCTATATTCAATCTTCCATTAGGGAATACACAATGCAGGACAAATGCCGTGATGATCAATTTACTTGGAGAATCTGATTTTCAAGGTTTAGCTCGATATGTTGGTTTAGAAAAGGCATTGGAAAAAGACGGTGTATATATTCATTTATATGGTAAAAAATACACGAAACCATTTAGAAAAATGGGTCATGTAACGATTGTTAATGATGATCGTGCAAAAGCTATAGAAACAGCTCGCTCAGTTCAAAATATTTTAAAAGTTATTGCTTAAACAAAAGATATGTCAAATCATCAACTTGCAGAAGTAGCTATAATTATGGGAAGTCAATCTGACTTACCGATTATGAAAGATGCTGCAGAAATATTAAAAACTTTAGGAGTGAGATTTGAATTAACAATAGTCTCTGCTCATAGAACGCCTGACAGGCTTTTTGAATTTTCAAGGAGTGCTGCCTCTAAAGGTCTTAAAGTAATTATCGCAGGTGCCGGCGGTGCAGCACATCTTCCTGGCATGGTTGCTTCATTAACTCATTTGCCTGTTATCGGGGTTCCTGTAAAATCATCAAATTCAATTGATGGTTGGGATTCAGTCCTCTCTATTCTGCAAATGCCAAACGGTATTCCTGTTGCGACAGTTGCCTTAAATGCGGCAAAAAATGCAGGGATTTTAGCCGCTCAAATATTATCAACCAGTAATGAAGAACTGGCACAAAATCTAATAAACTACAAAGAAGAATTGAAGAAAAAGGTGGAAGAGAGTGCTGATGATGTGGAGAAAATGGACTTCTAACAACTCTGTATATAATTTATGCATCCACATTTTTACTTTCATTTGAACTAAACATAAAACCAATCCATATATTTTGCCTTACATTTGCAGCTTCAACATATTGATATGAGTAAACGCGGAAGAGTATTAGTGGCAATGAGTGGCGGAGTTGATAGTTCCGTAGCTGCAGTTATGCTTCATGAACAAGGCTATGAGGTTATTGGGTTAACAATGAAAACCTGGGATTATGCTTCAGCAGGCGGATCCTCCAAAGAGACAGGATGCTGTAGTTTAGATAGTATTAATGATGCACGTGCTTTAGCGGTAGCTTACGGCTTTCCGCATTATATTTTAGATATCAGGGATGAGTTCTCAGGCTTTGTAATTGACAATTTTGTTGAAGAGTACATAGCTGGCCGAACACCTAATCCTTGTGTTCTATGCAACACACATATTAAATGGGAAGCTCTTTTAAAGCGAGCAAACCATCTTGATTGTGAATTTATTGCAACCGGACATTATGCTAATATCCGATTACAAGATAGCGGCCGCTATGTGGTTTCAAAAGGAAAAGACGAAAATAAAGATCAATCGTACGTTCTTTGGGGTGTTTCACAAGAAAATCTTGCACGAACACGATTCCCTCTTGGAACATATAGCAAACCGGAAATCCGCCAGATGGCAAATGATATGGGACAGCGAGAGCTAGCTAACAAATCAGAAAGCTATGAAATATGTTTCGTACCAAATAACGATTACCGATCATTCTTGCGCCATCGTGTTGAAGATCTGGACGAACGTGTTGGGGCTGGTAATTTTGTGTTAAGCGATGGAACGATTGTTGGAAAACATGAAGGCTATCCTTATTATACAATCGGACAACGAAAAGGACTTGGTATCGCTCTAGGAAGACCAATATTCGTTATTAAAATTATTCCGGAAACCAATACAGTTGTTCTTGGTGACGAGATTGAGCTGCAAAGGTCTTCCGCCATCGTGAAAAATATCAACCTGGTAAAATACGCATCCATCGATGACCCTTTCGAGGCCGTGACTAAAGTCCGATACAAAGATGCAGGAATGCTAAGTACACTCGAACAAGATGGTACTTCTATGAAGGTTGAATTCCACCATGCTGTTAAAGGAATTGCGCCTGGTCAATCAGCTGTCTTTTACGAAGGAGATGATTTACTTGGAGGAGGTTTCCTAGCTTAGTTATATAGTAAATATTCATAGTACAATACCTATAAATTAACAAACCAAGGCCACATTTAGTACCTTGGTTTTTTCATTTCATATATTCGATTAAAAATGTGATTTCACAAAATACAATAAATTAAATATTGGTATAGGTTTGAAAATCCCTTTTTAATTGACTTTATTTGCAAAAATCAAGTTATTAATGGCAAAGAATTTACTTATCGTTGAGTCTCCAGCAAAAGCGAAAACAATAGAAGGATATTTAGGAAAAGAT
>Ga0160433_100289_pt1 | contig 33100 bp, 28 predicted proteins | sample HID1972K_E0MG_FD_108235 | JGI IMG/M metagenome (GOLD analysis project Ga0160433, IMG submission 108235) | Enriched pill bug-associated microbial communities from UW Madison campus, WI, USA - HID1972K_E0 MG | ecosystem: Host-associated > Arthropoda: Insects > Digestive system > Unclassified ...
ACGCGCGTCCGGCTTGGTCGGAACCGGCGGAGGCGGCGGCGGCGGGGGCGGAGGCGGCGGAGGAGGCGGCGGGGGGGGAGGCGGCGGCGGCGGAGCGTCTTCCGCGCCGAAGCTGTAACGCAGACCCAGGGTCACTGTGTGCGACTGATCATAGTCGCCATCCCAATCGCCGAAAGCGGTGGCGCCGACGCCGGTGCCAACGGTGGAGGACGCCCAGCTGGCGTCGCCCGTCAGATAGCGATAGGTCAGGTCGATATTGGCACGTTCGCTGATCGCCCACGCCAGACCGGCGATCGCCTGAGCGGCGAACTTGGTCGAGTCGTCGTCAATGGCGAAGGTCGCCCCGCGATTGGCGCGCAAGTTGCCGATCGTCTGGGTCCGGACTTGATTCACGCCAGCGCCCAAGCCGACGAAGGGACGGACGCCCCAGGCTTCATAGCCGAAGTCATAGAGGACGTTGGCCATGATCGTATAGGATTCGATGTCGCCTTCAGGCGAATTGCACGAACCCGTATTCGGGGTGAGATTGCAGAGACCTTGCGTGCCGGTGACAGCGCGCACGGTGCCGATGTCGCCCGAGCGATAGCCGCCTTCCAGTTCGACGCGCCAGTTGGGATTGAAGCGATAGCCGAGGCGGGCGAACGCTGCCCAGCCGTCGTTGACCTCATAGTTCCAGTTGGCCCCCGTCGTCGACGACTCGGCGTTGATATCGTCGATAATGTGGTAGCCGGCGTCGATCGCGCCATACCAGCCGTTGGGTTCGGCCGACGCCGCGCCAGCCGACAGGGCCAGGGCGGCCGCTGCGCTGGAGGCCAGCACGATAGTCTTCATACGCATGGGGGTTAGCCCTCCGCCTGTTAATGTTGGGCGGGTCTACCGCCTAGGCCGGTCTTATCAGCGTCGATCAGGAACGTCGAGGCGGAAACGTGGCGCTCCGATCTTCTCCAACCCGCACCGTGGCCTTGATGATACAGGTGAATTTGTCGCAACACCGACCAATCCGCGCCTTCTGGCCATATCCAGGGCACAATCTCGCCGACCTGAAAAGGAAACTCATACGCGTAACGCGGGCGTCACGGCGACGCCGATCAGTCCCGCACCATCTGCATGCCTAGCCATTCGGCGACCAAAGCCGGCTTGTCCTCGCCGTCGATCTCGACCGTCAGCTCATGTTTGAGCAGCCAGCGTCCGCCGCCCTTGTCCTCGGCCGACAACAGCCGGAACCGCCCCCGGATTCGCGCGCCGGCCCGCACGGGCGTCAGGAACCGCAGCTTGTCGAAACCGTAGTTGACGCCCATCACCACCCCATCGAGCGGTGCGACGGCGTCATAGCTCATGGCCGAAGCCAGGCTCAGCGTCAGGAAGCCGTGGGCGATCGTGCCGCCGAACGGCGTCGCCCTGGCCGCCTCGGGATCCACATGGATGAACTGATGGTCCTCGGTGCAGTCGGCGAAAGCGTCGATGCGGGCCTGCGTCACCTCGAACCATTTCGAGACCCCGACCTCCTGGCCGATCATCCCCTCCAGCGCGCTGACCTTGGTCATCCGTTCCTCCCTGTCGCCAGTGAGAAACTTGGCCGACCGGAGGCGGGAAGGAAAGCCCTCAGCCGGCGAAACGGTCTTCGATGATCTCCGCATAGAGGCCCGGATCGACATTGCCGCCGGACAGGACGATGGCGGTCGTCAGGCCCTGGGCCTCGACCTTGCCGGCCAGCAAGGCCGCCAGCGACACCGCGCCGCCCGGCTCCACCACCAGCTTCAGCTGTCGGAAGGCGAAACGCACGGCCTCGGCGACCTCGGCGTCGGAAACCGTGACCGCGCCGGACAGGCGACGATTGATCGGCCAGGTCAGCTCCCCCGGCATGGGCGACATCAGGGCGTCGCAGATCGAGGGCTGGCCCTGCGGGTGACCGACCCGCTCGCCGGCCCGAAGCGACCGCGCGGTGTCGTCATAGGCGTCCGGCTCGACCACCAGCACCCGGGTCGCGGCGCTGCGTTCGGCCATCACCAGATTGATCCCGGCGATCAGCCCGCCGCCCGAGGCGCCGCACAGCAGCTGGTCGAACGGCGCATCGGCCTGCTCCAGCATCTCCAGGGCCGTCGTCCCCTGCCCTTCGATGACGAAGGAATCGTCGAACGGCGGAACCAGCACCGCGCCCCGTTCGGCGGCGATGGCCGCGCCGATCTCTTCGCGGCTCTCGCGCCAGCGGTCGTACATCCGCACCTCGCCGCCGAAGCCGATCACCCCCTCGACCTTTACCTTCGGCGAATCCGACGGCATGACGATGATCGCCGGCGTCCCGACCAGGGCGGCGGCGGCGGCGACGCCCTGGGCGTGGTTCCCCGACGAGAAGGCGACGACCCCGCGCGCTTTCTCGTCATCGCTCAGCCGGCTGATGCGGTTATAGGCCCCGCGAAACTTGAAGGCCCCGGCCCGCTGCAGATTTTCCGCCTTCATCAGCACCCGTCCGCCGATCAGGGCGTTCAGGGCGGGGCTTTCGATCAGGGGGGTGCGAACGGCGACGCCATCGATCCGGCGGGCGGCGTCGAGCACGCCTTCATAGCTGGGCAGGTGCGTCGTCATATGCTCCCTTTAGACCAGAGCGCCGGTCCCGCCCAAGGCGCCGCAGGGAGAGATTTTCATGAGCCTGATCCTCGCCATCGACCAGGGCACCACCTCGACGCGGGCCATCGCCTTCGAGGTTCGGGACGGCGACCTGCGCCCCGTCGCCGTCAGCCAGATCGAGCTGACGCAGCATTTTCCCCGGTCCGGCTGGGTCGAGCACGACGCCGCCGAAATCTGGACCGCGACGCTCCAGACCTGCCGCGAAGTGGTGCGCAGGGCCGGCGGCGTCGACCGCTTCGCCGCCATCGGCATCACCAACCAGCGCGAGACGGCGGTGCTGTGGGACGTCGCGACCGGCGAGCCGCTGCATCGCGCCATCGTCTGGCAGGACCGGCGCACCGCCGCCGTGACCGCCCGGCTGGCGGCCGAGGGCCATGAGCCGGCGGTCCAGTCGGCCACCGGCCTGATCCTCGATCCCTATTTTTCGGCGACCAAATACGCCTGGCTGCTGGGCGCCGTTCCCGGCGCGCGCGATCGCGCCGAAAAGAGCGAGGTGAAACTGGGCACCATCGACGCCTGGCTGATCTGGAAGCTGACCGGCGGACGCGTCCACGCGACCGACGCCACCAACGCCTCGCGCACCGCCCTGATGGATCTGAAGACGGTGATGTGGCGCGACGACCTGTGCGCCCTGTTCGACGTGCCGCGCGCCGCCCTGCCCGATATCGTCCCTTGCGCGGGCGTCATGGGCGAGAGCGATCCGGCCCTGTTCGGCCGCCCGCTGCCCATCGCCGGATCGGCGGGCGACCAGCAGGCGGCCCTGGTCGGCCATGGCGCCCTCAGGCCCGGCGACGCCAAGATCACCTATGGCACCGGCGCCTTTCTGGTCGCCAATGTCGGCGCCGAGCCGGTGGCCTCGACCCGGCGTCTTCTGGGCACGCTGGGCTATCAGGCGAACGGTCAGACCGCCTATGCGCTGGAGGGGTCGATCTTTTCGGCGGGCTCGGCGATCCAGTGGCTGCGCGACGGGGTCGGACTGATTTCGGAATCGCGCCAATCCGAGGCGATGGCGCAAGGGCTGGCCGACAATGGCGGGGTCTATCTGGTGCCCGGCTTCACCGGCCTGGGCGCGCCGTGGTGGGAGCCCGAGGCGCGGGGAACCGTGATCGGCCTGACGCGCGATTCCGGCCCGGCCCATTTCGTGCGCGCCGCGCTGGAAGCCCTGGCCTATCAGACGCGCGACCTGCTGGACGCCCTGGCGGCGGACGGCGCCCCGGCGCTGAAACGGCTGAAGGTCGATGGCGGCGTCACCGCCAACAGTTTCGCCATGCAGTTCGTCGCCGACATCTGCGAGGTCGAGGTCGAGCGTCCCGCCTTCCAGGAGATGACGGCCCTGGGCGCCGCCCGCCTGGCCGCCCTGGGCGTCGGCCTGCTGTCGGATCTGGAGGCGCGCCCGGCCGAGGCCCCGGCCCTGTGGACGCCGCGCATGACGTCGGACACGCGCGAGGGCCTGCTTTCCGGCTGGCGCCGCGCCGTGAAGGCCGCCATCATCGCCGCCCCGGACCGCCAGGGAGGAACAACCGCATGACCGACGCCCCAGCCCTGGATGCTCAGGCCGCCTTTTCCGGCACGCGCGAGGTCGATCCCCGTTATCGGCTGGACGAGGCCGCGCTGGACGCCTGGATGGCCGATCATGTCGCGGGCTACGGCGGCCCCCTGACCGTGCGCCAGTTCAAGGGCGGCCAGTCCAACCCCACCTATGAGCTGACCACGCCTAACGCCGCCTATGTCCTGCGCCGCAAGCCGCCGGGCGCGCTGTTGCCCAGCGCCCATGCGGTGGACCGCGAATTCCAGGTCATTTCCGCGCTTGACGCGCAAGGATTTCCCGTCGCCAAACCCTATGCGCTGTGCACGGACGAAACCGTCATCGGCTCGATCTTCTATGTGATGGACAAGGTCGAGGGCCGCATCCTGTGGGACTTGAAACTGCCCGGCCTGACGCCGTCCGAGCGCCGCGCCGTCTATGAGGCACAAACCGACACCCTGGCCCGGCTGCACGCCTTCGATCCCGGCGCCATCGGCCTGTCGGACTATGGCAAGGCCGGGAACTATTTCGCCCGCCAGGTCGGACGTTGGACCAAACAGTATCGCGCCTCCGAGATCGAACCCATCGCGGCCATGGACCGGCTGATCGCCTTCCTGCCCGAAAGCCTGCCGCCGGAAGGGCCCAGCCGCATCGTCCACGGCGACTTCCGCCTCGACAACATGATCCTGGCGCCGGACCAGCCCCAGGTCCGCGCCGTGCTGGACTGGGAACTGTCGACCCTGGGCGATCCGATGGCGGACTTTTCCTATCTGCTGATCGCCTGGGCCATTCCGGCGTCGCTTCGCAACGGCCTCGCCGGCGCCGATCTGGAAGCCCTGGGCATTCCCTCGGTCGAGGAGACGGTCGAGCGCTACGCCGCCGCCACCGGGATGCGGCCCGCCAATCTGGACTGGCTCTACGCCTACAACCTGTTCCGCCTGGCGGCCATCTGCCAGGGCATCGCCGGCCGCGTCCGCGACGGCACCGCCGCCAGCGCCCACGCCAGGAGCATGGCCGCCCAGGTCGGCCCCCTCAGCGACGCCGCCTGGGATTTCGCCAGGAAGGCCGGGGCCTGAGACGTCTCAGACACCCAGCCATTCCAATCCGCCCGGCAGCGGACGGTTGGCGTAGTCGATCTGCAACACCCGGCGGCGAGCCGGTCTGGCGACGGCCTCCGACGCGTGCAGGATCGGGGTCGCATACATCCAGATGTCGCCCGCCTCCGCCAGGCAGGTGCGGACGCCGCATCGGCTGACGACCGTGTCGATGTCGCCGACCGAAATCGGCCCTTGGGCGTGCGAGCCCGGTGCAATCAGCAAGGGCGCGTTGTCGGCCGGAACGTCGTCGAGATGCACCCGCAGCGTCACCATTCGCGCGAGAACCTCGAAAGGCGGGGCGACGTGCTGCATGCCGCCCTTCGTCGTCCAGGGGCCGAATCCTTCGACCGCGATGCGCCGCCTGACGCAGATCGTCCGGTCCTGATGCCAGTTGAGCGACCAGTTGGCGCCGGCCGTCTTGTCGAAAAGAACCGCCCGCACAGGCCGAGCCTCGCCACCCAGCGCCCGGGCGGCGACCGATCCGATCTCGCCGTCGGCCGTCAGAAAACCCGTCGCCCGGCCGGCGTCGCGCAAGCGCACTCCCGGCTTGTCGATCGGATGATCGGCCAGCGCGGTCCTCAAGGCGTCGAGACAGGCCGCGACCGCGCCTGGAACATGCACGGCGCCGTCCTTTTCAAGCGTGAGCGTGTCCAGGTCGCTCAATGCGACGCCTAATCCTTGACCGCCGCGCCCAGGATGCGGCGGTCGGTCTTGCCCTGGACCAGCACGGCCACCGCCTCGCCCTCGGCGGCTTGCGGCAGGTCGAACAGGACCGGGCGGCCGCGCCATTCGCCCAGGCGGACGATGTTGCGCACCACGTTCACATGGCGGACGGCCTGGCCCCGGTTCTCGCCGGCGCGCACCTGAACCACCTGGGAGCCGGGGGTATAGGTGACGGCCAGAACCTCGGCCCCGCCGGCGGGCGGACGGCCCGAGCCGACGCCGACGCGGTCGCCCGTCTCGCGGAATTCGATCTGCGGGGGCCAGGTCTGGCGGCTGGCCTCCTCGCCGATGGCGGCCTCCAGCTCGGTCCCGCGCGCGCCGGACATCTGGCGGCGGCCGTCGATCACCACCTCGGGCGTCGAGACGCCGCGCAATCGCAGGGCGGAGCGGTAGGCCCGCTGGCGCGCCGAGAATTTCGGCTGGGCGAAGGTGTCGGCCCAGCCCAGATAGTCCCAGTAGTCGACGCCATAGGTCAGGGCGATCACCCCCGGCTCGCCCGCCGCCCGCTCGACCGCCGCATTGGCCTCGACACAGCTGCCGCAGCCCTGGGCGGTGAATAGTTCGACCACCACCGGCGCGTCCCCGGCGACGTGGCGCGCGCCTGGCGCACGGGCGCCGGCCGGCTGGGCCGCCGACCCGACGGACAGCAAGGCCGCCGCCACCGTTCCTGCAATCGCCCAGCCCGAACCTCTCATGGCGCCGTTCTTAGCCTCGACCCGACGGAACGGCGCTTCATAAGTGCGTGAGCCCCCGCCATCCGGCCTCAATCCATCAGTTGCTGCGACAGATAGACATAATGCCGCGCCCAGCGCCGCGCGTTCGCCACCGGATCGGCGTCGTTGGAGTGGCCGCCTGCCGTATCCTCGTAATAGAGGTGATCATAGCCCAGGTCGCCCAGGCGCGCGGCGAACTTCCTGGCATGGCCGGGATGCACCCGGTCGTCGCGGGTGTTGGTCGTGATATAGACGCGCGGATAGGCGGCGCCGGGCCGAAGCTGCTGATAGGCCGAATATTTCGCGATCCATTCCGCCTCTTCCGGGATGCGCGGGTCGCCATATTCCCCGATCCACGAGGCGCCGGCCGGCAGCTCGTGATAGCGTAGCATGTCCACCAGCGGGCTTTCGATCACCGCCGCGTTGAACAGTTCAGGATGCTGGGTGATGGAGACGCTGGTCAGCACCCCGCCGTTCGACCGGCCGTATATGCCCAGGCGCCGCGGGCTGGTCACGCCGCGCTGTTCCAGGTCGCGCGCCACGGCGGCGAAGTCGTCGAAGGCCCTCTGCCGGTCCCCGTCCAGCGCCGCCTGGTGCCAGTCCGGCCCGAACTCGCCGCCGCCCCGGATGTTGGCGTTGACGAAGACCCCGCCCCGCTCCAGCCACAGCTTGCCCATCTCGGGCTTGTAGGCGGGATTCATCGACAACTGGAAGCCGCCATAGCCGAACAGGATCGTCGGGTTCGACCCGTCCAGCTTCATGTCGCGGGGCCGGGTGATGAAATAGGGAATCCGGGTCCCGTCGGCCGATGTGGCCTCGTACTGCTCGACCACATGGGTCGAGGCGTCGAACTTGGCCGGCGCGGCCTTCAGTTCAGCCAGGGCCGTCGATCCGGCCGAGGCCAGGCTCAGCGTCGGCGGCGTCAGGAAGCCCTGGGTGGAGACGAAGACCTGACCCTTCGACTTGGAGGAATCGCCCAGGCCGACGGCGATATTGTCCGGCGTGGCCACGTCCGTGCGACGCCAGCCGAACTCGCCGCCGTTCTCGAACACGGCCAGACGCCCGGCCACATTATCCGACAGGGACACGACCACATGTCGGTCCAGCACCCGGATGTCGCCCAGCGACTGCCGCTCGCCCGGCTCATAGATCATCGCGGCCTGATTGCTGATCGCCACGTCTGACGGACCGGCCTGAAGGCTCGACAAGGGCATCGACAGCAGAGAGCCGGGTTTGTAGGCGACGCCTCGCAGGGTCCACGCCTCGTCGTTCGAGAAGATCAGCAGGTTTCCCTGGGCGCCGAACACGCTGACGCGGTCCGGCAGGTTCAGCCGGGTCGTCGTCCCGTCATGAGCCACGCTCCAGGTCTCCGACCGGAAGGTGTCCAGCGGGCGGGTGACGATCACCGCCGTGACCTGGCCGTCCTTGTCGCGATAGACGGCCGGGCTGACCCCATAGCCGCCGTCGCCCTGATCGCCGCGATAGACCTCGACCGCCTGGTCCAAGGTCTGGTCGCGTTTCAGCGTCTTGACGATGAAGGGATAGCCCGATTCCGTCAGGGTCGGCTTGCCATTTTCGGGGCCGAAGTCGGTGGCGACCAGCAGGGTGTCGCGGTCCAGCCATTCGATGCGGTGCTTGCCCTCGGGCAGGTTGAAACCGCCGTCCACGAACTGTTTCGTGGTCGTGTCGAACTCGCGAACCACCACCGCATCCTTGCCGCCGTCCGACAGGCTGATCAGGCAGCGCGCGTCGTCTGGCGCCAGGCAGTCGGCGCCCTTGAACACCCAGTCCCGCCCTTCCGCCTTCGACAGGGCGTCGATGTCCAGCAGCGTCTCCCACTGCGGCGTCGCGGTGCGATAGCTGTCCAGCGTCGTGCGCCGCCACACCCCCTTGGGATTGGCCGCGTCCTGCCAGAAGTTGCCGACGCCAGAACCCAGGAAGCGGGGCGTGGGGATGCGGTCGGTGGCGGTCAGGATGGCCTCGGCCTCACGGCGGAAGGTCTCGTAGCGCGGGTCGCCGGTCAGGGCGGCCAAGGACGTCCTGTTCTCCTCGGCGACGAAGGCCATGGCCTCGGCCCCATCCACCTGTTCCAGCGCCAGATGGTCGTCCGCCGCCGCCACGCCGGCGGGGGTCAGGTCGCGGGGGAAGTGCGGCGGGCGGGCGCGTTCGACGTCCTGGACCGGAGCGGCGGCTGACTGGGCCAGCGCGGGCGCGGCGCCCAGCAGGATCGCCGGAATGGCGGCGGACAGGATCAGGTGACGCATGACTTAAACTCCGCTTATCGATCCTCCCCCGCATCGCGGGGGAGGGGGACCGCCGTCAGGCGGTGGAGGGGGCGGAACCAGACAGGGTGCATGGGGTCGCCCCCTCCACCACTTCGTGGTCCCCCTCCCCCGTTTCGCTCCGCTTCACGGGGGAGGATCAACAGCCTATTCCTGCGCAGGCGTATCCATCAGCCGGCGCGACAGATAGGTGTATTCCAGCGCCAGGCGCCGCGCCGTCTCCTGCAGATTGGCGCCGGCCGCGTGGCCCCCGTCGGTGTTCTCGTAGAACAGCACCGGATAGCCCAGTTCCTCCAGCCGCGCCGCCGCCTTGCGCGCATGGCCCGGATGAACCCGATCGTCCTTGGTCGAGGTGTGGATGAAGACCTCGGGATAGGGCTGGCCCGCCCGCAGGTTCTGGTACGGCGAATAGGCCTGGATCCACGCCCGCTGTTCCGGGATGTCCGGGTCGCCGTATTCGCCGATCCAGCTGGCCCCAGCCAGCAGCTTGTTGAAGCGCAGCATGTCGAACAGCGGCACCTGGATGACGGCGGCGTTGATCAGGTCTGGCCGCTGGGTCAGCATCGCCCCCATGAACAGCCCGCCCTGCGAGCCGCCCATGATGCCCAGCTTGGGCTGGCTGGTGATGTTCCGCGCGATCAGGTCCAGGGCCACGGCCTGGAAATCCTCGTGCGCGCGCTGGCGGTTCTGCTGCAGGGCCGCCTCGTGCCAGCGCGGGCCGAACTCGCCCCCGCCGCGCGTATTGGCCACGACATAGACCCCGCCTCGCTCCAGCCACAGCTTGCCCACCGTCGCCGAATAGCCCGGCAGCAGCGAGCTCTCGAAGCCGCCATAGCCATAGAGGACGGTCGGGTTCGATCCATCCAGCGGCATGTCCGCCTTGTGGACCACGAAATAGGGGATCATCGTGCCGTCGGCCGAGCGGGCCTCGTGCTGCTCCACCGTCATGCCGGTCGCGTCGAACTTGGCCGGCATCGACTTGACCTCATCGACTGCGCCGGTCGCCGCATCCGCCAGCCACAGGCTGGAGGGGTTCAGATAGCCGGTGACGCTGACGAAGATCTTGTCGTCCTGTTCGGAGCCCGAACCGACGCCAACCGAGACGTTTTGCGGCAGGTCCAGCGTCGAATGGGTCCAGTCGCCCGCGCCGTCGGCCGGCGGGGCATAGGTCCGCACCGAACCGCGCACATTGTCATAGAGGGCGACCACCAGCCGGTTGCGGGTCGCGCCCACGCCCTCGACCGCCTGGCGCTCGTTGGGGCGCAGAATCAGCTTGGCCGGCGTCGCCTGATCCGCCAGCCAGGCCTCCAGCGGCCAGGCGATCAGGTCGCCGCTCTTGAAGTCCTGGCCCGACGGCGCGGTCCAGTCCTGTTTCAGCGTCACGACCAGCTGACCGTCCACTAGGCCGGTGATGTCCGACTTGGCCGGCAGGGAAAGCTTCGCCAGCGCCCCGTCCTCGGTGACGCGCCAGGTTTCGGACGAATAGAAGTCGATGGCGCGGTTGATCAGGACGGCCTTCACCACCCCGTCGGCGTCGCGCAGCGTATAGCCGGTCACCGACACGTCGGTCGGCTCGCCGGTGTAGAGCGTCTCGGCCTGATCCAGGCTCTGCCCCCGCTTCAGCCGCTTGACCACCATTGGATAGCCCGAGTTGGTCAGGGTGCCGGGGCCGAAATCGCGCGCGATCAGCAGGGTGTCCCTGTCGATCCAGGCCGCGCCGCCCTTGGATTCGGGCAGGACGATCCCGCCCTCGACGAATTTGCGCTCGACGCTGTCGAACTCGCGCAGGGTCACCGCGTCCTTGCCGCCGTTCGACAGGCTGATCAGGCAGTAGCGTTCCTCGGGCGCCAGGCAGGTCGAGCCCTTGTAGACCCAGTTGGCGTCTTCGGCGGCGGCCAGGGCGTCGATGTCCAGCACCGTCTCCCACTGCGGCGTCGCCGTGCGATAGCTGTCCAGCGTGGTGCGCCGCCACACGCCGCGCACATGGTCGGCGTCCTGCCAGAAGTTGTCGATATGGCCGTCATGGGTGAAGCCCGGCGACGGAATGCGGTCGCGCGACTGGACGATCTCCAGCGCCTGGTGGTGCAGGGTCTCATAGCGGGGATCGCCCTGCAGCACGCCCAGCGAATTGGCGTTGTGGGCGCGCACCCACTCCATCGCCCGTTCGCCGTCGACCCCTTCCAGCCAGAGATAGGGATCGGTCGCCTCGCTGGTCGCGAAGCCGGCGGGCGCGGGGGTTTGGGGCTGGGTCTGGGCCATGGCTGCCGATGTCAGGCTGGTGGAGGCGAGAAGGGCCGTGAGCACGGCGGCGGTCGAGCGGATCATCGAGGGTCCCCGAATGCAAAGGTCGCGGCACCTTAACGGCGACGCCCGCACCGGCAAGCGAGCGCGCGGAAGGTTACGGCTTTGTCATGTTCGCCGGTCAGGCGCCGCCGTCGGGAATGCAGAGCAGGTTGCCGCAGGCCTTGCAGTGTACGGCGTCCGCATCGTGCTTTTGCATGCCGCATCGGTCACAGGGGTAGGACACTTTTGACGGCTTGATCAGGGCCTGGGCCAGCCGCAGGAACAGGGTGATCCCCACCAGCATGATGGCGATGGACAACAGCCGCCCCCACGGCCCCGGCAGGGTCACGTCCCCGAACCCCGTCGTCGTCAGGGTCGCCACGGTGAAATACAGCGCATCGACATAGCCCGCGATGCCATGGTGTCCCCGAAAGGTCGCATAGACGAAGCCGGTCGCCACGAAGACGAAGGTCACCAGATTGGCCAGGGCGCGGACGATCCCCTCGACCCGGGTGTCGTCGAACCTGTGCCCCACGGTTCGCCAGAAGAAGTCCGAGTTCAGCAGCGTCCACAGCCGCAGCATCCGCAGGAAGCCCAGGTTGAACAGCCAGGCCGGGAACAACAGGGTCGCCAGCACGAACAGATCGACCCAGACGATCGGCCGCTTCAGCCAGTCCTTGATGTCGGAATAGGCATAGGCGCGCGCGACCAGATCCAGCGCCAGGACGGCCGCGATCACATAGTCGAGCAGATAGAAGGCCCAGCCCATGTTCCTCAGGATCGGCGCGGCCAGGAAGAAGGCGATGATCGCCACGTCGACGACGATGACCGCCAGCCGGAACTTCACCGCCGCCGACTGGGAGCCGTGATAGAGATAGCGCACCCGCGCACGCAGCCGCAGGCCGTCGTCCCTGGGGTCGTTCCAGTTTTCGGGCGAGGCCTTGGTCTGGGTCAATTCCGTATCCGCTCATCCCGGCGGGCGTCGGGACCCGGTGAGAACCGCCAATCAATCGTTTGCCGCGCCGTCTGTCCAACGCTTCCGACAGCCCTGGCGTGGAAAGAAGAGATTTCGCGCCGCCGCCTCGCGCCCTATATGCCGGGGATGACCCGCCCCTTCGTCAAGATGAACGGCGCCGGCAACGACTTCGTCGTCGTCAATGCGCTGGAACAGCCGTTCCGCCCCAGCGAGGACCAGGTCCGCGCGCTGGGAATGCGCGACGGCGGCGAAGGCTTCGACCAGCTGATCGCCATCGAGCCCTCCGAGACCGCCGACGCCTTCATGCGGGTGTGGAACGCCGACGGATCCATGGTCGAGACCTGCGGCAACGCCCTGCGCTGCGTCGGCTGGCTGCTGATGGAGGCGAACGGCGCGGACCGCGTCGTCATCGACACCTTGGGCGGCCCCGCCACGGCGGCCCGCGCCGGCGACCATCGCGTCACGGTGGACATGGGCCGACCCCGTCTCGACTGGGACCAGGTTCCCCTCGCCGAGGAAATGGACACCCGCAACATCGAGCTTCAGGTCGGCCCCATCGACGCGCCGGTCCTGCACACGCCGGGCGCCGTCTCCATGGGTAATCCGCATGTGGTCTTCTTCACCGACCGCCAGGACGACGGCTTCGTCGCCGGCTCGGGCTCGCTGGTCGAGCACCATCCCCTGTTCCCGGAAGGCGTCAACGTCGGTTTCGCCAATGTGCTGGACCGCGACCGCATCCGCCTCAGGGTCTGGGAACGCGGCGCCGGCCTGACCAGGGCCTGCGGCACCGGCGCCTGCGCCGCCCTGGTCGCCGCCGCCCGGCGGGGCCTGACCGAGCGCAAGGCGACGCTCGTCGTCGACGGCGGCGAACTGGTCATCGACTGGGACGAGGCGACCGATCATGTGTTGATGACCGGCCCGGTCGAGGTCGAACGCACCGGCGTCCTCTCGATCTGAAAGCCGGGAAGCCTTCTCGGCCGCCCATCAGGCGACGATCCGCACAAATCCCCGCCGGGCCATCACCTTTTCCGCACAACGACGGAACGCGGCATGCGCTCGAACGCGCTTGCGGCCCCATCACGCAAGGTTGGGGCGTCCGTGGTTGTCCCGCCCCGTTCGCCGCTTTAGGAACGGGAGACAGTCACGAAAAACGACGCCCCGGAAACGCCCGAAGCCATGCCCGACCAGACCGACAAACAGACTTTCTCCGACGAAGAGGCGCTGGACTTCCACCGCATCCCGACGCCGGGCAAGATCTCCATGGCACCGACCAAGCCGATGGCGACCCAGCGCGACCTGTCGCTGGCCTATTCGCCCGGCGTGGCCGTGCCGGTCCTGGCCATCGCTGCGGACCCGGACAAGGCCTACGACTATACGGCCAAGGGAAACATGGTCGCCGTCATCTCGAACGGCACCGCCATCCTGGGCCTGGGCAACCTGGGCCACATGGCGTCCAAGCCGGTGATGGAGGGCAAGTCCGTCCTGTTCAAGCGGTTCGCCGACGTCGACAGCTTCGACGTCGAGGTGAAGACCACCGACCCGGACGAATTCATCACCGTCGTCAAGAACATTGGCGACACCTGGGGCGGCATCAATCTGGAGGACATCAAGTCCCCCGAATGTTTCGTCATCGAGAGCGAGCTTCAGGACCTGCTGGACATCCCCGTCTTCCACGACGACCAGCACGGCACCGCCATCATCTCCACCGCCGGCCTGATCAACGCCTGCCACGTCGCGGGCAAGCGGCTGGACGAGGTCAAGGTGGTGCTGTCGGGCGCCGGGGCGGCGGGCCTGTCGTCCATCGCCCTGATGAAGGCGGCGGGCGTCAAGGCCGAGAATACCGTGATCTGCGACCGCGACGGCGTGGTCTACAAGGGTCGCGACCACGGCATGGACCAGTGGAAGGCCGCCCACGCCACCGACACGCCCCTGCGCACCATGGCCGAGGCCATGGTCGGCGCCGACGTGGTGCTGGGCCTGTCGGCCCGTGGCGCGATCACCAAGGAGATGGTGGCCTCCATGGCGCCCAATCCGATCATCTTCGCCATGGCCAACCCCGATCCCGAGATCACGCCCGAGGACGTCAAGGCGGTGCGCTCGGACGCCATCATCGCCACGGGCCGTTCGGACTATGTGAACCAGGTCAACAACGTCCTGGCCTTCCCCTATCTGTTCCGGGGCGCGCTGGACGTGCGCGCTCGGCGCATCAATCACGAGATGAAGGTCGCCTGCGCCCAGGCCCTGGCCGCCCTGGCCCGCGAGGACGTGCCCGACGAGGTCGCCGCCGCCTATCGCGGACGCAAGCTGAAGTTCGGCCCGGATTACATCATCCCGACCCCGTTCGACCCGCGCCTGATCTGGTACATCCCGCCCTTCGTCGCCCAGGCGGCGATGGACACCGGCGTGGCGCGCCAGCCGATCGCGGACATGGACGCCTATCGCCACAGCCTGCGTTCGCGCGTCGATCCCTCGGCGGCCCTGATGCAGAAGATCACCTCGGCGGTGCGTGGCGGCCCGAACAAGCGCGTCGTCTTCGCCGAGGGCGAGGAGCCGGCCGTCATCCGCGCCGCCTGGGCCTTCAAACAGGCCGAGCTGGGCACCCCCGTCCTGGTCGGCCGCGAAGACCTGATCCACCAGAACGCGGCCGAGGCGGGCCTGAACTTCGAAGAGCTGGGCATAGAGATCACCAACGCCCGCGTCTCCGGCTGCAACGCCGAATACACCGACTGGCTGTACGAGAAGCTGCAGCGCCGGGGCTATCTGCGCCGCGACGTGCAGCGGATGATCAACCAGGACCGCAACTATTTCGCCGCCACCCTGGTCGCCAAGGGCCGCGCCGACGCCATGGTCGCGGGCGTGACCCGCAACTTCAACATGGCGCTGAAGGAGGTCCAGCGGGTCCTGGACGTCGAGGACACCCTGATCGGCCTGTCGATCCTGCTGGCCAAGGGCCGGACCTTGTTCGTCGCCGACACCTCGATCCATGAACTGCCCGGCGCCGAGGAACTGGCCGAGATCGCCGTCAAAGCCGCCGATACGGTGCGCCGCCTGGGCCGCAATCCCCGCGTGGCCTTCCTGTCCTATTCCACCTTCGGCAACCCGCCCGGCGACCGGGGCGAAAAGGTGCGCGAGGCCATCCGCATCCTCGACAAGAAGGGCGTCGATTTCGAATACGAGGGCGAGATGCCCCCCGAGGTGGCGCTGGATCCGCAAAACCATCCGGCCTACGCCTTCAACCGCCTGACCAAGCCGGCCAACACCCTGGTGATGCCGGCGATCCATTCGGCCGCCATCTCGACCAAGCTGGTCCAGGCGCTGGGCGGAGCGACCTTGATCGGGCCGCTGCTGGTCGGGTTGGAGAAGTCGGTGCAGATCGTGTCGCTGGGCGCCTCGGTCAACGAGATCCTGACCGCCGCCACCTTCGCGGCCTACGACGCCGGCCCGACCTTCCAAGGAACCGGCGTGACCTCGGCCCCGCGTCCACCGGCCGCCCTGGTCGAAGGCCGCACCGGCTGATCGCCGCTTGAACCGCCGGATTTGCGCGGGCACGGTCGGCCGATGACCGAGCCCGCGCCCTTTCCGCCCGCCGCCCCGCCGCCCCGGCGGGTCGAGCCGGGCCTGTATCTGGTCGCCACCCCGATCGGGAACCTGCGCGACATGACCCTCAGGGCGCTGGATGTCCTGGCCGCCGCCGACCTGGTGCTGGCCGAGGACACCCGCGTCACCGCCAAACTGCTGTCGGCCTATGGACTGAAGGCGAAACTGGAACGCTGCGACGACCATGCCTCCGCCCGCGCCGCCGAACTGGCGATCGAGCGGCTGCGTGACGGCCAGGTGGTGGCCCTGGTCTCGGACGCCGGCACGCCGCTGGTCAGCGATCCCGGCTTCGTCGTCGCCCGCGCCGTGATCGCCGAAGGCCTGCCGGTCCATCCGATCCCCGGCCCGTCCAGCCTGCTCGCCGCCCTGTGCATCGCCGGCCTGCCCGCCGACCGCGTCCTGTTCGCCGGCTTCCTGCCGCCCAGGACCGCCGGGCGCCGCGCCGCCCTGGAGGCCGTGAAAGGCCAGCGCCAGACCCTGGTCTTCTTCGAAAGCGGCCCGCGGCTTAAGGACAGCCTGACCGACATGGCCGCCGTCCTCGGCCCCCGCCCCACCGCCGTGGCCCGCGAACTGACCAAACTGTATGAGGAATGCGTGCGCGGCACGCTGGACCAGTTGGCCGTCGATCCGCGTCTCGACGCGCCCAAGGGCGAGATCGTCGTCGTCATCGGGCCGGGCGAGGTCGAACAGGCTTCCGAAGCCGACGCCGACGCCGCCCTGGTCGAGGCTCTGAAACGCCTGCCGACCGGCGAGGCCGCCTCCGAGGTCGCCAAGGCCCTGGGCTTGAACCGCAAGACCCTCTATCGCCGCGCGTTGGAGCTTCAGGGTCGGTGAGCGACCGCCCTTCCCCGCGCCTGCCCCGTCCCGCGCCGATCCGGCGCCCCAAGGCGGCGTGGCGCCAGGCCAAGGGCGGAACCGCCTTCAGGTCCGGGCACGCCGCCGAATGGATCGCGGCCGCCCTGTTGATGGCCAAGGGCTATCAGATCCTGGGCTTCCGCCTGAAGGGCCGGGCGGGCGAGATCGACCTCCTGGCCCGGCGCGGCCGTATCCTGGCGGTCGTCGAGGTCAAGCGCCGCGCGACGATAGAGGCCGCCCGCCTGGCCCTGAAGCCCGCCCAGCACGACCGGCTGGTCGCGGCGGGCGAGGCGATCCGCCGCCATCGCCCTGCCCTGCAACCGCTCGACCTGCGAATTGATATGGTGGCGCTGGCTCCCCGCCGTTTTCCGCGCCATCTTCGCGGCGTCGAACGCAACGCCTGAACCGTCAGACCAAAGGGAACGCATGACGCGGGAGGAGGCCGAGGCCATCCTGACAGCGGCCGGAGAGGTCGGCGACGAGGACTTCCCCCTGCTCGAGGCCGCGATCGCCTGCGCCATTCACGACGATCCGCTGCGCGATTCCGAGCCGGTCCGCACCCTGGCCCGCAACGCCTGCGAACGGCTGAAGGAACGGGTCGGCGGCGAGAGCCCCGACGACGCCCTGGCCGAGACCATGGCCGCCGACCTCCGGCTGAACGGCGACCTTCTGAACCACGACCATCCGTCCAACACCGACATCATCGCGGTGGCCGAGCGGCGGCGCGGCCTGTCGGCGGCGCTGGCGGTCTTCTACCTGCACGCGGCGCGGGCGGCGGGGGTGAAGGCGGCGGGCGTGGACTTTCCCGGCCATTTCCTGGTGCGGGTCGAGACGCCCGAGGGCCCGGTGGCGCTGGACCCCTTCAGCCAGGGCCGGCTGGTGCTGCCCAGCGAACTGACCCGCCGCGCGCTGCGGGCCGGACTGACGCCGCACGTCGCCGACCGCCTGGACCTGCTGATGGCGCCGGTGACGGATCGCCAGTCGCTGATCCGGTTGCAGAACGTCCTGTTCAGCCGCGCCATCCGCGCCCAGGACTATGACGGCGCCGAACGCTCGGCCCTGCGCCGCGCCTGGCTGGACCCGGATGATCACCGCCCCTGGCTGGACGTCGCCGCCGCCCGCGAGAAACAGGGCGCCCTGGCCGGCTCGCTCCAGGCCCTGTCACACGCCCACGGCCTGGACGGCGTTGAGGAGGCCAGGCGCTCGACCACCTTCGAGCGGGTCAGGATGCGGCTGAATTAGGGATCACGCCGAGACTTCTCCCTCCCTGCGAGGGGAGGGTCGTCGCGCAGCGACGGGGTGGGGGCGGCCCGGCAGGGGCGAACTTGCCCCATGAAAGACAGGTCCGTGGGATGTCGCCTGGCCCTTCCCACCCGGCTTCGCTACGCTCAGCCACCCTCCCCCGCAGGGGGAGGGAGAAGATCGTGCGGCGGCGTTTATCCCTAAACCGCCTCGCCCCTCAGCAGTCGCGGCAGGTCCCCCGTCGCCCCGCCCGCCTCGTGCATGAAGGCGCGGCGTAGCGGCCCGATGCGGTTGACCGCCGCCATGCCCAGGTCGCGCGCCAGCCGCACCGGCGCGATGTCGTTGGAGAACAGCCGCACGAAGGCGTCGAACCCCGCCGCCAGGGCCGCATTGTCGAACCGCCGCCAGCGGGCGTAACGTTCCAGCACCGTCTCGGCGCCGATGTCCTCGCCCAGCCGCGCGGCCTCGGCCAGCACCTCGGCCAGGGCGGCGGCGTCCTTCAGCCCCATGTTCAACCCCTGGCCCGCCACCGGATGCACCCCGTGGGCGGCGTCGCCGATCAGGGCCAGGCGCGGCGCGGTCAGCTTTTCGGCCAGGCTCAGCGACAATGGATAGACAAAGCGCGGCCCCTCGACCGTCGCCCCATCCAGGAAATCGCCGAACCGGCGCATCAGATGGGCGTGGAACGCGGCGTCCGAGGTCGTGCGCAGCGCCTCGCCCCGCCGCGTCGTCTCGGTCCAGACCAGGCTGGCGCGCTGGTCGGTCAGCGGCAGGATGGCGAAGGGCCCGCTGGGCAGGAAATATTCGTGCGCCACATTGCCGTGGTCGCGGCCCAGCCGCACCGTGGCGACCACCCCGCTCTGGCCGTAACCCCAGCCGACCGTCTCGATCCCGGCGGCGCGCCGCACGGTCGAACCGCGCCCCTCGGCCCCGACGACCAGGGGCGCGATCAGTTGCGATCCGTCCGCCAACGTCACCGTCGCCTTGCCCGCATCCGTCTGCACCGTGGCGACCGAGGCCGGCGCCCGCACCGCGATCCCGGCCCGCGTCACCGCCTCGGCAAGGGCGGCGCGGATGCGGCGGTTCTCGACCATATAGCCCAGCGGTTCGCCCCCGGTGCGCCCGCCGATCTCCTCGGCGTCGAAGCGCAGGAAGGCCGGCGAGGCCGCGCGGCTGGCGGCGCCGGGCCGGCGCCCGTCCGTCACCAGTATATGGTCCATCCGGCAGGCGTGGGGCCGCAAGCCTTCGCCCAGCCCCAGGGCGTCCAGCATCCGAAAGGTCGAAAAGGCGATGGCGGTCGAACGCCCATCGAAGGTCGGCGCCAGCTGGGCGCTGAACGGTTGCGGATCGACCATCACGACCTTCAGTCCGCCCTGCGCCGCCGCCAGGGCGAACGCCGCCCCGGTCAGGCCCGCGCCAGCGATGACGATGTCGTAGCGTTCGGTGTCAGCCATGAGAGGCTTGTCGCGCCCCGAGGCGAAAACGTCCAGCCTGCACCTTCTCCTCCCCATCGCTGCGCGACAGGGAGGAGAAGGAGAATCCGCTGGTAAATGCGCTCTTAACCCTGTGGGTGCGACAAGGGCGGTTGAACGTCAGCCGCCCGGAAGGTCACGCCTTTCATGTCCACCGCCCTCGCCGTCGGCCGTCAGGCCTGGATCAGCGCCCGCATCCTGTGGGAGGCGCCCTTCGTCGTGCGGTTTCGGGGGGTGTTGCAGGCCCTGTTGGCGACCCTGCTGCTGGTCGCCCTGATCTCGTGGAACCCCGCCGACGCCAGCCTGAACGCCGCCTCCAGCTTGGCGACGACCAACTGGCTGGGCGCGAACGGGGCCGTGTTCGCCGACCTGTTCATGCAGTCGCTGGGCCTGGCGGCCTGGCCCGCCGCCCTGCTGCTGATCGCCTTCGGCCTGGCCCGGGCGGTGGGCGACGCCATCCAGCAGCGGCTCAAGCCCACGCCGCTGAAGGCGCTGGCCGCGACCGGCGGGACCCTGTTGCTGTCCAGCGCCCTGGCGGCCCTGGCCGCGCCCGCCGCCTGGCCGCTGGCGGCAGGGCTGGGCGGTCTGTGGGGAGACGGGGTGACCGGCCTGGCGGCGCGGGGCGTGGCGGCCCTGCATATTCCCGGCGCGCGCCTGATCGTCGGCCTGGTCTTCCTGGCGCTGAGCCTGTGGATGCTCGGTTTCGCCATCGGCCTGCGGGTCATGGACTTCATCGACGCCCTGCATTGGGGCAGGTCGCTGCGCGCCACCGCCCCGCGCCAGCCGGCGACCGGCAAGACCCCGCGCGCCAAGGCCTCGGCCAAGGCCAGGCCCGAGCCGCGCATCGCCCCGCCGGCGGACGAGGCCCCCTTCGATCCGCCGTCGCCCGCCGATGAGCCGCAGACCGCCTATGACGACCTGCCGCCCTGGGAGGACGCCCTGCCCGCCGAGCCCGCGCCGCGACCGTCGGCCGGCCGCCCGGCCGAACCCCGCGTCGCCGCCGTCAAGGCGCCCAAGGCGCGCAAGGACGATCTGGACCAGCAGGCCTTCGACTTCGTGCGGCCCGAGGGCGCCTTCGACCTGCCGCCGCTGGGCATATTGACCAAGCCGGCCCAGCGCACCGCCTCGGTCGACGAGGATTCGCTGAAGCAGAACGCCAAGATGCTGGAGGGCGTGCTGCAGGAGTTCGGCGTGCGCGGCGTCATCGACCAGATCCGCCCCGGCCCGGTCGTCACCCTGTACGAACTGGTCCCGGCGCCGGGGGTGAAGCACGGCCGCGTCGTGGCCCTGGCCGACGACATCGCCCGCTCCATGTCCGCCCGCGCCTGCCGCATCAGCGTGGTCCAGGGCAGGAACGCCATCGGCATCGAACTGCCCAACGCCAAGCGCGAGACCGTCTATCTGCGCGACCTGCTGGCCAGCGCCGAATACGACAAGAAGGGCCATCTGCTGCCGCTCGCCCTGGGCGAGACCATCGGCGGCGAGCCCTATGTCGCCGACCTGGCGCGCATGCCCCACCTTCTGATCGCCGGCACCACCGGCTCGGGCAAGTCGGTGGGGGTCAACGCCATGATCCTGTCGATCCTGTATCGCCATTCGCCCGCCGAATGTCGCTTCATCATGATCGACCCCAAGATGCTGGAGCTGTCGGTCTATGACGGCATCCCGCACCTGCTGGCGCCCGTCGTCACCGATCCGAAGAAGGCCGTCGTCGCCCTGAAATGGACGGTGCGCGAGATGGAGGACCGCTATCGCCGCATGTCCAAGCTGGGGGTCAGGAACGTCGCCAGCTACAACGAGCGCGCCCGCGAGGCCCAGGCCAAGGGCGAGCATTTCGAGCGCACGGTCCAGACCGGCTTCGACGAGCAGGGCCGCCCGGTCTACGAGAGCGAGAAGATCCGCCCCGAACCCATGCCCTATCTGGTCGTGGTCATGGACGAGATGGCCGACCTGATGCTGGTCGCCGGCAAGGACGTCGAAGGCGCGGTCCAGCGCCTGGCCCAGATGGCGCGCGCCGCCGGCATCCACCTGATCATGGCGACGCAACGTCCGTCGGTCGACGTCATCACCGGCACCATCAAGGCCAACTTCCCCACCCGGATCAGCTTCCAGGTCACGTCCAAGATCGACAGCCGCACCATCCTGGGCGAACAGGGCGGCGAGCAGCTTCTGGGCCAGGGCGACATGCTCTACATGGCCGGCGGCGGCCGCATCACCCGCCTGCACGGCCCCTTCGTCGACGACAAGGAGGTCGAGGACGTCTGCAAACACCTGAAGGCCCAGGCCGAGCCCGACTATCTCGACCTGATCACCGACGAGCCGGACGGCGACGGCGCCATGGATGATGGCGGCGCAGGCGGTTCCGGCGACGACCTCTACGACCGCGCGGTCGCCGTGGTCACCCGCGACCGCAAGGCCTCGACCAGCTACGTCCAGCGCCGGCTCCAGATCGGCTACAACCGCGCCGCCTCCCTGATCGAGCGGATGGAACAGGAAGGCGTCGTCAGCCCCGCCAACCACGCCGGCAAGCGCGATGTTTTGGCCGGCCCGCCGCCGATGGCGTGAGCCGCGCCTCAGCCCTCAAAGACGGCGGTGGTGTAGTGGGAATGAAGCGTCCAGCCGAGCGAGGCGTATAGGGACCGTCCCTCTGCGGTGGCCACCAGAACGCCGCGCCTGACGCCGGCCTGGCCTTCCAACGCCCGCATCATGCGGCGGCCCAGGCCCCGCCGCCTGTGATCGGGATCGACCACGATCCGGTCATAGACGGCGACCGCGCCTTCAACCGTCACGACGCGCCCCCTGGCGACCTCGACCTCGCCCGCGAACACGAGGCAGTGGATCACGGGCCCCCGCCGCTCCAGCGAGAACCGATAGCCGTCGTTATCTTCGGGACCCGGCGTCATCGGGCCGGACAGGGTCATCATGAAACCGGGCGGGCGCACCGACCACCGGCGGGGCAGCAGGGCGACGGTCGTCGTCTCGTCGGCGCAAACCTTGAGGAACACCCTGGGCTGGTCGATCCGCTCCGCCCGTCGAGCCACAGCGGCGTCCGCCTCGGCGTGGACATAGCGGCGCAGTTGATCCGGCTCGCCCACCTCGATCCGCCAGCCGCCTTCGTCCCAGACCGGCGGGGCCAAGCCGCGCGTCAGCGCCCAGCCGCGGGTCCACAGGGCGAGAAGTCCGGAATCTGCGCTCATTGGGGCGCACCATGACGCCCGATGTCGGACGCAGGCAACAGATCCTCATTCGAGGCGTTACCCTGCCCGTCGCTCCCCAAGCTTCAGCATTTCGATGAACGGGGCTTCATCGGAGCGCCGGAATATGGTCAGGCTCGCGTCATGCTGACGCCAGACCGTCCGGACAGGGTGGCGGCATCGACAACCGTCCCGAACGGGAGATTGGAACCAATGACCGACCGCGCCGCCTCCAGGGCCATCGCCCTCGACCCCGCCGACCTTCCGCGCCGCCAGCTGTTGCTGGGCGCAGGCCTGCTGACGGGCCTGGCCGTGCTGGGCGTGTCCCGCGCCGAGGCCCAGGCGGCCCTGTCGGCCGCGGACCGCGCCGTGGTCCAGCAGGCGCAAGCCTATCTCCAGGCCCTGACCTCGGCCCAGGGGACCTTCGTCGAGACCGGCCCCAACAACGTCCGGCGCGAGGGCCGCTTCTCCCTGCAGCGTCCCGGCAAGATGCGGTTCGAATACACCAATCCGGCCGGGCTGCTGGTCGTGTCGGACGGCTATAACGTCAAACGTTACGACCCCCGACTGAACAACTTCCAGCAGGTTCCGCTGGGCCGCACGCCCCTGTCCACCTTCCTGGCGCGCAACGTCAGGCTGGACCAGGGCGTCCGCATCGACCGCGTGATGCGGATGGACGGCGGCGGCTTCGCCATCACCGCCCGCGACAGCGGCCGCCCCAACGACGGCCAGGTTATCCTGACCTTCGCCGGCAGCCCGATGCGCCTGACGGAATGGACCATCACCGATCCGCAGGGGGCGCGCACCCGCACCCAGCTGACTTCGCTGCAACCGGCCTCCAACCTGGCCGCCAGCCTGTTTCAGCTCCGCGACCCGACCCGCCGGCCCGGCCGAAACTAGGTTCCGATCACGGAAATCAGGGTTAAGTCCTCGTTACCAGATAAACACAGGCAACTCTTATTTGTGACAGTTTGACCTTTTCGCTCGTACGTGACATCTAGAGCACAGGAACGGCGGCGGCCGTTCTTCCGCCGGGGTGTCATCCCCCCTTCCTGGCGGCGAGAGAGACAACCTCCCCAAGCCCGGCCCGTTGCGGCCGGGCCTTTTTTATGGCGCGGACCCTGCTAGACCGGCGCCATGACCCTTCGCCTCGCCACCTGGAACATCAACTCTGTCCGCCTGCGCATCGACCAGGTCGCCCGCTTCGTCGAGGAACGCGCGCCCGACGTCCTGCTGCTGCAGGAGATCAAATGCACCACGGACCAGTTCCCCCGCGCCGCCTTCGAGGCCATGGGCCTGCCGCACCTGCGCGTCGCCGGCCAGAAGGGCTGGCACGGCGTCGCCATCGCCTCGCGCCTGCCGCTGGAGGACAGCGAGACCTTCCAGGTCTGCAAGCTGGGCCACGCCCGCTGCGTCTCGGCCAGCGTCGCCGGGATCGACGTGCAGAACTTCTACATCCCCGCCGGCGGCGACATCCCCGACCGGGCGCTGAACCCCAAGTTTGACCACAAGATGGACTTCTACGAACAACTGACCGGCGTCGTGGCGCGCCAGGACAAGGCCCGCCCCCTGGTCATGGCCGGCGACTTCAACATCGCGCCGGGCGAGAACGACGTGTGGAACCACCGCTACATGTCCAAGATCGTCAGCCATACGCCGATCGAGGTCGAGACCCTGAACCGGCTTCAGGCCACGGGTGGATTCGCCGACGTGCTGCGCGACCGTTTCCCCGAACCGCAGAAGCTGGCCAGCTGGTGGAGCTATCGCGCCGCCGACTTCAGAAAGTCCAATCGCGGCCTGCGCCTGGACCACATCTGGACCTCACCCGGCCTGACCTCCGCCGTGGTCAAGGACACCGCCCGCATCCACGACGACGTGCGCGAATGGGACCGCCCCTCGGACCACGCCCCGGTCACGGTCGATCTGGCCGTCTGATCCCATGGTCCGCACGACCCGGCGGCTGGTCCAGCTGTTCGCGGGCCTGGCCCTCTATGGCCTGTCCATCGCCATGATCGTGCGCGCCGGTCTGGGCCTGGACCCGTGGGACGTGCTGACCCAGGGCGTGTTCGAGCGCTTCGCCGCCCCCGCCGGACTGAGCTTCGGCCTGGTGGTCAATCTGATCGGCGTCGCCGTGCTGGCGCTGTGGATTCCGCTCCGCCAGAAGCCCGGAGTCGGCACCGTGGCCAATGTGCTGGTCATCGGCATGATCGCAAACCTCGGCCTGGACTGGATTCCGGCGGACCTGGCCCTGCCGCTGCGGGCCGGCCTGCTGATCGGCGGCGTGGTTCTGAACGGCGTGGCCACCGGCGCCTATGTCGGCGCGGGCCTGGGTCCGGGCCCCCGCGACGGCCTGATGACCGGCATCGTCGGGCGCACCGGCTGGCCGGTGAAATGGGTCAGGACGGCCATAGAGGTCGCCGTGGTCGCCGTCGGCTGGCTGCTGGGCGGCTCGGTCGGGGTCGGAACGGTCCTTTACGCCGTCGCCATCGGCCCGCTGGTCCACCTTTTCCTGCCGCTGTTCACGATCCGCAGGACCGAGAACTGAGCCTTACGGCTGCAGCCGATACCCGCCCGCATCGGTCAGCAGCAACCGCGCCTGTCCCGGCTCCGGCTCGATCTTCTGGCGCAGCCGATAGATGTGGGTTTCCAGCGTGTGGGTCGTGACCCCGGCGTTATAGCCCCACACCTCGGTCAGCAATTCCTCGCGCGACACCGGCTTGGCCCCGGCGCGATAGAGATACTTCAGGATGTTGGTTTCCTTTTCCGTCAGCCGCACCTTCCTGCCCTTGGCGTCCATCAGCACCTTGGCGGCGGGACGGAACTCGTAGGGGCCGATGGTGAAGACGGCGTCCTCGGACTGCTCGTGGCTGCGCAGGTGGGCGCGGATGCGCGCCAGCAGCACGGCGAACCGGAAGGGCTTGGTGACATAGTCGTTGGCCCCCGCGTCCAGCCCCAGGATGGCGTCCGCGTCAGCCGCCTGCGCCGTCAGCATGATCACAGGGGTCGAGACCCCGTCCTTCCTCAGCAGGCGGCAGGCCTCGCGCCCGTCCATGTCGGGCAGGTCGACGTCCAGCAGGATCAGGTCGGCGCGCACCTCGCGGCCCATCCGCACCCCGTCGGTGGCGGTGGCGGCCTGGAGCGTGCGGAACTCCTCGTGCAGATTCAACTGCTCGGCCAGCGCCTCGCGCAGGTCGTCGTCGTCGTCGATGATCAGGATGGTCTTGGGCGTGGGCATGGTCAGACAATGGCGAGGCTTGGCCCCCGCGCCAAGGCTTGGGGGAGCGAATTCACATCAGGTTACGGTTTAGAGGCGGTTTCGGGCCGAATTCGTTCCCCGAACAGGGCGCTGCCGACCCGCACATGGGTCGCGCCGTGGCGGATGGCGGTCTCGTAGTCGGCGCTCATCCCCATCGACAGGACCGGAAGGCCGTTGCGCGCCGCGATCGCCTGCAACAGGGCGAAATGCGGCCCCGGCGCCTGATCCGCCGGGGGAATGCACATCAGCCCCTCGACCGGCAGCCCATAGGTTTCGCGCGCGGCGCGGATGAGGGCGTCGGCCTCATCGGGCGCGACGCCGGCCTTCTGCGGTTCCGCGCCGGTGTTGACCTGCACCAGCAGGCGCGGCGATCGGCCGCGTCGCTGCGCCGCCTGGGCCAGGGCGCGGGCCAGCCTTTCGCGGTCCAGGGTTTCGATGACGTCGAACAGGGCGACCGCGTCCTCGGCCTTGTTGGTCTGCAACGGCCCGATCAGCCGCAGCTCCAGGTCCGGCAGCCCGACCATCCGCGCGGTCCAGCGGCTCTGCGCCTCCTGCACCCGGTTTTCGCCGAACACCCGCTGGCCCGTCGCCAGGACGGCGTCGATGGCGTCGGGGGTTTGCGTCTTGGACACGGCGGTCAGGACGACCTCGGCCGGATCGCGCCCCGCCGCGCGGCAGGCGGCGGCGATCCGCGCGCGGACCTCGGCGACCCGTTCGGCGATGGACGGCGATGACGAAGCGGAGGAAGAAGGGATCATGATCCTGCCGGCCGGTTACAGCGATGAGGCGCGCGCGCTCTGGGATGCGGCGACCGCTCTAAACCGCGCCGCCGCCGCTGTCAGCCCGGGCGCCGCCGCCCTGCCGCCGCTGCTGTTCTTCACCGACCCGGCGCGGACGCCGCGCCCGTGGGAGGTCGCCGCCCGGCTGCCCGCCGGCGCGGGCGTGGTCTATCGCGCCTTCGGGGCCGACGATGCGGTCGAGACGGGATTGCGCCTGCGCCGGGCGACGAGGCAGGCGGACGTTCGCCTGCTGGTCGGCCTGGACCCGGACCTGACCCAGGCGGTCGCGGCCGACGGGCTGCATCTGCCCGAGCGCGCGGCCGATCACGCGTCCGAACTGCGCCGGGCCCATCCCGACTGGCTGCTGACCGCCGCCTGGCACGGGGGGCCGCCGCCGCCCTTTCCGGCGCTGGACGCCCTGGTCCTGTCGCCCGTCTTTCCCGCCGGCGGCGCCTCGGCGTCCCAGGCCGCCCTGGGCGTCGCCGCCTTTGCACAGGCGGTGAAAGGGGCGGCGATGCCGGTCTATGCGCTGGGCGGGGTCAATGCGGCCAACGCCCCGGCGCTGATCGGCGCAGGGACCTGCGGCCTGGCGGGGGTGGAGGCGATCCAGTCGGCGTTTCGTTAACGCCGGGGATCAGAACTTGAAGATGGTTTCCAGACGGACGCGCGGCTGGGCGCGGCTGTTGGTTTCCGGCGCGCGGGCCGGATCGGCCTCGGGCGTGGCCACCGCCGCAGCGGCGCCGACGCGCAGACGGTCGTTCAGCCGGTAATAGGCCCCGGCCTCGACATCGCCCCAGTCGGTCTCGCGGCCCACCGGCTGGTTCAGGCTGAAGTCCAGGCCCCAGCGGCCATGTTCGTTCAGGCGCAGGCCGCGGCGTTGCGGGTTGGGCGCATTGCGTTGCGCCGCCTGGGCCTCGGACAGGGACACGGTCGGCGCACGATTGGTCTGGGCGAGCACGGGCGTGCCGACGGCGACCGCCATCGTTGCAAGCACCACAGCCGAGAGTCCGCCGAAACGCATTCCAAACCCTTCAAACGCCGCCCAAAACGGCGTCTCACACGAAATCCACCCCTATATGGGAATGAACCGGGCGATTAGACACCGGCGCCCCGTCCGGTCAACGCGGGCCGAAGCCCATAACGCGGTTCGAAGTCATTGTTGCAGTGCGATGTGTCCCATGCGTCACGGGGCGCCGGGCGGAATCGGCGCATGGGCGGCGGTCTGGCCCGCACTTCGCCTTGTCATCGCCCCTTTTCACCGTGTTATAGAGCGCAGCAGCGGCCTTGATGATGCGCGGAGCCGTGCGCGCGTGTGGGCGAGGGCCCCCACGTCCCTGAGTTTACGGAGACTTCCTTGATGAGCCTCAACAAGGCCCTGGTTCGCGGCGTCGCTGTCGCCCTGGTGTCGGGCGTCGCCCTGGCCGGCTGTTCCAGCCTTCCCTTCGTCGGCGGCAAGAAGAACGCGCCCAAGACGAACGTGCAGCAAGGCATCGGCGTCAACGGCTATCTGTGGCGCGCCTCGCTGGACACCCTCAGCTTCATGCCCCTGCTGACCGCCGATCCGTGGGGCGGGGTGATCAACTACGACTGGTACGTCAATCCCCAGGCGCCGAACGAGCGTTTCAAGGCGACCGTCTTCATCCTGGACACCCGCCTGCGCGCCGACGCGCTGAACGTGACCGTGACCAAGGAGATCAAGGGCGACGATGGTCAATGGACCGCCGCCCCCGTCGCCGCCCAGACCGAGGCCGACCTGGAAAACGCCATCCTGACCAAGGCGCGCCAGCTGAACCTCGCCAACGCGGGCTGAGGCCCGCGTCGGCTTTCCTTTTTGGCGCTAACGCCCATTGGGCTGCTTGAGCGCCGAGCGACTTTGAGCGTCGCCCATCCCTCGGGGCGTGGCAGCGCAAATCTTCTTGGGCGCTGCCGTCCTTCGGGCTAGTTGAGCCGGGAGGGCGTCAGCGCCCTTCTGACTTCAGGACGCCCGTGGCCCGTTACGACCCCAAGACCGCCGAACCCCGCCAGCAAGCCCGCTGGGCGGACGCCTCCGCCTTCGTGACCAGGGATACGGGCCGGCCGAAATACTATGTGCTTGAAATGTTCCCCTATCCATCGGGGAACATCCACATGGGCCACGCCCGCAACTATGTGATGGGCGACGTGGTGGCGCGCTCCAAGCGGGCGCAAGGGTTCGACGTGCTGCACCCGATGGGCTGGGACGCCTTCGGCATGCCGGCCGAGAACGCGGCCATGGAGCGCGGCATCCACCCCAAGGGCTGGACCTACGACAACATCGCCTCGATGCGCGAGCAGCTGAAGCTTCTGGGCCTGTCGCTGGACTGGTCGCGGGAGTTCGCCACCTGCGACCCCGAATACTACGGCAAGCAGCAGGCCTGGTTCCTGGAGCTGTATCGGCGCGGCCTGGTCTATCGCAAGGACGGGGTCGTCAACTGGGACCCGGTCGACAACACCGTCCTGGCCAATGAACAGGTCATCGACGGGCGCGGCTGGCGCTCGGGCGCGGTGGTCGAGAAACGCAAGCTGAACCAGTGGTTCCTGCGCATCACCGACTATGCCGATGACCTGATCGACGGGCTGAAGACCCTGGACCGCTGGCCGGAAAAGGTCCGGCTGATGCAGGAGAACTGGATCGGCCGCTCCAAGGGTCTGCAGATGACCTGGAAGTGGGCTGGGGCCTTCGCCGGCCAGGCCCCCGCCGGTTACGAATCCGGCGTCGAGATCTACACCACCCGCCCCGACACCCTGTTCGGCGCCAGCTTCCTGGGCCTGGCCCCCGACCATCCGATCTCGAAACAGCTGGCCGAGGCTGATCCGCGCGTCGCCGCCTTCGTCGCCGAATGCAGGAAGGGCGGCGCCTCCCAGGCCGAGATCGAACAGGCGGAGAAGATCGGCTGGGACACGGGCCTGAAGGTCGTCCACCCCTTCACCGGCGCGGAAATCCCGGTCTGGATCGCCAACTTCATCCTGTCGGAATACGGCACCGGCGCCATCTTCGCCTGCCCGGCCCATGACCAGCGCGACCTGGACTTCGCCCGCAAATACGGCCTGCCGGTGATCCCGGTCGTCCGCCCCGAGGGCGCCGGCGACGACTTCGCCGTGGACGACGAGGCCTATGTCGGCCCCGGCTCGATCTTCCATTCCGACTTCCTGGACGGCCTGGATATCGAGGCCGCCAAGGCCGAGGCCGTCCGCCGCATCGAGGCGGCCGGAACTGGCGAGGGCGCAACCATCTATCGCCTGCGCGACTGGGGCGTCAGCCGCCAGCGCTACTGGGGCTGCCCGATCCCGATCATCCACTGCCCGTCCTGCGGCCCGGTGGAAGTCCCCGCCGACCAACTGCCGGTCGAACTGCCCGACGACGTGACCTTCGATGTGCCCGGCAATCCGCTGGATCGCCATCCGACCTGGAAACACGTCAAATGCCCGTCGTGCGGCGCCGAGGCGACGCGCGAGACCGACACGCTCGACACGTTCGTCGATTCCAGCTGGTATTTCGCCCGCTTCACCGATCCGACCGCCGCCGAGCCGATCGACAAGGCCGCCGCCGACCGCTGGCTGCCGGTGGATCAATATATCGGCGGGGTCGAGCACGCCGTCCTGCACCTGCTCTACGCCCGCTTCGTCACCCGCGCCCTGACCGACGCCGGCCTGATGGGCGTCAAGGAGCCCTTCGCCGGCCTGTTCACGCAAGGGATGGTGGTCCACGAGACCTATCGCCGCGCCGACGGCCAATGGGTCGAACCGACCGACGTCGAACTGAGCAACGAAAACGGCGTCCGCGGCGCCCGCCAGCTGTCGACCGGCGAGACCCTGACGATCGGCGACATCGAGAAGATGTCCAAGTCCAAGAAGAACGTCGTCGCCCCGGCCGAGATCCTGGAATCGCATGGCGTGGACGCCGGACGTCTGTTCGTCCTGTCGGACAGCCCGCCCGAGCGCGACGTGCAATGGACCCCCGGCGGCGTCGAGGGCGCCAGCCGCTTCGTCCAGCGCACCTGGACCCTGTTCGATGCGTTCGATCCCGCCTTCGCGGGCGAGGACAAGGCCAACGCCGACCTGCGGCGCGAAACGCACAAGGCGATCAAGGCGGTATCCGAAGGCGTCGAAGGCTTCCGCTTCAACTCCGCCATCGCCAAGCTCTACGCCTTCGTCGCCACGATCCGCGACAACGCCCAGGCCGGCGGCGAGGCGAAATGCGAGGCCCTGTCGGCCCTGGCCCGCCTGATCGCCCCCTTCACCCCGCACCTGGCCGAGGAAGGCTGGACCCGGCTGGGTGAAGACGGCATGGTTCTGGACGCGCCCTGGCCCGTGTGGGACCCTGCGCTGGCGGCCGACGACGAGGTGGTCCTGCCCATCCAGATCAACGGCAAGCGTCGGGCGGAAATCCGCGTGCCGCGCGGCATGGAGCCGGCCGAGGTCGAGGCGCTCGTCCTGGCCGACGACACCGTCAGGGCGCGTCTGGAGGGTCTGAGCGTGAGGAAGATCGTCGTGGTCAAGGATCGCATCGTCAATCTGGTGGCCGGCTGATGCGGGGCGCGGCGGCCTTCGCGGTCCTGACGTCGCTGGGCCTGGCCGCCTGCGGCTTCACCCCCATGTACGCCGAGCCGGCGACGGGATCGGCGCTGCGCCGCATCGCGGTGGAGACCCAGGACGACCGCCTGGGTTATCGCCTGCGTGAACAGCTGGAGGATGCCCTGGCCTGGGACCGCGGCGCCACGCCCCTCTACCGCCTGACCACTCAGGTCGAGCAGAGCCGCCGATCGCTGGGCCGCCGGATCGACGACACCGCCACCCGCTACGAGCTGACGGTCAAGGCGGCCTGGACCCTGACCCCGGCGTCGGGCGGCGAACCCGTCAGCGGCGTCGAGACCGTGACCACCACCTACGCCGCCGCCGACCAGCCCTACGCCGCCATCGCCGCCCAGCAGGACGGCGAGGAACGCGCCGCCGCCGAACTGGCCCGCCTGATCCGCCTCGACCTCATGCAGGCGCTCGCCCGATGATCCTCCCCCGCGCAGCGGGGGAGGGGGACCACAAAGTGGTGGAGGGGGCGACCCCAGACTCGGTGTGCGCCTTCGCCCCCTCCACCGCCTGCGGCGGTCCCCCTCCCCCGTTTCGCTGCGTTCCCCGGGGGAGGACCGCATGATCCTCGCCAAACGCCCGGAAATCGAACGGTTCCTGAAGGCGCCCGATCCGGCGATCCGGGCGGCGGTGATCCACGGCAAGGACCGTTCCGGCGTCGCCGAGCGCGCGGAAATCCTGTGCCGGACCGTCACGCCCGACCTGAACGACCCCTTCAACGTCACCGTCCTGACCGACAGCGACATCGACGGCGACGAGACCAGGCTGGAAGAGGCCCTGACGGCCATGTCCCTGATGGGCGGCCGTCGCCTGGTGCGCATCCGCCTGTCGGCGCTGAAGCTCGGCGTGGACAAGGCCGTCGCCGCCGCCGTCAAGGTCCACGCCTCGGGCGGCTACAATCCCGACGCCATGCTGGTGGTCGAGGCCGACCAGCTGGGCCGCGAATCCGCCCTGCGCAAAACCGCCGAAAAGGAAACCGGCGCGGTCGGCATCGTCTGCTACGAGGACGAAACCGGCGATGTCGCCCGCATGACGCGCGAGGCCCTGGCCGCCGACAAGGTCGGCCTGACCGCCGACGCGCTCGATCGATTCGTCGCTCGCCTGCCCCGCGAACGCGGCCTGATGCGCCAGGAGATCGAGCGTCTTGCCCTGTTCATCGGCCCCGGCTCCGGCCGCACCATCGACATCGATCAGCTGGAACTGCATCTGGGCGTGGAGCCCGACGCCTCCCTGTCCGACGCGGCGCTGCAGGCCTTCGGCGCCCGCCCCGGCCCGGCCCAATCGGGCCTGAGACGCGCCTTCGCCGAGGGAGAGTCCTCGGTCCTGGCCGTGCGATCCGCCGCGCTTCACCTCGGAAAACTACGGCGTATCAATATCTTGCAGGCGAACGGCGCGAACGCCAAGGAGGCCGCCAAGGCCGCCGGCGTCTTCTGGAAGCAGGAAGCCGAAATGCTGCGTCAAGCCCGCGCCTGGCGTCTGGAAGCGCTGGACGAGGTCCTGGACAGCATCAACACCGCCGACGTCGCCACCAAGACGACCGGCATGCCCGACCAGCTGATCGCCGAACGCCTGCTGCTGGAAATCGCCGGGCGCGCCAGACGATTGGGGCTGTGACATTCGGTCTCCTCCCCACGCCAGGGGAGGTGGCGCGGCGCTCTTCAGCGCCGTGACGGAGAGGTTCCAAACCCAATTACGGACGTTCGTGGGACCTCAAGAGCCCCTCCACCACGCTTCGCGCGGTCCCCCTCCCCGTTCCGGGGAGCAACCATGTCATCTTGTGATCGGGGTCCAAGGCGTTTGTCGTTTGAGGATAAGGTTTGCGGCCTCGATCAGTTTTCGCATGACGGCGACGATTGCGACCTTTGGCGGCTTGCCATTG
>Ga0160433_100290_pt1 | contig 33006 bp, 25 predicted proteins | sample HID1972K_E0MG_FD_108235 | JGI IMG/M metagenome (GOLD analysis project Ga0160433, IMG submission 108235) | Enriched pill bug-associated microbial communities from UW Madison campus, WI, USA - HID1972K_E0 MG | ecosystem: Host-associated > Arthropoda: Insects > Digestive system > Unclassified ...
CAGGTTCTCGAAGAACTGCGCCCACTTGGTGTGGTGCGGCAGGATCGCCTGGTGCAGCATGTCCGGGTTGGAGACCACGATGTCGCCGTGCAGGCGGATCGCCTGGCGCGCATCGCCCGGAGTATCGCCATCGAAAGTGAAGGCTTTCACGCCGAGGTCGCCAGCGCGGTTGAGCTCCAGCAGTTCGGCGACCTGGTCCTGGGCCAGCGCCTTGGTCGGGAACAGGTAAAGCGCCTTGGCGTTGTCCTGCATCGCCGCGCTGACCACCGGCAGCGTATAGCACAGCGATTTGCCGCTGGCGGTGGGAGTGACGATGGCCACGTGCTCGCCACGCTGGCTGGCCTCCCACGCTTCGGCCTGGTGGCTGTAGAGCTGTTCGATGCCGCGCGCCTTCAATGCCGCCGCCAGGGCGGGTGGCACCGTCTCCGGGATCGGGGCGTAACGGCCGTCGCGACCGGGAATGGCGAAGCTGCCGGTGATGCGGTCGTGGTAGCGGCGCTGCAGGCGCGCGCTGAGCAGGGCGCCGTCGCGTGCGGGCAGGCCGTCGCGGGTGGCGAGCGTGTGCTCGGCGTCGGCGGTGCGCTTGGCGAGTTCGTAGGCCATCGGGAAAACGTGCTGCAAGGAACTACATGGGAACACAGGTGCGTCTCATCTGCCGAGACGGGAGACCGCGAAGCGGTGAATGATTCATTCCGGCAACACGGTTGCCATCATCGGATCAGCCGGGCAGGGGGCGGCGCTACGGGTGCGCGGGGCGCCGGCGTTCCAGCCACCACAGCAGGCCGGAGACCAGTACGAAAACGAGCAGCCAGGGCCAGCGCGGACCGGGCAGGGTGGCGGCGACCGCCGATGCCTGGCCGGCGAGCGTAGCGGGTTGCAGGATGGCGGTGGCGTCGCGCAGCTGCTGGCGGTGCAGGTTGGGCGCCTGCGCGGGATCGAACACGTGGAACCGCTGTTGGCGGTCGTCGTGCAGCAGCACGTGCCAGCCCGCCTGTCGTGGCCAGTACGCCGCACAGCGCTGGCCGCCGCTGGCCGGATCGATCACCAGGGGTTCGTCGCTGCCGTCGGGTGCGCGCACCTGCGTTGCCGGCGGCACATCGCACAGCCGCATGCGTTCATCGACCCACGCCGTGGTGGAATCCAGGCGAACGGCGTCGTGGGCCGGCTGCGGTCGCGCGACGGCAGCGAGGGCGCCGCTCCACAGCTCGGCATGCAGGTCATCGCGCCCGGCCAGCACCAGCCGGTAGCTGTCGGCGACCGGCAACAAGCCGATGCGGCCGCGACCGACGCCGCGCCATCCGCCAATGCCCGCGCCCTGCGCATCATGCAGCAGCGGACGGGTATCGCCCACGTGCAGCGCCAGGCGCTGAAGCGCCGGCGCGGTGGCAATGTGCGAGCGTGCATCGGCCGCATCGACGTCGGCGTTGCTGCCGGCAACCCTGCGGCGCGGTCCGCGCCGTGCCTGCAGCAATGATTCCTCTTCGGCGTCGGCCAGTTGCAGCGGCGAAAGCCCGCCCGTGCCGGTCACCGCCAGGCCCCAGTCGCGCAGCAGCTGCCGCGCGCCATCGCCGAGCGGTCCGCCCGTGCGCACCAGCACGCCCAGCCCTTCGCGTATCGCCTGCCGTACCGCGCGGCGCTGCGTCGCGCCGAGCGAGGCCAGGCTGCGTTCGTCCAGCACCAGCACATCCAGCGCCGCCAGCTGGTCGGTGCCCAGCGCCACCGGGGCGTCGCCGAGCGTCACGCCGGCACCGGTGCCGGCCTGCGCCTGTACGTCGAGCCCGGCGTCGGCCGCCCAGCGCCGCAGGTACTTCGGTTCCGGACCCGGCGCGGCCGACAGCAACAGCACCCGCGTTCGGGTCGCCTCGGCGGTCTGTACCGGTACCGGCACGGTGTCCACCACGTGCCGTCCGGCGTCCAGCAGGCGCAGCTGGAACACGCTGCTGCCGGCCGTGCGGGCGACACCCTGCAGCAGGACGCGGCCCTGGTCATCCAGCGCTGCGCGATCGACCACCTGGCCGGCCGGATCCAGCAGTTCGGCGCGGGCTTCGGCCACGCCGCCTGCCTGTGCGTGCACCCCGAACATCGACCCGGGTGGCCCGTCCTGTGGCGGCTGCAGCCAGGTCCAGCCACGTGGTGCCGGCGGTGCTTCGATCTGCAGGCCCGGCGGCAGCGTGGTGTCGCGGTCCCGTGCCGGCAGGCCATCGCCGATCAGGCGCATGCGCCGGGTGCCGGGATGGCGCCGCAGCGCGGTGGCAAGATCCGGTACGCGTTCGATCCCGGCGGTGCCGGTCCCGGCTTCCGGCAAGGCCACCACCCGTTCGCCCTCGCGTGGCTGCCAGTGCACCTGCGCGGCACCGGGACCGAGGACGGTCAGCTCGCCGGCACTCAGTGGACGCAGCGGTGGAAGCAGCACCAGGTACAGCGCCACCGCCACCAGCACCTGCAGCAGCACCAGCGTTGCCAGCCGGCGCAGTGGAAGCTTCTGCCGCCACAGCCGCAGCGAGGACAGCAGCACGATGGCGGCCAGTGCCGGCAGGAGCCAATGCATCGTGTTCATCGAGCCGGCTCCAGTGCATCCAGGTAGCGCTGCCCCATCGCATCGGGCGCTGCGCGTCGCGCCGGGGCCGGCAGCGGTCGCAGCAACGCACGCCACAACTGTGCGCGGAGGCGCTGGCGGCATTCGCTGCATGCCGGTGCGATGCGCAGCTCCTCGACCGCCGCCGCCAGCCCGAGCGGATCGGCCAGGCGTGCCTGGTTGTCGTGCAGCCACGCGCCGATCGCATCCAGGTCGGGTGCTGAACCTGCGTCGCCCAGCTGCTGCCATGCGGCCACGATCGCGTTGTCGGGGGCCGGCGAGGCCTGCAGCGGCAACCGTCTACTGGCGATGCCATCGCGCTTGCCGCCCAGGCGCCGGCCTTCGTCGATCGGCGGCAGTTCCGGCCCGACCCGCGCCAGGTAGATGCGCTCGGCCTGCTGTACTTCCTTGATGAAGCCAAGGGCCTTGTTGGCGAACGGCAATGCTTCCTTGGGACGGCCCTGGCGCAGCTCGCCTTCGGACAGCCACATCTGGTCCAGCGCCGCCTTCAGCGTGGCACGCGTCCGTGGATCGAGCAGGGTGGCAGCCTCGGCGTGATCGTGGGTGTGCCCATACTCGGACAGCACATCGGTGGCGCTGCCGAACACCGCCGGTTCGCCGTCCGCATCGCCATGGTCATGGCCGTCGGCATGGGCGGCGCCGCCGGCGTGGTCATGATCATGGTCATCATCGTGCGCGTCGGACGCGGCGGGCACGTCGCTGGTGGGCAGGTCGTCGGCCGGCGGTGGCTTCGGCGCGCCTTCGCTTTCCTCGCCAAGGAACTGGCCATAGCGCAGGCGCAGGATGCGCTGGTCCACGCCGATGGCATCGGAGCGCCGGGTGAACTCGTCGGCCGACAACCGGCTGCGCTGCGCGAGCAGGGCCTCGGCATCGATGATGATCTGCCGCTGGCTGCGGAAGTAGGCCGGCAACGTGCGCTTGACCATGCCTTCCAGCTCGGCGCCCTGCACCTGCTCTTCGCTGGGCAGGCGCAGGATCAGGCTGTTGCTGTGCGCGACCTGCGGGGTCGGCGCATGGTTGTCCTGTACCTGCAGCTGGGCGATCACATCGTTGCCGGCGCCGGCGCCCAGCGTGGCCAGGTCGAGCGTGTGCGCGAACCGGCGCCGCGTCGCCGGGCCGTTGCCGGTGAGCGTGACCACCTGTTCGCGGAAGGTGATGTTCTCGCCGCTGCCCTGTGCCAGGGTGAGCTTCAGGCGCGCGCTGGTGGCGACGCCGTGGTCGTCGCTGGCTTCGAAGCGCAGCGTCCAGCGCCGCTGGCCCGGTGTGCCCAGCACCAGGCTGCGATCCGGTTCCAGCACGCGCACCACCGGTGGCTGGTCAGGCACCACATCCAGCCGGTGCAGGCGGCTGTCGGCCAGTGCCGGCTCGGTGACCACGCGGTACAGCGTCGAACGCACCGCGCGCCACTGCGCGCTCCATTGCCCATCGGCAGCCGTCAGTGCAATGCGCTGGCCATCGTGGAACTGCAGCGTGGCGCTGCGCACCGGCGCGCTGAAGCGCAGCGACCACTGCAGCAGACTGTCCTGTGCGACCTTGGCATCCAGCGTGTTCCGGGTATGCGCGGGTTGCCCGGTGTAGGCCGGTGCGCGGATGTGCAGGCGCGCGGATCGCAGCGTCGGCGGTGCGTTGGCCGGTGTCGTCGTGCGCGGTGGCAACGAGCGGACGTCGGCGGCCGGGCGCTGCGGCCAGCCGATCGCCAACGCGACCGTCAGCAGCGTCCCCAGCCCTGTCGCCAGCAACGCAGGCCATGGCCATGCGCGGCGCAGCTGTGGAGGGTTGGCCCGCAGGGCGGCGTCGACACGGTCGCGCTGGCGCCGCTGCAGGGGATTGAGGGTGGCGGGGGCGGCGAACAGCAGGTCGGCACTATCGCGTGCACCGGGATGCCGGTCGAGCTGGCGCACCAGCCAGTGGCGGTCCAGCCGGCGCGCGCGCCAGGTGGCGATGGCCGCGGCAAGCAGCAGCGCCAGTGCGAGAACGAGGCTGGCGGGATCGAAGCCGGCCACGCGCCAGGTCACCGCGGACAGCGCGAATGCCAACGGCACGCCGATCAGCAGCAGGATCGAGGCCTGGCGTCGGCGGGCCTGCTGCCATGCACGCGTGACCGCTGGGTTCATGCCGCGCCTCCGCGCCCACGCGATGTCGCCAGCCAGCGCTCAAGCGCGAACAGCAACACGATGACGATGGCCAGCAATCCGGACAGATCGCGCGGTTGCGCGAGCGGGGCGGCGGCACCGGCCAGCGGTTGCTGGCTCGTCGCGGCGGCAAGGGTTGGGACGGGAGACGGCCGCAGTACCTGCAGCAGCCGGCCGGCGAAGCTGGCCTCGCGCAGTACCGGCAGCGTGGCCGGCGAGAGCGGCGCGGTGAAGCGCAGCACCCGGCCGTCGCCGGCCTCATGCTGCTGCAGCACGGGCCTGCCATCGTCATCGTGCAGCAGGTCGATCCAACGACCTGCGCTGTTCCAGGCCGGGCCGGCCAGCAGCGTGCCGCCCTGCCGCAGCCAGGCCTGCCACGCCGCGGGCAGCTCGCCTTCCTGCAGCCAGACGCCGACCGCGTCGGCCGCGGGCGCAGCGCCGGCATCGCCGCCCGCCTGCAGCGGTGTTGCGCTCCAGGCCTGCTGCAGCGCGCCCAATACCTGCAGCCCGGTGGCATCGACATGCCCGCCGACGTGCAGGCGTGGTGGTGCCACATCGGGCGCGGACGCCGCAACCGGCAACGCGACCGCGCGCCAGTCCACCGCGCGCGAAAGGCGCACGCGCTGCCCATCCAGTCCCGGCATCGGCTCGGGCACGAATACCGTCAATGGCGTGCCCGCCGGCAACTGCTGGTCGAGTTCGCGCAGCAGGCTGGCCAGCGCACGCGGCGGGTCGCGCGGCGGATCGTCGCGCAGCGCAGGGAAACCCGGCGCCAGCCAGCGCCAGTCGCCGGCATCGTCGTCGGCGCGCAACGCCGAAGCGTCCAGTCCCGGCGCGACCACCGCCACCGGTCGTACCGGCGCCGACAGGCCATGCAGCACCGGCCGCGCCAGCAGCACGGCCAGTGCGGCCAGCAGCAGCATCCGTACCAGCAGCAACAGCCATTCGTCGAAGCGCACGCGCTGGCGGGGTCGCATGCGCGCCTGCAGCCAGCGCAGCGCGGCGAAATCCAGCGGCGTGTACTGCTGGCGTCGTGCCAGGTGCACCAGCAGCGGTACCAGCCACGCCGCCAGCGCCAACAGCCCGAGCGGAAACAGCAGCGCCATGCTCATGCCGCCCTCCGCCTGCCGAACAGGGCCCGCAGCGGCGCATCCAGCGGTGCGTCCAGCCATGCGGTGGCGTGGCCGATGCCACTGGCCTGCAACCGTGCCTGCAGGCCACGCCGGGCCTGCTCGAAGCGCACCAGGTAATCCTCGCGCAGGGCGCGGCCATCGCCGAGCAGCGTGTCGCCGCTCTCCGGATCGCGGAAGCGATGGCCGTCGGTGAACGGGAAGTCGCGTTCGTCGGCGGTCAGCACCTGTACGTGCGATACATCGCGACGTGCGGCGGACAGGCGCTCCAGTGCGACGATGCCGGCTTCGTCGAAGCCATCGCCCAGCGCCACCAGCAGGTCGCCGGCCTGCACGCGTTCCCACAGCGGGCGCAGCGCGGATTCGGCGGGCCAGCCGCCGTACGCACGCAGCTGGCGCAACTGCAGGTGGATGCGGTCACGATGGCGCGGACCGTTGCCGGCGGCGACCAGCTGCACGCCTTCGCCGGAGACCGCCAGCAGGCCGAAGCGGTCGCCCTGCTGCAGCGCCAGCTCCACCACGCAGGCGGCGATCGCGCAGGCATGGTCAAGCCGCGACCAGTCCGCGCGCGCCCGGTCGCACTGGCTGGCCGAGGCGGTGGCATCGACCAGCACCCATGCGGTGACCGGGCTTTCACGTTCGGATTCGCGCACGAAGAAGCGGTCCGAACGCGCATACAGCTTCCAGTCGATCTGGCGCGGCTCGTCGCCCGGCTCGTAAGCGCGGTACTGCGCGAACTCCAGCCCGGCGCCGCGGCTGCGGCTGGCGTGCTGGCCGATGCCGAGCCCGCCCTGTGCATGGCGTGGCTGCAGCCGCAGCGATTTCAGGCGGCTGCGGACATCGGCGGGAATCGCGATGGGGGCGTTGCGGCTCACGTGCGGTCGGCGGTCGCGGTCGGCATCAGGCGGGGAAGGGCACGGCCTGCAACAGCGCGGCGACCACGTCGTCGGCGCCCTTGCCTTCGGCCTCGGCGGCGAAGGACAGCAGCAGGCGATGGCGCATCACCGGCGCGGCCAGTGCCTGCACGTCCTCGCGGGTGGCGGCGAAGCGGCCCTGCAGCAGCGCACGCGCCTTGGCCGCCAGCACCAGCGACTGGCCGGCGCGCGGACCGGCACCCCACTTGATCCATTGGTTCACTGCCGCCGGCGCAGCCGCGCCCGGCCGGCTGGCACGCACCAGCCGGGTGATCCAGGCCAGCACGTCATCGCTTGCATGCACCTGGCGCACCGCGGCCTGCAGCGCCAGCACCGCTTCGCCATCCATCACCTGCGGCACCGTACCGGTTCCGCTGCCGGTGGTCTGGCGCAGGATGTCCTGCTCCTCCTGCTCGCTCGGATAATCCACCCGCACGTGCAGCAGGAAGCGGTCCAGCTGCGCTTCCGGCAGCGGATAGGTGCCGGCCTGTTCGATCGGGTTCTGCGTGGCCAGCACGAAGAATGGCCGTGGCAGCGCATGGGTCGTTCCGGCGTAGCTCACGGTCCGCTCCTGCATCGCCTCCAGCAGCGCGGCCTGGGTCTTGGGCGGGGTGCGGTTGAGTTCGTCGGCCAGCAGCAGGTTGGTGAAGATCGGGCCTTGCTGGAAGCGGAAATGACGATGGCCGGTGCCATGGTCTTCCTCCAGCAGTTCGGTGCCGAGGATGTCGCTGGGCATCAGGTCCGGGGTGAACTGCACGCGCCGGAACTGCAGCTCCAGCGCCTGTCCGAGCGAGCGTACCAGCAGGGTCTTGCCCAGCCCCGGTGCGCCTTCCAGCAGGCAATGCCCACCGGCCAGCAGGCCGATCAGCAGTTGTTCCACCACCTCGTGCTGGCCGACCACGGCCTCGCCGAGGGCATCGCGCAGTTGTTGCAGGCGCGGTAGCAGGGTGTCGATGTCGGTGGCGGTCATGGGGGCTGTCCTTTCAATTGTTCAACGCGTACATCACGATGTTGACCGCGAAGCGGGTGTTGTCCTCGGCGAGGAAGCGCTTGTTGCGCCAGTCGTAATCCCACTCGCAGCCGTAGTCCTTGTTGCTGTAGAGCACGCCCAGACGGCCGTCCACCTCGATGCCCTTCAGGTAATCGTGCACCAGGTCATCGCCCCAGCCGTTGAGTTCGAAGCTGGTGGCCGGCGGACCGTCCGGAAAGTTGAAGAAGCTGCGGTACAGCGCGTGGCTGTTCGGCAGCTTCTTCAGTGCGCCGGGGCCGAAAAGGCGCGCCATCTGCGCCTCGAAGGACCTGGCGAACAGGCCGTCGATATCGTGGTTGCAGTCATCGACGAACACGAAGCCGCCGTTGCGCACGTAACGGACGAAGTTCTCGCGCTCGGCAGGATTGAACTCCAGCAGCTTGTGCCCGGCCAGGTAGCAGAACGGTGCCTCCAGCATGCGCGGATCGGACAGCTCCAGCACGTGTTCCTCCGGATCCACGCGCAGGGAGGTGTAGTCGATCAGCGAGGTGATCAGGTTGGATGGCATGCGCGCATCGACATCCCAGTCACCCGAGTCGTACTTGAGCCGGGTGAACCAGAAATCGTAACGCGCCGCCTGCGCGCGTGCGAACGCAGGCAGCGCCGCCAGTGCGGCACCTCCGAGCATCGCCCGCAGGAACTGCGCGCGGTTCATCGTGGCCTGTGGATGCCGACCGCTGGCCGGCACCCTTTTGCAGGTGACGGACGTGGCCCGTCACTACGGAACATGAGCCTCAGACCGCATCGGACAACGAGGTGAAGGTGAAGTCGCGCAGGCGCATCGGCGGGATCATCATCACCAGGCTGGATTCGTCGCCGGCCACGCGCACCGGCTTGCCCAGCTCGTCGATGTTGTTGAGCATGATCACCGGCGATTCGTTGAAGCGGAAGTTCTTCACCGGATGCTTGATCTGCCCGTTCTCGATGTAGAACGTGCCGTCGCGGGTCAGGCCGGTCAGCAGCACGGTCTGCGGATCGACCATGCGGATGTACCAGGTACGCGTGACCAGGATGCCCTTCTGCGTGCCGCGCACCAGCTCGGCGGTGCTCTTGTCGCCGCCGCTCATCAGCAGGTTGCCCGGGCGCGCATTGGCCGTCTTTCCTTCCTTCTGGGCCCAGAAGCGCGAGTAGTTGAGGTTGGCGACCTTGCCATTCTCGATGATCGCGATCTTCTCGCGCGGCATGCCGTCGTTGTCCCACGGCAACACCGGCGCTTCCGGGTGCCACGGATCGGCATACATGCTCACGCGCGGGTCATAGACCTGTTCGCCCAGCTTGTTGCCACCGCCCTTCTTCGACAGGAAGCTGCGGCCTTCGTCGGCGGCACGTGCATCGAAGAAGTTCATCATGAAGCTGATCAGGCCGGCGGCCGCGGCAGGCTCCAGGATCACCGTGTACTTGCCGGGCTCCAGGGCCTTGGCCTCGGCCGATTCGGTGGCCTTGCGCATGGCGATGCGGATGTCCTGGTCGGCCTTGAAATCCGCTGCGTCCTTCAGGTTGCGGCCGACCCAGCCCGAACCGCGGCCGTCTTCGGTGCGCACGGTGCAGGTGTAATCGAAGCTGCTGGTGCGCTGGTAGCCGAAGTTGCCATTGCTGTTGGCGGTGGCGACGAAACCCTGGCCGTCCTCGAGGAAACCGGCGGCGATCACTCCGGCTTCGCGGCACGGCAGGATCGAGTCGGCCGCCACCTTGGCGCGGAACGCCGGATCGATGGCGGCGGTGGATTCGCTGAACGTCGGGCTGGCCTTGTAGTCCTGCCTGCCGATGGCCGGAATGAACTCCGGGTTCTCCGGCGCCAGCCGGGCCAGGTCCTCGGCACGGCGCACCACGCGCTCCAGCGCGGCGTCGTCGAACTCATTGATGGAGGCGGTGCCGACGCGCTTGCCGAACGCCACCTGCACGGCCAGCGAGGCATCGCTGACCACGCCGCTGGTGGAGATGTTGTTCAGCGCGAAGCGGATGTTGCCGTTGATGGAACCGGCCAGGGTGGCAGTGCATTCATCGGCTTTGGACAGGGCGATGACCTTGTCCAGGATGGCCTTGGCCTGCTGTTCGGTGAAGATGCTCATGGGTATCGGGCTCCAGACCGGTCAGCCGAGGCTGCGTGCGGTGTTGATGACGTTGATGCCGTTGAAACGGGCGGTGGACGAACCATGCGAGACCGCCGAGACCTGGCCCGGCTGGCCCTTGCCGTCGAAGAACGAACCGCCGAGGCGGTAATCGCGCTCATCGGCGACGGCGCTGCAGGCATTCCAGAACTCCGGCGTGCGGATCTGGTAGGCGACGTCCTCCAGCATGCCGGTGATCTTTCCGTCCTTGATCTCGTAGAACAGCTGGCCACCGAACTGCGCGTTGTAGCGCTGCTGGTCGATGGAGAACGAGCCATCGCCAATGATGTAGATACCGTTTTCCACGTCCTTGATCATGTCGTCCACGCTCAGCGGCGTCTTTCCCGGCGCCATCGAGACATTGGCCATGCGCTGGAACTGCACGCTGGACCAGGAATCGGCATAGCAGCAGCCGTCCGATTCGGTCTTGCCGAGGATATGGGCCTGGTCGCGGATGGTCTGGTAATCGACCAGCTTGCCATCGGTGATCAGGTCCCAGCGCTTGCACTTCACGCCTTCATCGTCGTACGCCACCGCGCCCAGGCTGCCCTGCTGGGTCTTGTCGGCGAAGATGTTGACGTGCTCGCTGCCGTACTGGAAGTGCTGTTCGCGCTTGTCCAGGGTGGCGAAGCTGGTGCCGGCGTAGTTGGCCTCGTAACCCAGCACGCGGTCCAGCTCCAGCGGGTGGCCGATCGATTCGTGGATGGTCAGCCAGGTATGCGACGGGTCCAGCACCAGGTCGTACTTCCCCGGCTTCACCGACGGCGCCTTGAGCTTTTCCTGCGCCTGCTTCGCCGCGGCGATGGCGTCTTCCTTCATGTCATAGGACGAGGAATAGTTGACCACGCCGTTGGGCGTGAGCACCTTGCCGGCAGCGGCGCCATCGAGGTACTCGTAACCCATGCCCATCGGCGCGGACAGCCCCTCGCGGGTGCGGAATTTGCCGCTGGCCTTGTCGATCGCGGTGATCGTCATCGGCACCCAGATGCGGTGCACGTCCTGGTCGATGTAAGAGCCATCGCTCGAGGCGAAATACTTCTGCTCGTTGACCAGGAACATCATCGAATTGACGAAGCTGGCACCGGCGTTGATCGCCGCAGCGTTGACGTCCAGCAGCAGGCCGACCTTGTCCTTGATCGGTACTTCCATCGCGTTCTTGCGGATCGGCGTGCGCCAGCTCACTTCGCCCACGCCCGGCGCGGCGGCCAGCTGCACCGGTTCGGTCTGGATGCCGGCATTGGCGCGCGCGATCACCGCCGCCTGCTGCGCGGCCCTGGCCACGTCGGCGTTGCCGAGCTGGTTGGTGGCCGCAAAGCCCCATGCACCGTTGACCAGCACGCGGATGCCCACGCCCGTGGACTCGGTGTTGACCACGTTCTGGACCTTGTCTTCGCGGGTGATCACGAACTGCCGCAGGTAACGGCCGATGCGCACGTCGCAGTAGGTGGCGCCGGCGCTGCGCGCGGCCTGCAGCGCCACATCGGCCAGGCGCTTCTTCAGCGCCGGGTCGAGCGTGGACTGCAGCTGCTCGGCGGCGATCGCCTTGCCGAAGAACGACGGCACCAGCAGGCCGCCTGCGGTGAGCCCGGTGAGGGCGAGGAAGTCACGTCTTTGCAAGGCTGCTCTCCACGTAGGGAAGTTGGACAGGACTCATGCGCCAAGGCTGCGCGCGGTGTTGATGATGTTGACGCCGTTGAAGCGGGTGGTGGACGAGCCGTGCGACACCGCCGACACCTGCGCCGGCTGGCCCTTGCCGTCGAAGAACGAGCCGCCGAGACGGAAATCGCGTTCATCGCAGATGGCCGCGCAGGCGTTCCAGAATTCCGGCGTACGGATCTGGTAGGCCGCGTCCTCGACCATGCCGGCGATGCGGCCGTCCTTGATCTGGTAGCACAGCTGGGCACCGAACTGGGCGTTGTAGCGCTGCTGGTCGATGGAATACGAACCGCGGCCGTGGAAGTACAGCCCGTTCTCCACGTCCTTGATCATGTCCGCAACGCTCAGCGGGGCCTTGCCTGGTGCCAGCGACACGTTGGCCATGCGCTGGAACTGCACGCTGGACCAGGAATCGGCGTAGCTGCAGCCATGGGAGGCATCGCGGCCGAGGATATGCGCCTCATCGCGCGTGGCCTGGTAGTCCACCAGGATGCCATCGCGCACCAGGTCCCAGCGCTGGGTCCTGACCCCCTCATCGTCGTAGCCCACCGCGCCGAGGCTGCCCGGCTGGGTCTTGTCGGCGAAGAAGTTGACGATGTCGCTGCCCCAGCGGAAGCCGGCGTCGCGCTTGTCCAGGGTGGCGAAACTGGTGCCGGCGTAGTTGGCTTCATAGCCCAGCACGCGATCCAGTTCCAGCGGATGGCCGACATTCTCGTGGATGGTCAGGAACAGGTTGGACGGATCAAGCACCACGTCGTAACGGCCCGGCTTCACCGACGGCGCGGTGAGCTTCTCGCGGGCCTGGCGCGCGGCGGCGATCGCATCCTCGCGCGGTGCATAGGAGTGGCCGTACCCCACCACGCCCCCGGGCAGTTCGAAGCGACCGGCGCGGTCGCCGTCCAGGAACTCGTAGCCCATGCCCATGGGCGCGGACAGGCCGTTGCGGGTGCGGAACTTCCCGCTCGCCTTGTCCACCGCGGTGGCGGTGAACGGCAGCCAGATGCGATGCACGTCCTGGTCGATCCACGAGCCATCGCTGGAGGCGAAGTACTTCTGCTCGTTGACCAGGAACAGCGTGGAGTTGAAGAAGTCCGCGCCGGCCTCAAGGCCGGCGGCGTTGATGTCCAGCAGCAGCGCCACCTTGTCCTGCACCGGCACCGCCATGGCGTTCTTCTTTAGCGGCGTGCGCCAGCTGACCTCGCCGACGCCCGGCGTTGCCGCCAGCTGCACGCGGCGGGTCTGCACCCGCGCGTTGGCGCGTGCGATGGCTACGGCCTGCGCGACCGCCTGCACCACGTGTTCCGGCGTACGCTGGTGGGTGGCGGCGAAGCCCCACGCACCATCGACGATGACGCGTACGCCGACCCCGGCCGACTCGCTGTTGGTGACGTTCTCGACGTTGCGCTCGCGGGTGATCACGGCCTGGTTGAGATAGCGGCCGATGCGGACATCGCAGTAGCTGGCGCCGGCCGTGCGCGCGGCCTGCAGCGCGGCGTCGGCCAGGCGCTTGCCGAGCACCGGATCGCCCGGTTGCAGCAGCTGTTCGGCGGCGATCAGCCGCGCATGCGGCAGCACCAGGCCAGCCAGGCCCAATCCGGAAAAAGCCAGGAACTCACGACGTTGCACCGCCACCACCCCACGTACTGCACGTTGATCCCCGACTGTCGCCAGCGGGCGGCGGGGACACAAGTGACTGCAGTCATGGTCCTTCCACGGGCACACTATGATTCCGCCACTTTCGTCACGAACCATGACCAGAAAGCCATTCTCGCCGGCCTGCGAGCGCAACCGCGTGCCGATCGCCGCGGCGCTGGACCCCTGGATGGTCGAGCGACGCCACGTGCTGGAGATCGGCAGCGGCACCGGCCAGCACGCCGTGTTCTTCGCGCAGCGCTGGCCGCACCTCCGGTGGCAGCCCAGCGAGCATGCCGACCACCTGGCCGGTATCAACGCCTGGCGCGCCGACGCCGCGCTGCCCAACCTGCCGTCGCCGTTCGTGCTGCAGGCGGAACTTCCGCCATCGCCACCGCTGGCGGTGCCGTCCGGGATGCCGCGCTTCGACGCGGTGTTCAGCGCCAACACGCTGCACATCATGGGCTGGGAGCACGTACGCGCGCTGTTCGCCGGCCTGCCCCCGGTGCTGGCGCCGGGCGCGTTGCTGGCGGTATACGGCCCGTTCAACTACCAGGGGCGCTTCACCAGCGACAGCAACGCGCAGTTCGATACCTGGCTGAAGGCCCGCGATCCGCGCAGCGGCATCCGGGATGCGGAGGCCGTGCAGGAACTGGCGATCGCGCAGGGGTTCATGGCGCGGGAGGACATCGCGATGCCGTCCAACAACCGGCTGCTGTTGTGGCAGCTGGAGTGATCAGGGGCGGGACCGGGTCTGGAATTTGTTGATGAGACGGGCACAGGAGGTGTGGATTTCATCGACCAGGCGCTCCAGGACCGGATGCCCCATACCCTCGTCTTCGAAGGTGGCGAGCAGGTTGGACGCGGCGGGGGGCAGCTCGGTTGCCATCTCCACCAGACGATGGAGCACCTCCACCTTGTCCAGGCGCATTGAGCTGGCCGTGGCCTGCCAGTCCTCGAGCCGGATGTCCCACCACCGGTAATGGCTGCCGATTTTCATGGCCATCTTGATCTTGCGTTTCTGCAGGCTGGGATAGGGAAAGGCGCTGGAAATATCGTAAAGCGGCGCGAGCCTGATGGCGCCGCCGGCACCGAACAACAAGGAGTAGTTCTTGGCGTGCGCGTCGGTGCCACCGATCAGGTAATTGAAGATCAGCGCCTTCATGAGGGTTTCGACATCGGCACGCGGTTGCGAGGAGTGCTCCCAGAGTACGTTGGCGAGGTCGGCCGGCCCCGGTCCTCCCTGGTTCTGGTACTTGAGATGGGGCATCACCGAAAGCGCCTGGCAGAAGTCCTCCTGGTGCAGGCGGTGCCACGTCCCACCAAGCTGCTCGCGGTCATAGCGTTCGACGCATATCGCGGATTCGGCACCGACGGTGATTTTCTCGGCATGCGCGGCCGGCATCCCCAGGTTGCGCGCCAGCCTCAGGCAGAAGATCTCGTTCTCCACAAAGCCGTCATATTCGCCGCCTGGCGGTTTGAGGATGTGGGTCGTCGGCGTGCGGCCGCTTGGAATCGCCCACCCCCCGCCATGCTTTCGCATCAAGGCGATCTTGGATTGAGCGCCTGCCAGACTGAAATGACCTACCTCATCGGTATGGCGACCCACTCCATGAGTCTGCCGCAGCCCTGCCAGACGCTCTTCCACATCCTTGTCGGCCAGATCGATGGTTCCATCATCGGCGCCACCAAGGACATCGGCGAGCCGATCATCGGATACGAACTGCACGGCACCGGCACAGTCCTCGCCTACGTGCGACAGAAGGGCAACCGGATTCCTCGGCGAAACATGGAAGTGCGTGCCCCAGCGCTGAAGGAGGTTTTCGTTGTCGGGCAGCAGCCCCCAGAGGACCGAGGCAACTTTCTCGTGGTCGAATCGAGGCTGCAGCAGCGGAAGGCTGAGGGAGATCGGATAGGCGTCGGCGGTTTCGCGCCATTCCGGGCTGTACGAGAATCGAGGATTCCCGAAGGCATCGGTTTCCAGTTTCCCGGCTACCCTGCCAGAGAGGAGGACGTTCAGAGCCATGTTGTTTCTCGGGTAGACATTCCGGAACGACAGCGGCATGCAGCGGGTCAGCTGCAGGGCGGCTTATTTCTTTGTCCGGGTGGATTTTCCTGGAGCGCCGCCGTGCTCCAGCCATGTCCTGACGATCTGGCTGACGGCGTCGGAAGGCGTCCCTCGATCGGCACCCGCGCCGATACGGCGGGTGGGCTCGTTGACCACCGGGCTTTGCGGTCGGAAGGCAGATCCCGGCGCGTCCGGGTAATGGAAGCTGCGGGTGCCCGTGTCCGGTTCCCTGCTGCGTTCGACCACACGGTCGATGTCGGGAACGGTAATGCGGGGTAGCGAGGGAGCCGGACTGGAGGATGCCTCCAGGGTCATGGCGTCCAGTCCGATCCCGAGGACGTTCAATGTCCTCAGAACCAGATGCAGTTCCGCCCGAGGCTTTCCCTTCTCGATTTCGATGATCCAACGCCGACTGACACCGACTTCATGGGCCAGCTTGGCCTGGTCCCACGCGAGCGTCCTGCGGCGCTGACGGATGATGTTGCCGAGATCGTCGGGGGTTCTGAGCTTGGCCATGCTTTCGAATGTAAGCGATTGCTCACATTTACGAAAGAGTGAGTGATCGATTACATAAGCCATTGAGTCACCGAACGCACACCTCCCAAGCAGAGAGCGTACGGTAACACCGCCGAAATTTCCCGTTAAGTGGCAGTTACGACGCCCGCGATCAACGGTTATGTGCGCGTTCGGTGACATTCATGCAATGTCACCGAACGATCACGTCACGCCACCTGCACGATATGCAGTGCCTTCGGGTTCCGCCATTGCGCCAGCAGCGCCGCTTCCCGCTCCTTGGCCTTCTCCAGATGCGCATCCTTGACGTGGCCGAAGCCGCGGATGTGCTCGGGAATGCTGGCGATCTCCACCGCCAGCGCCAACCGCCGGTCGTCCAGGCCGTCGAGCAGCATCTGTACCGTCGCCTCGTAATCGGCAATCAACTGGCGCTCGCCGCGACGCTCGGCCGTGCGGCCGAATGGATCGAAGCGGCCACCGCGCAGGAACTTCAACCTGGCCATGACGGCGAACGCCTTCAGCATCCACGGGCCGTACTCCTTCTTGATCAGCCGGCCCTGCTCGTCCTTCTTCGCGAACAGCGGCGGCGCCAGATGGAACCGCAGCTGGTAATCGCCCTCGAACTGCTGCTGCAGGCGGCGCTGGAACTCGCCACTGGTATACAGCCGCGCGACCTCGTACTCGTCCTTGTAGGCCATCAGCTTGAACAGGTAACGGGCCACGGTCTCGGTCAATGCGGTGGATCCGCCGACCTTGTCCTGCTCGACGGTGCGCACGCGTTCGACCAGTGCGCGGTAGCGGTCGGCGTAGGCGGCGTCCTGGTAATCGACCAGGAACGCGGCGCGGCGCGCGATCATCTCGTCCAGCGAGCGCGACAGGCGCGTATCGTCCAGCGGCAGGAAGGCAACGTCATCGCCTCCGCGCGCATGCGAGGGAAGTCCGCGCAGTTCGCGTTCGTCGCCGGTATCGCGCGGTGCGGCGGTCGCACCCCATTCATTGCCTTCCCATTCGCCCGGCGGCAACGCATGCAACGGGCCCGGCGTGGTTTCGGCATCGGTATGGGCGTTGCGCACCAGCCCGGCGGCCTGCTGCACCGCCAGCGGATCCACCGCCGCCAGCCGGCCCCACGCGAACGCCTGCTGGTTCATCGCCACGGCAGCGCCGTTGAGCTCGATGGCGCGCATCAGCGATTCGAACGACAGCGGCACCAGGCCCTGCTGCCACGCATAGCCGAGGATGAACAGGTTGGACGCGATGGCATCGCCGAGCAGCGCGGTGGCCAGCTGGGTGGCATCGAGCAGCAGCGGTTCCTCGCCCCCCAGCGCCACGCGCACGCCGGCGATGATGTCGGCGGCGGGGAACTGCATGTCCGGACGCGTGGTGAAGCCGCCGGGCATCGCTTCATAGGTGTTGAGCACCACCTGCGAGCGGCCGGCACGGACCTTGGACAGCGCCCAGTAATCGTTGACCACCACCATGTCGCAGCCCAGTACCAGGTCGGCCTCGCCGGCGGCGATGCGCACGGCGTGGATGTCGGCCGGGGTACGCGCGATGCGGATATGGGTGGTGACCGCGCCGCCCTTCTGCGCCAGCCCGGTCTGGTCGAGCACGGAGGCGCCCTTGCCTTCCAGGTGCCCGGCCATGCCCAGCAGCGCACCGATGGTCACCACGCCGGTGCCGCCGACGCCGGTGATCAGGATGTTCCAGGGCGTATCCAGGGTGCCGCGCACGGTGGGCGCCGGCAGGTTGTCCAGCAACGTGGACGCATCGCGCCTGCTGCCCTTGCGCGGCTGGCCGCCGTGTACGGTGACGAAACTCGGGCAGAAGCCAGTGGTGCAGGAATAATCCTTGTTGCAGTTGGACTGGTCGATGTCGCGCTTGCGCCCGAACTCGGTTTCCTTCGGCAGCACCGACACGCAGAAACTCTTCCTGCCGCAGTCGCCGCACCCTTCGCACACCAGCGAATTGATCATCACCCGCTTGGCCGGATCTTCCAGTTTGCCGCGTTTGCGGCGACGGCGCTTCTCGGTGGCGCAGGTCTGTTCGTAGATCAGGATCGAAACACCCTTCACTTCGCGCAGGCGCTTCTGCACCGCATCCAGCTCGCTGCGGTCGTGGAATTCGACGTCGCTCGGGAAGTGCTCGCGCTGGCGCGTCCACTTTTCGATGTTGTCCGACAGCACCACGATGGTGTGGATGCCTTCGGCACGCATCTGCCGGGCGATGTCCGGCACGCTCAGCGGACCGTCCACCGGCTGCCCGCCGGTCATCGCCACCGCGTCGTTGTAGAGGATCTTGTAGGTGATGTTGACGCCGGCCGCGACCGACTGGCGGATCGCCAGCGAACCGCTGTGGAAGTAGGTGCCGTCGCCCAGGTTCTGGAACACGTGCGGGGTGTCGGTGAACGCGGCCTGCCCGGCCCATGTCACGCCTTCGCCGCCCATGTGGGTGAAGGTGTCGGTGCTGCGGTCCATCCAGGTCACCATGTAATGGCAACCGATGCCGCCCAGCGCGCGCGAGCCTTCCGGCACGGTGGTGGAGGTGTTGTGCGGGCAGCCGGAGCAGTAATGCGGCACGCGCGGGAACGTGGCGCGGGGCAGGGCCAGCTCGGCTTCCTTCTCCTGCATCCACTGCAGGCGCTGCTCGATCGATTCGCTGTTGAAGAAACGTTGCACGCGGCGGCCGATCACCCCGGCAATGGTGGCCGGGGTCAGTTCGCCGGTGGAGGGCAGGATCCATTCGCCGGCCTCGTCGTACTTGCCGACGATGGACGGGCGCTGGCCCCAGCTGGACGGCCAGTTGAAGAACTGCTCCTTCATCTGCCGCTCGATGAAGGCGCGCTTCTCCTCCACCACGATGATGTCTTCCAGACCCTGTGCGAAACGGGCGATGCCCTGCGGTTCCAGCGGCCAGCTCATGCCGACCTTGTACACGCGGATGCCGATCCCGGCGCAGGCGGCCTCGTCCAGGCCCAGGTACTCCAGCGCCTGCAGCACGTCCAGGTAACTCTTGCCGGTGGTGACGATGCCCAGCCGCGCGCGCGGCGAGTCGAGCACGGTACGGTCGATGCCGTTGGCACGGGCGAAGGCCTGGGCCGCCGCCACCGCGTAGCGGTGCAGGCGCATCTCCTGGTCCAGCGGCGGGTCCGGCCAGCGGATGTTGAGGCCACCGGCGGGCATGTCGAAATCCTCGGGCAGGAGGATGCGGCGCGCGAACGGGTCCACGTCCACCGAGGCGGAGGATTCCACCGTCTCGGCAATCGTCTTGAAGCCGATCCAGCGCCCGGTATAGCGGCTCATCGCCCAGCCGAGCAGGCCCATGTCGAGGATGTCCTGCACGCCGGCCGGGTTCAGCACCGGCATCATCGCGCTGACGAACTCGTCTTCGCTGCCGTGCGGCAGGGTCGAGCTGCGGCACGCGTGGTCATCGGCGGCCAGTGCCAGCACGCCGCCATGGCGGGAGGTGCCGGCCGCGTTGGCGTGCTTGAACACATCGCCGCAACGGTCCACGCCCGGACCCTTGCCGTACCACATGCCGAACACGCCCTGCACGTTGGCGCCGGGGAACAGGTTGGTCTGCTGCGTGCCCCAGACCATGGTCGCGCCGAGGTCTTCGTTGAGTCCCGGGGTGAACTTCACCCTGGCCGCGTCCAGGTGCTGGCGCGCACGCCACAGCTCCAGGTCGAAGCCGCCCAGCGGGCTGCCGCGGTAGCCACTGATGAAGCCGCCGCTGTCGATGCCCTCGGCGGCATCGCGCAGGCGTTGCATCAGCGGCAGCCGGACCAGCGCCTGCACGCCGCTCAGGTAGATCCGGCCGGTCTGGCGCGAATACCTGTGGTCGAGCGTGTAGTCGTGGTCGAGCAGGGTGGCGGAAGCAGGAGAAGTGAGCTGGGCGGTGCTGGTCATGGCTGGCCTGGTTCGGATCGGCTGGCATCGGCCGCGCGGCCGCGGTGCGAGGGCGGGATTGTAGCAGCGGGCCGGTTTTCGCCCGGCACTCGCATCCGGGGCCGCGCTCCGGTTAGGATCGGGAGGTGGGAGGTTGTTGTTGCAACCCGGGGAAGACACGATGTCATTCACAAGAAAGTTCCTGGCCGGCGTGCTGCTGGCTTCGAGCGTGGCCACCGCGTGGGCCGCGCCTTCACTGCCTGCGCCGCAGGAGTTCTATTTCGATGCCGATCCAGCGGCCGCGCCGGTCTCGGTCGCCGAGGGCGAGGGCGATGCGCTGGTCAACCAGCTGATGCGCCAGCGCGAACGGGGCCGCAAGGCGCTGGAAGCCACCGTGCAGCTGGCCGGCGTCGCCATCGCGCAGGGGCGGCCCGAACTTGGCCAGCAGCTGTATGCCGAAGCCATGCAGGCAGCCACGGCGACCTCGCCGGCCGGGCGCATGGTGCGCTGGAACCATGCCTGGGACCTGTTCCGGCAGGGCCAGGTGGAGGCGGCGCTGGAGCAGTGGCAGGCCGCGGCGGGTGCGCTGCGTGGCAATCCGTCATGGGTGCCGCCGACCTACGCCCTGGCGCTGTGGCAGCTGGGCCAGAAGGACGAGGCGGTGAAGTGGTATGCCGCCGCCATACGCACCGAGCCCGCCCAGTGGAGCACCGCCGACAGGTATGCAGCGCTGCTGCCTTCCTGGCGTGAAAGCGAGCGCGCGACATTGGCGCAGGTACAGCAGGCCTGGGCGGCGAATCCTCCCGCCTGGCCGTGACCACATCGAAGACCGGCGGGTGACGACCGCGGGTCGTCAGTCGTCGGCGTTGACCGTGCGGGCCGCAGCCCACTCCCGCAGCGCCTGCACCTGTTCGGCCATCAGCACCGACAGGGGCCGGCTGGCGCGGATCTCGCCCATCAGCACGTCGGTATCCAGCGGCCGCTGTTCGGCATGGGCGGCGTACAGCCCGGCCACGATGGCCTGTTCGATCTCGGCGCCGGAGAATCCTTCCGACGCTGCGGCAAGCGCCGGCAGCGCGAAGTCGTCGGCATTGAGCTGGCGTCGCGACAGGTGCAGGCGAAGCAGTTCCACGCGCACCTCCGGCACCGGCAGGTCGACGAAGAAGATCTCATCGAAGCGTCCCTTGCGCAGCAGCTCGGCCGGTAGCTCGTGCACCTGGTTGGCGGTGGCGACGATGAACACCGGCGTCTTGCGCTCGGCCATCCAGGTGAGCAGCGTACCCAGCACACGGCGGGACACGCCGCCATCCTCGCCGCCGCTGGCCAGGCCCTTCTCGATCTCGTCGATCCACAGCACGCAGGGCGCCAGCTGTTCGGCCGATGCCAATGCCTGGCGCAGGTTGGCCTCGGTCTCGCCGTGGTACTTGTTGTACAGCGCACCGACATCCATGCGCAGCAGCGGTACGCCGAAGCCGGCCGCGGTGGCCTTGGCCAGCATCGATTTGCCGCAGCCCTGCACGCCCAGCAGCAACATGCCGCGTGGCGGATCCAGCCCGGCCGGCGTGGCGCCGCCAAGGAAGGCGATGCGGCGCTGGCTCACCCAGCGCTTGAGCCGGTTGGCGCCGGCGACATCGGCGAAACGCGCGGTATCGTATTCGTAGAACAGGTGGCCGCTGCGGTTGAGCAGCTCGAACTTCAGCCGCGCCAGCTGCGGCAGGTCGTCATCGCCCAGCGCACCGTCGGCATAGATCAGCTGGCGTGCGATCCGCCGCGCATCGACCAGGCTCAGGCCCTGCAGGTTGCGCAGGATCTTCCTGACCGCTTCGCTGTCCACTTCCACGCGGCGACCGCCGTGCTCGCGGGCATAGCCGGCCGCCTCTTCGCGCAGCATCTTCAGCAGTGCATTGGCGTCGGGCAGGCGCGGATTGAAGCGGGTGGCCAGTGCCTCCAGTTCTTCAGGAAGCGTCACCTTCGCACCGATCAGCACGATCACATGCGGCTGGCTGTGGCGGCGCTGGATCAGGTCGCGAAGCGCGCGCTGGTGGCTGGCGTAGCCGAGGTAGGGATGGAAATCCAGCAGCAGGTAGATGCCGCGCTGCCCGGCCTGCTGGATCATCTGCAGCGCCGCGCTGGCATCGGGCGGCCCCACCGGCTCATCCTCGCGCTCCAGGTCGATCCGGCGCAGGCCTTCGGTGATCGACCAGCGGTACAACGCCCGCCACACATGCAGCAGGGTCTGGCGGAACAGTTCGATGACGCGACCCTCGTCCTGGGTCTCGATGACGATCAAGGGCGTGTTGGCGCGGATCAGTGCGCTCAGGTCCTGCAGCTCGCTCATGCCGGTTCGATCCTTCGGGGTCGCCACGATAGCAAAGCCGCGGTGGGTGGTTCAGCCCTGCGACTATCTCCATCACCTGCACCGGTGTACGCTCGGGCCACGTTCCCCGGAAGCGAGGCCTGCATGAAGACCATCCTGGTGGCCGGTTCCAAGGGTGGGGTGGGCAAGACCACCATCGCCACCCACCTGGCCGCGCATGCGGCGCTGCAGGGACAGCGGACGGTGATTGCCGACGCCGACCCGCAGGGTTCCAGCACGCGCTGGGCCCAGCGCCGATCCGAACTGGAAAGCGCGGTATTGCCGGTCGATGTGTACCGGAAGAAGCAGTGGAGCCAGAAACTGCCCGATGGCACCGACACGGTGGTGATCGACGCACCGGCGGGAGCGCTGGCCGACGACATCCCGCACTTCCTCGACGCCGCCGACGCCGTGGTGGTGCCGGTGCTGCCCTCGGCGCTGGACATCGAAGCGATCGTCGGCTTCCTCAACAGCCTGTCCAGAGTGCCGCGGGTCCACAGCCGCAAGCTGCCGGTCGGCCTGGTGCTCAACCGCACCAAGCCCTGGACTCAGACCTCGCAGCAGGCCGTCCAGATGCTGGCCGACTGGCCCTACCCGGTGGTGGCGCAGCTGCGCGACAGCCAGAGCTACGTGGTGATGACCGGGCTCGGCCGCAGCCTGTTCGACTACCGTTCGGCGCAGGTGCGCGAGCACCAGGCCGACTGGGAGCCCCTGCTCAAGTGGCTGGACAAGGCCTGAGCACGCCCCCCTCACTCCAATGGAAGACGCCCGATGCGTGAACTGATCCTGCTGCGCCATGCACATGCCGAACCTGCCGGCACCGGCCAGGCCGACCTCGACCGGCCGCTGTCGCCGGTAGGCCTCGCCGAGGCCGAAGCGGCTGGCAAGTGGCTGAAGGAGCACAAGCTGCTGCCCGACTGCGTGCTCTGTTCGCCGGCGCGCCGCACCCGCGAAACGCTGGAAACGGTCCTCGGCGTCACCGGTTTCGTCGAACAGCGGCTGGAGGATTCGGTGTACGAAGCCACGCCGGGCACGCTGATCGGCCTGGTGGCCGACCGCAGCGACGTCGAGCGGCTGATGATCGTCGGCCACAACCCCGGCCTGGAACGCTTGGTCGCCCTGTTGAACACCGGCGAAAGCAGCGATTACCGCGGCATGCCGCCTGCGGGCATCGCCGTGCTGCAGCTTCCAAGGGAAGGCGTGATCGAACCGGGCGTGGCCAGCCTGTCCGCATTCTGGTGGCCGTGAGTCGATGAGACGGGCGCGCGGGGGATTGCTGCTCGCCCTCGCGGTGCCCGCCGGCCTGGCCGCGCAGGCGCTGCCGTGGCCGCCACGCGATGTCGCCGTGCCGCTGCCCGCGGTACAGGTGGTCCAGCGGGCGCCGATGCAGCTGGATGTGCAGCGCTCGCGCCTCGGCTTCGAGGTGCGAACCCGCATGGGGCAGCGCATCGAGGGCAACTTCCCGCACTTCGAAGGCCGCATCGAGGTCCTGTCCGACGGGCGCCACCAGGTGCACCTGAAGATGTACACGCGTTCGGTGGAGATTCCCGGCAAGCCGCGCTATACCGGCTGGATGCGCGGCGAGGACTTCTTCGATGCCGGCAGGTACCCGGTGGTGGAATTCGACTCGCTGCCGTATGCGCCGGAGCAGGTGGAGCAGGGCGGCAGCATCCAGGGCCGGCTGGTGCTGCGCGGGATCAGCCATCCGGAATCGCTGCGGGTGGAGAAGGCGGAATGCGCCAGACCCGGCTATGATTGCGACGTCGTCAGCCGCGGAACGGTCCAACGGGGCCGCTACGGCATGGACAGCTGGCAGTTTGCCCTGAGTGATCGAGTGACCTTTGTACTGCGAGCGCGCCTGAGCGAGGCGCCGAAACCGTGAACCCGCCGATGCGCTGGGCGCTGCTGGCGATCCTGTTGCTGGTCGGTGGCTGTGCGTCGCTGTCCAGCGACGAGCGTGCGCGTGCCTCCAGTATCGCCGCGCAGGCGCGCTCCACCGTGGTCGATTGCACGCGTCCCGACCGCTGCGCCGAGGAATCGCCGCTGCGCGCGCTGGCCGGGCGTGCCTTCAACGAATCCGTGCCCGAGCGCCCGCGGCATTACGCGATCATCCTCGACGAAGGCGAGGATGCACTGGCTGCGCGGCTGAACCTGCTGCGCAGTGCCACCCGCAGCATCGACCTGCAGACCTACATCTTCGACAAGGACGACAGCGCGCGGCTGGTGATCGACGAGCTGCTCGCGGCCAGCCGCCGCGGCGTGGAGGTGCGCCTGCTGATCGACCAGCTCTCGGCGATTTCCGACCTGCAGATCCTCGGCGCACTGTCCTCGGCGCACCGCAACTTCCAGCTGCGGGTGTACAACCCGACCTTCGGCAAGGCGCGGCTGAACTACTTCGATTACGCCGGCAGCGTGCTGTGCTGCTTCCGCCGCTTCAACCAGCGCATGCACAACAAGCTGCTGGTCATCGACGATGCGATCGGGGTGGTCGGCGGACGCAACTACCAGGACGACTATTACGACTGGGATGCCGAGTACAACTTCCGCGATCGTGACGTGCTGGTGGCCGGTCCCGAGGCCCGCACCATGGCCGCCAACTTCGAGGCGTTCTGGAACGCGCCGCTGAGCGTGCCGGCCGAGCGGCTCAACGACGTCGGCCGGACCCTGCTCGAAGGCGGGCCGCCGGAGATGCCGCCAACCGATTTCCGGCGCCCGGAACGGGTCCGCCAGGTCAGCCGCGAAGCCAGCGACGCGGCTTTCATCAACCGCCGCTTCGTCGATGCCGCCCTGCCGGTGAGCTCGGTGCGCTACGTGGCCGACCTGCCGCGCAAGCACCGGCGCGAACGCGCCGGCCACCCCGGCGATGGCCAGCATGTGACCGAGCCGCAGCTGGATCGCCTGATTGCCGATTCGCGGTTCGAAGTGCTGCTGCAGACGCCCTACCTGGTGTTGTCCAGGCCGGCACGGAAGGTGTTCGCCGACCTGCGCGAGCGCGAAAGGCCGCCGCGGGTGCTGGTGTCCACCAACAGCCTGGCGGCCACCGACAACCCGATCGTCTACGCGCTGTCCTACAAGTACAAGCGCCGCAACATGCGGGAGCTGGGCTTCAACATCTTCGAATACAAGCCGTTCCCGCTGGATGCACCGGTGGATTACCGCAACCTGCTGCCCGACCCGATCACCGGCGAGACATCCGACGGCGGACGCGGCGGCCTGCTCGGCGGCAGCGCGGCGGGCAGCAACGCGCGCCCGCCCGGCAGCAGCGGCGACAGCGATGGCGAACGGCGACGCAGCGGCCCGCGCACCGGCAGCGCCTACCAGAACGCACGCGAGCGACGCCGTGCGGCGGGCAGCGAGGTCGAGCGCGACCTGTTGCGCACCGAAACGCGCCCCTCGTTCCTGGGCAGCAAGGCGGTGAACCGGCCGCTGCCGGTGACCCGCACCGGCGCACGCATGGGACTGCATGCCAAGTCGCTGGTCGTGGATCGCCGCATCGGCGTGATCGGCACGCACAACTTCGACCCGCGCAGCGAGAACTACAACACCGAGGGCGCGGTCATCATCGACGATCCGGTGTTCGCCCAGCGCCTGGCCGACAGCATCCTGCGCGACATCGACCCGCGGAACTCGTGGACGGTGGCACCGCGCGCCAGGCCGCCGGTGCTGTCCGGGCTGAACTACAGCATGGGCAAGGCCTCCGAGGCGCTGCCGATCCTGGATTTCTGGCCGTGGCGTTACGCCACCGACTACGAATTCCAGCCCGGCCCGGACTGTCCGGCGCCGTTGCCCCGCCAGCACCCGGACTTCCTGTCCTGCTACACCGCCGTGGGCGACTTCCCGGAGGTCAACGTGGGCCCGAAGTGGCTGGTGGTGCGCATGCTGACCGCCTTCGGCGCCGGCCTTGTCCCCATCCTCTGAACGGGTTCCACCGCATGCCTTCCGTTTTCCGCGACACCGTCTGCCTGGAAACGCTCAATGCGCTCAGCGCCGATACCGTGATCGCCCATCTCGGGATCGTGTTCACCGCGGCCGGCGATGACTGGCTGCAGGCGACCATGCCGGTGGATGCGCGCACCCACCAGCCCTACGGCATCCTGCACGGCGGCGCCTCGGTGGTGCTGGCCGAAACGCTCGGCAGCAGCGCCGGCAACCTGTGCGTGGACACCCGGCAATGGATCTGCGTGGGGCTGGAGATCAATGCCAACCACGTGCGTGCCAAGCGCGAGGGAACCGTCACCGGCACCGCGCGCGCGCTGCATGTCGGGCGCAGCACCCAGTTGTGGGACATCCGCATCGAAGACGAGCAGGGCCGCCTGGTCTGCACCTCGCGGCTGACCCTGGCGGTGGTTGCCGCCGGCCACGGCGGGTAGCCGCCGGGCGCTGCCCGCCCACCGCTGGCAGCGATTGCGGCGCTCGGGTATCGTTCGCGAATGAATTCCCCCACTCCGGCCGCACGCGGCGGCGTGGCGCGTGTGTGCCGTTATCTGTACCGCGTACCGCTGCTGCTGGTCCACCTGCTCGTGTTCCTGCCGCTTACCCTGCTCGGCATGCTGCCGCCGTGGGCCGGCCTGCGCATCGGCGACGGCGTACTCGGCGACAAGGTGGTCAACCGATGGTCCGCCGGGCTGATGTGGATCTTCGGCTTCCGCCTCGTACGCATCGGGCAGCCGCTGCGTGGCGCGGTACTGTTCGTGGCCAACCATGTCAGCTGGGTCGACATCTGCATGCTGCACAGCCAGCGCATGATGGGCTTCGTCGCCAAGCGCGAGATCGCCGGCTGGCCGGTGGTGGGCTGGCTGGCCGCGCGCGGGCAGACCATCTTCCACCAGCGCGGCAACACCGAATCGCTTGGCGGGGTGATGCAGGAAATGGTGGTGCGACTGCGCGAAGGAAAAAGCGTGGGGGTGTTCCCCGAAGGCCGCACCCGTGGCGGCCATGACGTCGGGCCCTTCCACGCGCGGATCTTCCAGGCCGCGGTGGAAACCGGCGTGCCGGTCCAGCCGGTGGCGCTCCGCTACGGCATCGGCGGCGACGCCCAGACCCTCGTTGCCTTCGGTCCGCGCGAAAGCTTCTTCGGCAACTTCCTGCGCCTGCTGGGCGAACCTGCGCGGCGCGCCGAGGTGCACTTCCTCGAGCCGATCGGCGGCAACGACCTGGAAGGCCGCCGCCGCATCGCCGAAACCTCGCGCCTGCGCATCCTGGCTGCGATGGCCGGGAGCTGAGCCGACGGTGTCCGCCTCCGCGCCCGCATTCGCGATCGATCCCGGCCTGCCGGCGTTGCCGAGCGCGGCCGATTATCTGCCGCCCCGCTGGCTGCGCAACGCTCACCTGCAGTCGATGCTCAGTTCCAGCCGGCTGCGCCTGCGCAGGGGCCAGGCACTGCTGGCCGCCACCGGTGCCACTCACCGCGAGCTGATCGTCGACGGGGGCCAGGGCGTACGCCTGCAGGCGTGGTACAGCAGCATCCCATCGCGTCCGCCGCGTGGCATGGCGCTGCTGCTGCACGGCTGGGAAGGCAGCGCGGAGTCCAGCTACATGCGCATGACCGCCGCGCGCATGCTGGAACAGGGCTTCGACGTGGTACGGCTGAACTTCCGCGACCACGGCGACACCCACCACCTCAATCCCGGCATCTTCCATTCCAACCGCATCGAGGAAGTGGTGCATGCCGCCGGCGACATCGCCAGCCGCTGGCCCCACCTGCCGCTGGTGGCGGCCGGTTACTCGCTGGGCGGCAATTTCGTGCTGCGGCTGGCGTTGCACGCACCGGCTGCCGGTGTGCCGCTGAAACGGGTGGCCTCGGTGTGCCCGGTACTGGACCCGGCGTTGACCATGGACAGCATCGAGAACGGTCCGGCGATGTACGACTGGTATTTCCGCCGCAAGTGGGCCGGCTCGCTGCGCCGCAAGCAGGCGGTCTATCCTGACCTCAGCGACTGGGACGAGCGCGTGCTGCGCCTGGACATCCGCGCACTGACCGCATGGCTGGTCGAACACCACACCGAATATGGTTCGCTGCAGGCCTATTTCGATGGCTATTCGATCGCCGACGACCGGATGTCCAGTTTGCAGGTGCCGGCCGACATCCTGATGGCCAAGGACGACCCGGTGATCCCCTTCGTTTCCTTCGATGGCTGGCAGCTGCCACCGTCCGCGCGCCTGCAGACCGCCAGCTGGGGGGGCCACTGCGGCTTCCTGGAAAACTGGCGCGGCGATGGATTCTCCGAGCGCTGGGTCGCCTCGCACCTGGCCCAGGCGGCGCTGGCAGGCTGAGGCGGCACGCCCGGCGGGTGCCGTTACAATGGGTCTTTGCCCTCGAGCCGGACCGCCATGCACGACCAGATCCTCCAAGCCCTGCGCGCCAACGATGCCGGGGAGGCCGTACGCCTGGCCAGCGCCTGGACCGCGGCGGAGCCGCAGCTGGCGCAGGCCCATCGCTGGCATGCGCTGGCCCTGCAGCAGCAGGGCGAACTGCCGGCGGCGGCCGAGAGCCTGCACCATGCGCTGGCGCTGGCCCCGGACGATGCCGACCTGCACCTGCAGAACGCCGGCCTGCTGCTGGCGATGCGTCAGCTCGACGCGGCCGGCACGGCGCTGGAGCGGACCACCGGCATCAACCCCAACGCGATGTCGGCCTATGTGATGCAGGCGCACCTGGCGCTGGCCCGCAACGATGTCGACGAAGCCGACCGCCAGGCGCGGCTGGCCGCGCGCGTGGACCCAGCGCACCCGGAGATCGCCGCGCTCGCCGGCATGGTCGCGCTGCGCCGCGGCGCGCTGGACGAGGCGCTGGCGCAGCTGACCGCGGCCTCCCGCGCGCTGCCGGACGATCCGCGCATCCTGTACGCGCTGGGCTTCGCCTACCTGCGCAAGGACATGCTGGCCTTCGCCGAGCAGGCATTCCGCCGCGTGCTGGCGTTGAATCCAAAGATGACCTCGCTGCACGGCCTGCTGGTGCAGCTGGCGCTGCGCCAGGGCAACCCTGCGGCGGCGTCGGAAATCATCGAGCAGGCATTGGCCCAACCCGGCCAGGACACGCTGCCGATGCGGCGCCTGGCCGCGCAGCTGGCGCTGCAGTCCGGGCAGCCGTTGCAGGCGCTGGAGCACCTGCGCCCGCTGCTGTCCACCCACGCCGCGGACCGCCCGCTGCTGCAGCTGCTGCTGGTCGCCTGGCAGCGCCTGGGCCGTGAGGCCGAAGCGCGGGCCGATCTGGATGCCGCCCTGGAAACCAACGGCCAGGTCCATGACCTGTGGCTGGCGCGGCTGGCGGTGGAACCGGTCGGGGGCGAGCAGGCCACCGCCGTGGTGGAGCGCTGGATGGCGGCGATGCCCGATCACCTGCCGGCGCTGGAAAGCCGCATGAGCCTGCACGACATGGCCGCTGAGCCGGATGCCGCCGAAGCGCTGGCCGCACGCATCGTGGCGTTGGAACCGAACCGGACCAGCGGGCAGTTGCGGCTGGTGGACGCGCTGCTGGCGCGCGATCCGGCGGCAGCGGCGGCGCATGTGCAGGGGGTGATCGATGCGGCACCGGAAGCCGCACGTCCGCAGCTGCGCATCTGGCTGGGCGAAGTCCACGATCGCGCAGGCAACCCGCGCGAAGCCCTGCGCACCTGGCTGGAGCTGCAGGCCGAACTGGCCCCGCAGCGGCTGCCGCTGCCGCCGCAGGCCAAGGCGCCGCCAAGCTGGCCGCCGCTGGGCAGCCTCCCGGAGGTCAAGGACGGCGAAGCGCCGCCGGTACCGATTTTCCTGTGGGGTGCGCCCGGTTCGGGCGTGGAGCGGGTGGCCACCACGCTGGTGGGGGCCTCGCCGGTGATGCGTACCGACCGCTTCGAAGCCAATCCGCCCGAAGATGCCCTGCAGAGCTTCCACACCCTGCAGGACCTGGCCTCCGGCGCGTTGAGCGCCGAAGCGCTGATCGCCGGATGGCGCGAGCAGCTGACCCGGCGCGGGCTCGCCAACGACACCGTGATCGATTGGCTGCTGTGGTGGGACAACGCCCTGCTGTGGGCGCTGCGTCCGCAGCTGCCGCACGGCCGCCTGCTGGCCGTGGTGCGCGATCCGCGCGACATGCTGCTGGACTGGATCGCCTATGGCGCCGCGGTACCGCTGGCCGTCACATCGCTTGCCGAAGCCGCCGAATGGCTGGCACGCGTGATGGCCCAGCTGGCCACGCTGCAGGAGCAGGATCTCTATCCGCTGCGGCTGCTGCGCATCGATGAGGTCGGCAACGACCCGCGCGCGATGGCCGCGCTGCTGCAGGATGCGTTCGGCGCGCGTATCCCGCCGGCGCAGGCGATCGGCGCCCCGCGCCTGCCTGCCGGGCATTGGCGCAACTACCGTGAAGTGATGGCCGACGCATTCGAGCTGCTGACGCCGGTGGCGGTACGCCTGGGATACCCGGCGTAAGGCCGGCCCCCGCCCGGCTGTCCATGGACAGCCGGGGCAACGCCCGGCGCTACTCGACCGCCGATTCGACCACCATGTCCAGCACATAGGCGCGCGAGGAGGCATCGGCTGGCGGGTTGGCGACGCTGAAGCGCTTCACGCGCAGTACGTTGCGCACCCCGTCTTCGTGGGTATAGCCCTCGATGCCGTCGTAGAAGTTCTCGAACGCGCCCGGCTCGCCCTGCTTCAGGCCCTTGTCATCGAAGCGTACCTCGCGCACCTGCAGGCACTGCTTGTCCTTGACCAGCGGATGCGGGCAGGGCCGGGTGCGTGCGGCCACTTCCAGGAACACGGTTTCGCCGGGGCCGCCGAAACGGGTCTCGGCGGTCGCCTCGGGAACGAACACCAGCACATCGCCCTTGCCGGTGCGCAGGGAAAGTTCGCCGTTGTCGGCCACGCTGGCCTGCACCGGGCCCTGCAGGCGTTCACCGACCGCGGCATCCAGCGCCATCACCGCCGCGTCGGCACACGCCATTTCGGTCGAGGCCATCCGCGAAACGGTCAGCGTACCGTCCTCCAGCGTGTAACTGCCGCCCATCCGGTTGCAGGTGTTGGACACCGACAGGCGGCCATCATTGAAATCCAGCGTGACCGGCCGGTCGGCGCGGACGAACAGCGCGTCGATGCGCCTGCCGTTCGCATCGGTGGCCTCGTGCAGCTTCCAGTGCTGGCCCTGCAGGCGTTGCGCCTGCAGGTGGGCCTGGGTCTTCAGCGCGGCGGCGGCGGCCGGCGCAGGCGCCAGGTCATCGGCATTGCCGGCCGGTGCGGGATTGCCGTTGCAGGCGGCCAGCAGCAACGAAAGGGACAGGATCGACATGCGTTTCATGGATTTCTCCTTGGTGGACCAGGGGCAGCCCGGCGTCAGTTGCCGGCGGGCAACCACAGCAGCAGCGCGGCACCCAGTGCGATGCGGTAGAACGCAAATGCAGTGAAGCGGTGCGACTTGATGTAACCCAGCAGCCACTTCACTACGACGAAGCCGGTGATGACGGCGGCAACGAAGGCCACGCTGACGTCGGTCCAGTTCTCGCTGGCCAGCCTGCCGTCCCTGGCCAGCTCCAGGAACGCATAGGCGCTGGCGGCGAACATGGTCGGGATGCCGACCAGGAACACGAACTCGGTGGCGGCGGCGCGGCGGCTCAGGCCCAGCAGCATGGCCAGGAAGATCGCCGAGGCCGAACGCGAGGTACCGGGGAACACCCCGGCCACCACCTGCGCGATGCCCACGCCGATGGCGACCGTCCAGGTTACCTGGTCGCGCTCGGGCAGGCGCGCGGTATACGCCTCCACCAGCAGCATCCAGATGCCGCCGATGATCAGCGCCCAGGCCACTGGGCTGACCGTTTCCGGCAGATCCCAGCCGGCCAGGCGCACCGGCAGGCCGACCACCGCGGTGACCAGGAACGCCACGCCCAGCTTCAGCACGTAATCGCGGTGCTCACGCTGATGCAGGCCGGTGGCCAGCGTCCACAGGCGCTGCCGGAACACCAGGGTGATGGCGAGGATCGCGCCGGCCTGGATGACGATGTTGAAGAAATCCGAGCGCGCACCCAGCCAGTGCTGTGCGATCAGCAGGTGGCCGGTGCTGGAGATCGGCAGGAATTCGGTAAGGCCTTCAAGGATGCCCAGCAGCAGGGCGGAGAGCAGGTCGGACATGGGAAAGCAGGGATCGACAGGCAGCGGGGTAGCGGCAGAGCATAGACCATCGCCACGCGCACCAAACCAGTGCGCCTTCTGCGTCACGCACCACGATGGTGCGTCATCGTGTGCGGCGCCGCGTGCGAGGGCCAGGCAAATCAACGACTTGTGATCCCGGCAGGGTTGGCACGGTGATTGCTGTATACCCGCAGGCATTCACCCTATCCGAGGTTGCACCCGATGTCCGTTGAAAACGTTGAGAAGCTGATCAAGGACAACCAGATCGAATTCGTCGATCTGCGTTTCGTCGACATGCGTGGCGTCGAGCAGCACGTCACCTTCCCGGTCAGCATCGTCGAGCCCTCGCTGTTCGAGGAAGGCAAGATGTTCGACGGCAGCTCCATCGCCGGCTGGAAGGGCATCAATGAATCGGACATGGTGCTGCTGCCGGATCCGGCCAGCGCGTACGTCGATCCGTTCTACGCCGATCCGACCCTGGTCATCAGCTGCGACATCCTCGATCCGGCCACCATGCAGCCGTACGGGCGCTGTCCGCGCGGCATCGCCAAGCGCGCCGAGGCCTACCTGAAGTCCTCCGGCATCGCCGAACAGGCATTCTTCGGCCCGGAGCCGGAGTTCTTCATCTTCGATTCGGTGCGCTTTGCCAACGAGATGGGCAACACCTTCTTCAAGGTCGATTCCGAAGAAGCGGCGTGGAACAGCGGCGCCAAGCTGGACGGCACCAACAGCGGCTACCGTCCGGGCGTGAAGGGCGGCTACTTCCCGGTGCCGCCGACCGATTCGCTGCACGACCTGCGCGCGGAGATGTGCAAGACGCTGGAGCAGGTCGGCATCGAAGTGGAAGTGCAGCACCACGAAGTGGCCACCGCCGGCCAGTGCG
>Ga0160433_100293_pt1 | contig 32737 bp, 24 predicted proteins | sample HID1972K_E0MG_FD_108235 | JGI IMG/M metagenome (GOLD analysis project Ga0160433, IMG submission 108235) | Enriched pill bug-associated microbial communities from UW Madison campus, WI, USA - HID1972K_E0 MG | ecosystem: Host-associated > Arthropoda: Insects > Digestive system > Unclassified ...
ATGAAGGTGGTTGCCGAAGGCGTCGAGGACCAACATGTTCTCGAAGCGCTGGCGGCAATGGAGTGTGACATCATCCAAGGCTATCATATTGGCCGGCCAGTAGCGCTGGAGGATTTTGTCGCTCAGATTCAGCCGGCGCGGAAACCGGCCAGGAAAGCCCCCGCGCGCAGCGCTGCTTGAGCTGTCGCTAATCGGGCGACATTGCGAGCGCGGGCGTCCCTTCGAAAAACTATCTCAAGGGCGCATTCAGCGCACGCGGCCGCGCCGGATCAAGTTGACCACCGCCAGCAGGACGATAGCGCCCAGCAGCGAGATAATCAGTGATGTGATGGTGATGCCGCCCGAGGTGATCGGCGCCGCGCCGAACAGAGGCGAGAGCAGCAGTCCCGCCAGAACCGAACCGACGATACCTACGACAATATTCAACAGGATGCCCTGCTGAGCGTCAGTCCGCATGATCAGACTGGCGAGCCAACCGATGATGCCACCAACGATGAGGAGGATGATAATGCCCATGTGCGATCTCCCTTTCTGCTGAATGGGAAATCATTGCTGGGTGACTTGGTTCCTCACGACGCATTTGACGGAATGCCGTTCTTGCGCTGCTGGGTTATTGCCGCCCTTGCACGATGCGTTCGAGGTCCTCGAAACGATAGGGCTTCTTCAATACCGCTACCGCGCCGTGACTTTGGGCAAGATCGAACGATTCTCCAAAGCCGGTCGCAAAGGCGAAGCTGATGCCCCTCTCCACCAGCTTGGCCGCGATGGGAAGACTGTCTTCCGCATCACCTAGGCGCAGATCGAGTATGGCGAATTCGAATTTTTCCGCCTCCACCAGAGCAAGCGCTTCGGCGACTGTAGTAGCGATTTGAATGTCGGGAATGCCGAGATCTTGAAGCAGAGCTTCGGTGTTCATGGCGATGACGGGATTATCCTCAACGAGAAGAACGCTCGTCGGCTGTGTGGGTAATTCCATCCCGGTCGTTTGCGATGACATGCTCCACCCCTTGCCATCCCGGCGGCCGGCCGTCCATGAAAACAAGGGGGTGCAATCCAGGAAAGCGACCTACAGACGAGCAACCTTATCGAGATCGGCCAGCATCTCGGTATGTGAGACGGCCCGACTTCTCGTCTTGAGCCCTCTCTCGCCTTCTCCGCCCAGCATGTCCTCCAGGCTGCGGCGCGCCCGCGCCACCCGGCTCTTCATCGTACCGACGGCACACCGCGCGATGTCCGCAGCTTCCTCGTAACTGAAGCCGCCTGCGCCCACGAGCAACAACGCCTCCCGGCGCTCCGGCGATAGCTTCATCATGGCGAAGCGAAGATCGCCCATGTGCAGCCCATCCTCCTGGGCAGGGGGCTGGCTGAGCAGCTTTTCCGCAACATCCGGATCATAGTCGCCGCGGAACCGGTTGCGCCGTGCCTCACTGAGATAGACGTTCCGCAGGATCACGAAGGTCCAGCTTCTTATGCTGGTGCCGGGTTGGAAGGAATCCCTTGCGGCCCACGCCTTCAGCATCGTTTCCTGAACAAGATCGTCCGCATAGTCCGGACGTCCGCACAAGCCGCGCGCAAAGGCGCGAAGGTGGGGTAACACGCCGGTCAGTTCGGCGCGAAAATCGAATTGTTTTAGCGGTTTATCGGCGATCACCATTCTCATCCAGCTTCTGGAGGAGCGCCACGAAATCATCGGGAAGTTGTTCCTCGACGACCTCGTCGTACATGCGCCTGAGCCCTTCGGCCCAAACGGGTTTGGTGCGCACCTTGCGTTGCGCGGCTCTGCTCCCAGGCTTTTCAGGCGTGCTGGACATGCCCTTATTTGCACCTTGGCGCGCGAAAATGTCGAGATAAGAATCCACGGTTCGTCGAAAAGCCTCTGAAAATCAATTGTTAGCCCCCTCGTAAGCGCGGCCGCCCTATTCGTCCTTACCCGACGTCATGCAGCCACCGCACGCAACATCCAGACGTTCTCCTCATGCTTGCCGATCCTCGCGGTAAGCATGTCGGCCGTATAGACATCATCAGCTTCGTCCGCGACGGAGACGGCCTCCCGCAAACGGCGGGCAACCGCTTCATTGTCACGGATGAGGGCCTGGATCATTTCCTCAGCCGTCAAAACGGTCGCCTGGCTTTCCACGACACTCCGCTTGGCATAGTCGCCGAAGGCTGCCGGAGCGAGATGGCCCAGTGCACGAATGCGTTCCGCCAAAGCGTCGATTGCGAGGCCTAAATCCTCATACTGCCCTTCGGTGAGCTTGTGCAGGCCGAAAAAGCTGGGACCCACGATGTTCCAGTGAACGCCGAGGGTTTTGAGATAAAGGGAGAAACTGTCTGCGAGTGCATCGCTGAGCTTGTCAGCGATGGCATCTGTATTCGCACGCGCGATCCCCGTATTGAAGGCGACATCTTTGGGCTTTGCTTTAAGGGCACTGTTCGCCATTCATCGTCTCCGTAACGGGTAGGTAAGGGGGGAACGAAGCCGGTGGCAAAGAGTTCCAGCTTGGGAGGCAGCGTTTTTGGCGGGATCATGAGGAACTGGGAAATCGGCAAGAGAACAAAGGGCCGATTTGACCGGTGGTTACGCGATTATCCGCGCGCTACTCCTATCGGCGTCTTTCTGTTCGCTTTGACATTGGTGGGCGCCAGCGCGTGGTCCGTAGAGCTTGCCCTGGAGCGCACGAGGCGCGCTGCGAATGTGGTGCGCACGAGCGAGATCGTTGGGGCCCTCGAACGCCAGGTCGCCGCCAACACAGCCTATTTCCAGGCGACGAGCGCCCTTCTGCTCAGCGCCCAGACGGTGTCTCCGGACTTTTTCCGCCAATTCATCGACAGGCTGCGCCTGGATTATGATCTGACGGGCGTCGTCGGCCTCGGCTGGGCCGAGGCTGTGGATCGCCGCGACATCCCCGCCTTCACAGACGAAATGACGCAGCGCGGTCATGCCAACTTCCGTATCTTTCCCGAACCCCGCGCGAGCGACCAGACGGTCTACGTCATCACGATGATCGAGCCCCGGACGGTGGGGAATGTGGAACTCGTCGGGTTCAACATGCGGAGCGACATACGGCGTGCCGGCGCAATAGACCGGGCGCTGCGGACGCAGGCCATGGCTGCTACCGACCCCGTGCAACTGATGGTGGACAGGGACCGTCCCGGGCGGGGCGGCTTCATCGTATTCCTGCCTGTAACCGCGCCCGATAATGACGAGGTTTTCAGAGGGTTCGTCTACAGCGCCATCCGCACCTCCGATTTCATCCACTCGGCGGTGAAGCCGGCCTTGTTCGACACAGGACGCATCGAGATCTTCGACACCACGCCGGAGGGAGAGGAACTCATCTTCTCGGCGGGGGAAGAAGGCGCGCTGGGCCGGCCGCTCGAACAGCGGCTTGCCGTTTTCGATCAGCAATGGGTCGTGCGCTTCCACCCCCTCGGCCAGCACACACTGTTCCCGTTGACGCTCGTCGTCCTCATCGGCGGCATCTCCTTCGCGTTGCTGCTGCTGGCCTATATCCTGCTGGCGCAGCGCCGGAACGAGGACCTGCTCGCTCTGATCAATGCCCAGGCGGAGAGAGAGGCCGAGCGGGCCGCCTTCGTGCGTGAGTTGAACCACCGCGTGAAGAACTCGCTCTCGAACGTCACCTCCATCATTGCCCTGACAAAGCGCAACGCAAAGGACATGGACAGCTTCGCGACCGACCTCATGGAACGCGTGCGCGCACTGGCCGCCAGCCACTCACTGCTCGATGGCGCACAGTGGGGACCGACCGATCTCAAGGCGCTGGTCGAGGCGCAACTCGCGTCTCACGACCATGCGCACGGCCGCATCCTCGCCGAGGGGCCAAACGTGCTCATCTCGCCCAACGATGCCCTATCGATCGGGCTGGCGCTGCACGAATTGCTCACCAACGCCACGCGTTATGGCGCTCTCTCGACGGATGAAGGCGAAGTCAGCCTGCATTGGGAAGTCGTGGGCAGCGAGACGGTTTCCGTCTCGTGGGAGGAACGCGGAGGCCCACCGGTGAGCGAACCGGCCAAGCGCGGCTTCGGCCTGAACCTGATCGAGCGAGCGCTCGCACATGAACTGGGCCGGCCGATCCGGATCGAGTTCCCGCAAGCCGGCCTGCGGTGCCAGTTCGCGATCCCCCTGCGCAAGCCGAAATCCTTCCGGCTGCGCAGCAAGGAACCAGTGGTCAGTTGAGCGGGGCGGTCGACCCGAAGAACGCCACCTGACCGATCGTCGCGCGGACGAAATCGTCACTGAAGGGCTTCGTGATGAGAAAGGTCGGCTCGGGCCGCTCGCCGGTGAGCAGCCGCTCGGGGAAAGCGGTGATGAAGACGACCGGCACGGAGAATTTGGACAGGATCTCGTTGACGGCATCGATACCCGAGCTGCCATCGGCAAGCTGGATATCCGCCAGGACAAGATCGGGGCGATGCTGATCGAACAAGGCCACGGCCTGCGCATGGGTGGCCGCCGTGCCGACAGCGAGATGGCCGAGCGATCCCACGATCTCCTCGATCTGAAACGCGATCAGTGGCTCATCCTCGATGATGAGCACATTGAGACGGCTGCCGGTCTCGATATCCGCAAGCGCACTGTCGATCAGCGAGCGAACATCCTCTTCCGGACAATTCAGGATCTCCGCGATCTCCCGCTCCGAAAAATCCTCGACCGCGCCAAGGAGCAGTGCCTGCCGCGCAAGGGGCGTCACCAGATCGAGCCGGCTCGCGGCAGTCTCGGCTTCCGCAGTGCCTACACCACCGCTCACGGTCAACTCGGCTCCAGCCGCAGCGTAGATTCTGGAAAAGGCGCTGAAAAGCCCTACCCGGGAAACGGAAATCTGTTCACGCAACGTCGCGTCGACCAGTGCCGCTTCAAGCAGTTCCCGTACGAAGCCGTCACCCAACGACTGGGAACCGGTAAGAATGCGCGCATATCGCCGAAGATAAGGAAGCTGCTTCGCGATAAGGTCGGAAAGAGCCATATGGACGTGTCTCCTGCACATGTTCGGCGGTCACGACTAAAGGAACGTCGCCAAGTGCGACGAACCGCCGAAACGCGCAGAATGTATGATTTCCGGCGGGTTTCCCACAACAGATTTATTTTTCGTTTCGCCGGGAACCATCCATTACCCGGCGCATTCTTCGATGCGAGACTGACATTTATCTGCCCCCGAGATGTCAGTTCACACTATGGCCGGTTCCCGCTCCTCCTCACCCCCCAATGCGCGGGAACCGGTCAGCTTCTCCCCCGGCGATGATTTCCTGTTTGGACGCTCGGCATCCTCTCGGCCGGCGGAACCAATTGCGCCGGTGCGCCTTTCCTGAAGGAACCGGAACCAACAGAAGAGGACCATGGAAAATGAAGATCGCCATGAGCCATGCGCCCGTCACCAACGGACGGGATGTCATAATGTCACTACGCTCGAAGGCCGAAAAGCTCGCCGAGCGGAGCCTGCCCGCGGCAGCTTCCGCCGCTGAGCGTGCAGGCGAGCGCGCATCGCAGCTGGCTCGATCCAGCTCCCATTCTCTTGCGAAAACCCTCCGGCGGAATAGCCCAACGCCTGCTTCGGCGCTGGCCGCCTTCCCCCTTCTGCGCGGGGCGGGACGGATCGTCCGACGCCATCCAATCTTCGTGGCTACCGGCCTTACGGCGGCTGCCATCGGTTATCTGGCATGGCGGCACAGGTCCGACGAGCAGGAAGATCTGTCGACTGAGGATCAGGTCGACTGATACGAGACCTGCCTTCCCCGCCGGCGCATCTCAGATCGGCATACCCTCAAATGGGGAGGGAACGATCCCGGCACTGACTCGTTCAGTGCTAGCGATCTGGCACCATCAGGCTATTTCAATGCTGCTAGCCCGGTGGCGCCAGATCCACCAAAGGCTTCGAGGCCTCCCATTCCAGCCAGATAATCGACAGCCAAAATAGGCGCGCGGTGATGACACCGCGCCCGCAGGCATGTGGACACAACGTCTTGGCAAGGACGAGGATCTAGCCGCATACCGTTCCCCCTGAGCTTGTCGAAGGGCCGTTCTTTTCTTCCGGGGTGAGAAGAAGGACAGTCCTTCGACAAGCTCAGGACGAACGGTGCTCAGGACGAACGGTGCTTAGATGGTCAGGGCGAGCAAGTCTGCTTATCTCAGAGGGCCGTTCGACCAGCGGTGTCGGCTGCACGCCACTCAGGAATCGCTTGGATTGCAAGGGCTGCGGCCCGTGGAGAGAGAGAGAAGCCGGACCGCAGCCCATCTGGCAATCATGTTGCCCGGTCAGTTTACCGATTCGCCGGTAGGGGAATTGCCTTCAGCGGAACGCAATATTGAACCCGTTGCCCCGCCAGCAGTCATCCCCTCCATCCCATCAGGCGATCGAGAAGATGCTACGCGCGACGTGCCGCACGCCGCCATTCGCCTTCACTCGGTCGTTCTTGCTGTTGAAATAATACAGCACTCCGACATGTTCGTCATCGACAAGCCAGGCATTGGGATAGCCCAGATCCCAACTCCCCCCATCGTCGCGAACGATGATCTCCGGCCCCCAGCTCTTGCCGCCATCCTCGCTTACTGTGGCCCGGATTCCAGAGGGCATGAGCCGATAGCCGTAAATCGCGACCACGCGCCCATCCGGCATCGGCACCAGACTGCACGGCGCGCCGAAATCATTGATGCGAGAGAGGAAGCCCCAGGTCTCGCCGCCATCATCGCTGTGGAACACCTCGCTCCACATGACGCCGGTCGGATCGCGCTGGCAACGCACTACGCACAGGATGCGCCCGCTCGGGAGCATATATCCGCGCGGATAGAACCAGCGATGCCCCACAAAGCGGACACTCCCTGAATAGTCCCCGTCCGCCTGCCCCCAAGGGTCAGTCTTGGGAACGATGAAGGACATGAAATGAAATTGCAGGCCATCGGGCGTGCTGCCGAAGACCAGAGGGCGCCGGTTGCCATTGTTCTTATCGACTTCGAACATGAAGAGCAGGCAGCGTCCATCCGGCCGAACCAGCGCAGAGTGAATGCCGGTGGTGGAGACCAGCCCATCAAGCGGCAGCAGGACCGGCGGCGTCCAGGTGCGCCCGCCATCCTTGGACAGCCGCACGGTGCCGCGCGCTTCCTTGACCGCGAAGCCGCCGATGCTGGAATTGGCGACCAGCACATCCCGATCCAGATAGTCGATCGGCGCCCATGGCGCGAGCGATGTCGCCATCTCACCCGACGCGCCGCGCTCGACCGCGCCGCCCATCATGTTGATCTGCGGATTGTCACCGTCCCAGGTGCGCCCACGATCCTTCGACCGCACCGTGACGGTTTTGGGATTGGAGCCGCTGCCGGCCTCCAGAGCATCATGGTTGATCTCGTCCCCGCTGGCGTATTTGACCGTGCGAGACGCGAAATTGGCGATCAGCTCGCCGTCGCCATTTTCCCAGAACCCGCTCGTATAAGGCCAGGAGCAGAACTCATCCTCGCGCCGGTAGACGACTTCATGGTCCACCTGGCGAGGCGCACGGGGAGCGACGAATTTCCTGATCATAGCGTACTCCAGATGAAGAACCGCACTGCGCCGCCCCTCACGCCCGGCCGCCATAAATGCGGGCCGCGTTGTCATGGAGGAACTTGCGGGCCTCTTCCTCGGTCAGGAAATCCGCGGCCGCGCGTGCCATCGCGGTCTTTTCCTCATAGCTCCAGAGCATGCTCTGACCTATGTCGGATCCCCACATCAATCGATCCGGCCCGAAGCTGTCGACCATGCGCCGCACGAGATGGCAGGCCCGCAGATCCTCCGCGACCAACCGCTCCATATTGATCTCCGTGATCTTGAAATAGACGTTGGGCGTGTTCTCGAAAATCTCGATCGTCTCATCGATGCCGAAATGCGGCGGCCTGGGCATCACGATGGGCTGCCCGGCGGCCTGAGCCAGCGCGACCTCGAATTGCGTCATCCCGAACGGCATACCGCCATGATCGAGCAAGATCGGCAGATCCGGGAACATTTCCGCAAGAATCTTGACCAGCGGCAGCAGGTAGGGAAGCTGATTCATGAACAGGATGGTGCTGACGGGCGTACCAAGATCCGCGCAGGTCCGCCAAACCTCCATGGCATTGAGCGAGCATAGCCAATCCGTATCAAGCAGGTGCGGCCGCGATTGGGCCATGCGGAAGCCGCATACATTATCGTTCTTCACCATGTCCCGATAGACCCGCGCCGTCTCTGGCCGGCTCGGATCGAGAATGACGACGGGATGGAGCCGCTCGGGATAGAGCCGCGCTGAATCGATGATATAGCTGTTGTCGAAAGCATAGACATGACCGCGCTGGACAAGGCAGGCGCTATCGACATTCTGCGCATCCATCATCTCGATGAGCGCTTCGACGGTCACGGTGAAATCTGGTCTGGGCGGTGTCGGCAAATCGGATCGCAGCGGCCGCGCCTGATACGTATCCCAATCATCCGAAATTAGATGAGCGTGGGTATCGAACAGCGGAACGGTCATGAAATACTCCTAACAGGCGGCTGACCATCTCAGTACGACAAGGGCCCGCTGCTGCCCGGAACCTGCGATTGAGGGGCTTATATCTGGACGGGCGACTGAGCCGCCCGCCCCTCCAAAGCACGTCATGCGTCCGGCCGGCTTGCCTCGTTCGGCAGGGATTTTGAGGCTGTCTGGCCAGTAGCCGACCTCGCGGACGCATCAAACGACATGGGCAAAAGGGGATCTTGCCGGCCGCCCCGTGCCCCTTTGGAGGAAGGCATCGTGGCGGCCGGCGTCCCTTCGCGTCAGAAGCGCTTCTTGAGGCTCAGATACCATTCGCGTGGCGAAGCCGGCTGGCCGAGATTGGTCGGCAGGCCCAGCCCCTCGAAGATCTGTACGTTGCGGTAATAGGCCTTGTTGAAGAGGTTGGTCGCGCCGAGAGAGACATCGAAATCATGCTCCTCGTTGCTGTAGGTGATGCGGGCATTGAAGACCGACCGCGCCGGCAGGTCATATTGCGGCCGGTTTACGTCCGCGATCTCCCGGGCTTCCCAGAACCAGTCGAGACGGGGCGTGATCGTTCCGTTAAGCGCCGGCGCCTCGACCTGATACTGGATGCCGCCGCTCATGTTCACGCCCGGCAAGTCACGGACATTGCTGGTGGCCGAGAACCTGTTGTAACCGAACGAATAATCGATGAGCAGTCGATCGATCGGCTCCAGGGTCAGTTCCAGCTCGGCGCCCTTGGCATGGCCGCCCGTTGCATAGGAATAAGGCCGTGCTACGCAGTTGACGCCGACGCCCTCGCGCGGATTGCCCGCACCGCCGGCGGCGGGATTGAGCGGTCCGTCAGTCGCGGCATTATAAGGCCGGCAAACGGTGAAAGCGTTCGCAAGGTCTGTGCCGGAGGGACCACCCGGTATGACCGTGCTGGTGCCGGGAACCTTGCCGACCGCCACGCCATTGTCGTCGAATAGGAGCTGGGCTTCCTGCCCGGAGAAGCCCGCCGGACGCTCGGTGAAGGTGATGGAATAAACCGCCGCGTTGATGCGCAGGCGCCGGTCGAAGAAGTCGGCCTTAACGCCCAGCTCATAGCTGATCATGTTCTCGCCCGGCAGCTGGCCTTCCTGGCCCGGCTGGGATGGACGGGCCTGGTAGCCCGGCAAGCGGTAGCCCGAGCCGGCCGAGACATAGACCATCATGTCGTCGAGCGGCTCGTAGTTGACGCCGGCCTTCCAGTCCCATCGCTTGGTGGCGATGGTCGTCCTGAAGAAGGTGTCCACGCCGTCCGACACGAACTCGGTCTGGCCCTGGGGCGTGCCGTCGTTGAGGCTGGAGAAATCCACGCCCTTCCTATCATCCGACCAGCGCAGACCGCCAGTAACGCTCAGCCGCTCGAACGGACGGATCACGACGTTGCCGTAGAAGGCCTTGGACAGCGGCTCGTAAAGCACGCGCTGGTAGCGCTGCGTGCCCGCGCGGACGCCCTGCGGCTGCCCCAGATGCTCGGCCTCGCCATCATAATAGAAGAAGCCGGCGACCCAGTCGATCCAGTCCATCTGGCCGGTCAGGCGCACCTCGCCGCTGATGTGGCTCTGGTGGACCTCGTGATAGATGATTGAATCGTTAAGAACCGTGCCGTCGGACGCGGCACCGAAGGACTGATCCATGGCGCGCCAGCCACCGATCACGGTGAAGTCGATCTGATCTGTCAGGCCGACAACGAGCTTGCCCTGGACGCCCCGGCTCTGCAGCGGCACATTGTTGCCATAGCATTTGCCGCCGCGGAAGATCGACCCGGTGTAATAGGTGTTGCCCGGAATCTGGTAGCCTGCGGGGAATGGATCGCAGTAATTGTCGTAGGTCTTGAACATGTCGCCGGTCTGGAAGCGCTCGTCCCAGCGGAAGGGTTGTTGGCCTGGAATCGAGAACTGATCGGCCATGGAGATGAAATTGCGGTTGGCGATGGCCTCGTTGATCGTGCCATCCGGCATCAGACCATATGTCTCGCGATAATTGGTGCGGAAAATATGCGTCGCCGGGATCTCGTCGTTCTGATCGCTATAGTCACCCGTGATGTTCAGCTCGATACGGTCGCTCGGCTGCCAACGGAATGCCCCCCGAACGCCGCGCGTATCCTCACCGCCTAGATAGTCGAAGGTGCAGCTTTCCGGCTCGCGGCCGCCCGAAAAGCTCGTATCGGGCGTCTGGAAGGGGAAGCTGCCGGCAAGCTCGGGCGTGCCGTTCTTGAACATCTGGCAGCTGAAATCGACCATCTCCTGATAGCCGCGCCGTTTCTTGGAGACCATCGCCACGCTGATCGCCGTCGTGCTCGTCAGCGGCACGTTGAAGCCCGCGCGGACATCGCGCCGATCGTAAGAGCCGACGGTGATGTCGACATAACCGCTCGATTCATTCAGGTCCGGCTTCTTGCTCACCAGATTGACCGCGCCCGCAAGCGCGTTGCGCCCGAAGAGCGTGCCCTGAGGGCCGCGAAGAACCTCCACGTGGGCCAGATCAAGCAGATCGAACTGCGAACCGAACAGCAGCGGATAATAGACGTCGTCGATATAGAAGGCGACCGCTGGCTCGCCGGCCAAATTGGGGTCCGTCTGACCGATGCCGCGCAGCGAGGCCGTCACGGCAGGGCCATAGATGCCCTGGGCCTTGCGAAAGCGCGCGTTGGGAACAATGTTGCCGATGTCGGCGGCAGTGACGACCTGCCGCGTTTCCAGCGTCTCGGACGTAACGGCCGTGATCGCGATCGGCGTATCCTGGACGTTGGTGGCGATCCTCGTCGCGGTGATGATGATGTCCTGCGTGGAACGGTCCGATGATTCACCCGAACCCTGCGGCGCCTCGCCCCCCGATTGCGCCACTGCGGCGCCCGCGAGCGACAACGACAGAAGCGAAACTGTCGTCATGGCTATAGTCTTCAACATAACTGACCCCTCCTTTTGGGTGACACCGTTTGATTTTGGTCAGGAGTTATGATGACACCCCATTCAATCGCTTGACTGGAACGGAGTAACGATTTGTTGAAGATGAGGAGCGGTGGACGGGGGAACACAGCAGCCATCACCTTTTGAGCGTGATAGCCAAGGATTTTCGTCCTTTTATCTGATTACAAAGGATAATTTCTATCAGATAGCGGCGGATGGCGCTTCTATCACGCACATTGCTTCTCAAATTGCCCGATTTTGATTTCGGATATTTGGCAATAAAAACTGGAATTACCCAGTAATGATGCCAATTCAGCAAGTTGCCATGTCCTGTGACGCGACGCACCACAGATATCTTAATCCGCGAAGTCGACCCCAATCTAGCATCGGTCGGATCGCACGCTTGCCCTCAGCGGCCTCCATCCCTGCTCGCTTCGACAGGACCTTCCGCGTTGGCCGATCCGGCCCGTCCGAATAGACCCAAGGGGCTCAATCTTTAGACCCAAAGCGTGCCTGCCCCACTCCAGCCTTGCAAACGGAGTTCCCGCGACAATGCTCAGGACATGACTTTTTGAGATTGGGAGAGGAATGAGGATGGGCACGACAAGAGCCGCACTGGCGGCCGTTGCTTTGATGCTCTCGCCGGCCGCCGCTACCGCACAGGCACCGGCTGACAGCACGGATGAACTCGCCCGCGACGTCGGCCGGCTGGAATCACTCCGCCAGGTCAAGGATTTGCAGCGCAGCTACACCCATTACGCGCAGTTCGGCCTGTGGAACGACATGGCGGACCTCTTCGCCCGGCAGGGTCGCATCGAATGGGGCGATCGCAAGATCGAGGGACGCGCAGCCGTCCTCGCCTGGCTTAAGGCGCGTGGTGGGCCGGCCGGAATGGCCGCGGGCGCACTCCACACCGAGTTTATCGACCAGCCGCTGATCAACCTCTCCATCGATGGCCGGCGCGCAGAGGGCCGCTGGATGGGCATGACCTTCACGGGCGACGGCAAGGGCGCAGCGCGGGGGGAAGGCGGTGTCTACGAGAACCTCTATGTGCTGGAGGACGGGCGCTGGAAGATCGAGGCCCTGCGCTACTTCCCGCAATATGAAGGACCCTATGGCGAAGGCTGGACCAATGTGGGCAATCGCGACCTGCCGCTCGTCCCCTTCCACTTCACGCCCGACAGCGCCGGCGTTCCCATCCCCGCACCGCAAGGCGCGGCGCCTGCAAGCGGCGTCTCGCTCACGGCGCTTGCCACCCGCATCGCCGCTCTCAACGACGAGGATTCCGTCCGCAATCTGCAACACGCCTATGGCTATTATATCGACCGCAAGATGTGGGACGATGTCGCCGACCTCTTTGCCGAGGACGGTGTTCTGGAAATCGGCGGCGTCGGCACTTTCGCGGGCAAGGCCGGCGTGCGCAAGGCGCTGGAGCGCATGGGGCCGGCTGGCCTCTCCTATGGCGAACTCAATGAGCGGCCCATCTTCGACACGATCGTGAAAGTCTCGCCCGGCGGGCAGGAAGCCTACGCGCGTGGCACGGAACTGGCCATGTTGGGCCAGGCGCAGAAGAAGGAAGCCGGCTGGGAAATCAGCGTTTTCTACAACCGCTTCGTCAAGCAAGGCGGGATATGGAAAATCCGGGAGATGCGCCTCCAACCGATCATGAAGGCCGACTATTATGTGGGCTGGGGCAATGGCGGCGTAAACGGCCCGTCCCGCGCAGTCATGCCCGCACTGCTCGGGAACAATCCCGCGACCGGCAAGCCAGTCGACACACTGAGCCAACAGATCTTCGCAGGCAAGCCCCTCACCGGCGCGATTCCGGCCGCCTCCGCCGCAGCGGCAACACCTTCGCTGGCCGATCTGCGCCGTCGCTATCAGCGCTCCCTTGCTTATGACGGCGCGGAGAATGTCTCGGCTGCATACGGCTTCTACCTGGACGATTTCCAATGGGACGAAATGTCCGCCATCTTCGCTGTCGAGGGCAACAAACAATCGCCTTTCGCCGGCTATTATATCGGCCGCGACCGCATCACCGCCGCCGCCAATGCCATGTGGGGGCCTGCCCCACCCGTGCGCCCGGGCATCTCCTATCACTGGCGCACCCAGCCAGTCATCCATGTCTCGCATGACGGACGCTCGGCGAACCTGCGTACCCGGCTGTTCCAGCCCCGCACGGCCAAATGGGAAAAGGATTCCGGCAAACCGAATCCGGCAGGGTTCAATTCCGGCATGTATCCCAATGACCAGGTGGTCATCGAGGACGGGATCTGGCGGCTATGGACGCTCACCATCGACGAGCATTATTTCACATCGCCCGACTGGAAAGGCGGCTGGTCCGCCGCTGTTCCACCGCCCGGCGGAGGCAGGCCGAGCCCGCTGCTGGAGCGCTACCCGCCCGACATCCTGCTCACCGATCTGGGCCGGCGCATGGAAGGCTTCCGTGGCGGCACCGGCACTGTGATCGACTGGCCGGGCATCCTCCCGATGTGGTTCCACTACCGCAATCCGGTGAGCGGCCGCACGCCGGACCGCTTCTGGCCCGACTGCGTGCCATGTGAAGTCCTGCCCGATTCGCGCATGACCAATCATGGCTATCAGATGCCGCCCAATGGCCCGGAGATCGACGGGGTGGAAATACCCTGATCGATACCTTCATCGATCCGGCATGAACACGCTGCCGGGACAATCGCTTCCGGACTTCGTGAACAACCCCCGGCTTCCGTTGCGCGCGAGTCGGGTTCCATAAGATGCCGGCAACCCTCAACTGATCGCCATTTGTCCGACTATCACGGTCAAGCTGTCCAGAACTGGGAAAAAACCGCTTCATTTTCCCATTCAACTCCGGGATTTTCTTGACATGGAGGCCGGCGTTGCTCATGGCGCGAGCGGTTGTTCGCGCGATCCCTGCTGTGTCGCGCGCTCCTTTACTCACGGAACCCTGATGCCCTTTGCCGATCTCGGCCTGTCTGATGAATTGCTGAATGCCGTCGAAGAGGCGGGTTATTCGGAGCCAACCCCTATTCAGGCGCAGGCGATCCCGTCGGTGCTGATGATGCGAGACATCATCGGCATCGCCCAGACCGGCACGGGCAAGACTGCCAGCTTCGTGCTGCCGATGATCGATATTCTCGCTCAGGGCCGCTCTCGCGCGCGGATGCCGCGCAGTCTCATTCTGGAGCCCACGCGCGAACTGGCGGCGCAGGTCGCCGAGAATTTCGAGAAATACGGGCGCTATCACAAGCTCTCCATGGCGCTGCTCATTGGCGGTGTCTCGATGGGCGATCAGGTGAAGGCGCTGGAAAAGGGCGTTGACGTACTCATCGCGACGCCCGGGCGCCTCATGGACCTGTTCGAGCGGGGTAATATCCTGCTCACCGGCTGCTCGCTGCTCGTCATCGACGAAGCGGACCGGATGCTCGACATGGGGTTCATCCCGGACATCGAGAATATCTGCACCAAGCTGCCCGCCAATCGGCAAACGCTGCTCTTCTCGGCCACGATGCCGCCGCCGATCAAGAAGCTGGCGGACAAGTTCCTTTCGAATCCCAAGTCCATCGAAGTCGCCCGGCCCGCGACGGCTGGCGCCAACATCGCGCAGATGCTTGTGCCCGTGACGGAGCGCGGCAAGGGGGAGATGCTCCGCTCGCTGCTGGGGAGTGAGGATGTCAACACCGCCATCATCTTCTGCAACCGCAAGACGACGGTGCGCGAACTCAACAAGAGCTTGAAGCGCCACGGCCTCAAGTCCGGCGAGATTCATGGCGATATCGACCAGTCGGCGCGTCTGGCGGAACTGGAAAGCTTCAAGACCGGAGAGATCAACCTGCTCGTCGCGTCCGACGTCGCGGCGCGCGGCCTGGACATCAAGGGCGTTTCCCACGTCTTCAATTACGATGCGCCCTGGCATCCGGACGATTATGTGCACCGCATCGGTCGTACCGGCCGCGCCGGGGCGACCGGCAAGGCATTCACCTTCGTGACCGCCAGCGATGCCGAAGCGATCGAGAATATCGAGAAGCTGATCGGCACGAAGATCGACCGGCTCGATACCGGCGTGAACACAGCGGGCGACGAGGAAGCCGCACCGGCACGCTCCAGCCGCGGCAAGCGCGACAGGAAAGCGCCGAGGCGCGAAGGCGCGAGCGACCAACCCGCGCGTGAGGAGCGTTCTGAGAAACCCGCGCGGCAGGAACGTGCTGAGAAGACGGAACGCAGCGCGAAGTCCGAGCCCCCTGCACGATCCGGCAGGACGCGGCGGTCCGACGAGCATGCGGAACAAGAGCGCCGCAAACCCTCGAGCAGTAGCCGCGCCCCGCGCGACGACGAGCCCGATGACGGCTGGAATGGCCCGACCCCCGGCTTCCTTTCGGTCGGCTTCGGAACATCCTGAGGCAGGACTGAAACCCGCTCTGGACGCAATAGGGGAGCGGCCGCCCTGCCCCTTCCCTTTTCTGACTGGCTTGCGAAATATGGGGAAACCATTCCCGTGCAGGAATCTTGCGGGAGAGGTGAAGGCCACTGCTCAAAACGCATTGCAATCGGTCACGCGCTTGCCTATAGGCAGCCCTCCTTGGGGGCTGTAGCTCAGTTGGGAGAGCGCGTCGTTCGCAATGACGAGGTCAGCGGTTCGATCCCGCTCAGCTCCACCAGGGAATTTCCGGATCGGTCAGATGCAAGCTGCGCGACCAGCGCGGAAGTAACATGCACAAGACCATCCTGATGCCAGGCCCTTTTAGGGCTTGCCTCCATGCGCAGGGCGCGGCATAGGCCGCGCACTACCGCCGAACCGAGCCACGGATCGGCATGGACGGCCCCTTCGTCTAGCGGTTAGGACGCGGCCCTTTCACGGCTGAAACACGGGTTCGATTCCCGTAGGGGTCACCAATCCAGATAAACTGTGCTTTTCTGATCATATCACCTCCGATCGAGGGGGTTTTTCCTCACCAATTCACCCCAAGTTTCCCCCGCCGTTCATCCGGCGATCTTGGCTCAGGGAATCGACGTCACTTTCTGAGTAGCACCCGAGGCAATCGGGCAGCCGGCGCGGCCTTCTGGAAAGCCGGAAAGGTTGCGGATAGGCGATCCGCCCGCCGGCGCGAGTTGTTCGATCACGAGCACCCCACGCCGTGCGGCCGTAGCAGCAGCTGTCAGCCCGGCGAGGCCGGCCGACAACCACAGGCTTCACCGAGAGCGACGATCAACGCCAGTCGTCGATGAGGATACTGGCGCGATAGCCCGCGCCCATGATCTGCCAGTAGCCATTGGTTTCGCCGCCCACGACCACCACGTTGATCTGCTTCTTGTGGAACATGGGCACCAGCTCGTCAGGCTCCGCCTTCAGATAGGTCGCCAGCGGCTCGACGCCCATGGTTGCATTTGGATAGATATAATTCTGGACCAATTGCATGTCCCAATAGCGCGCTGCCGGCATCCGGGCGGTCTCATGAACGAAATCGACCAACTTCTCCTTCGTGTCGAACCCACCGCGTTCGACGAATTGGCGCGCCGTGATCGGATCGAGCAGTAAGACCGGCGAACCGACCGTATCGACTGCGAGCAGCATGTCGCGGACATGCTCGCGCCAGAATTTCTCCCGCAGGCCAAGACCGAAGGACGTGGAACGGCAACCGAAGAAGATAGTGACGACGTTGTCGCTTGCCTCGAAACCCTTCTGGACATGGAGGGGCTCCCAGGGACTGCGCTCTTCATTCTCGGCGAAGGTGATGCTGCTGTAATTGTGGCTGTTGCCGATCGACCCCATATAGGTCTCGCCCGGCACGGAGCCGCCCTGCAGATTTTGCGACAGCAGGCCATAAGCCCGGCCGATCGTAGCATTGGCGTGATTATAAGGCCCCATCGCGCCGATTCCCGAGTTCATGCCAATCTCTTGGCGGACTGGGCCATTGACCACGACCATCGCCGCGCCAGAGCTGGACGTGCTGCTGCGCGCCGTCACACCTGAGGCCGCAAGCGCGAGGATCACGGGAAAATAGGCCGGCTTCGCGCCCGCCATGACCGCATTCACCGCAACCTGCTCCACCGTGAATTCCCATTTGCCGCGATTGGCGGTCGGCTCCAGGCGGCCCACCACTTCATCTGGCTTGCGGCTGGTCCCTGCCAGCATCGCGGCGACCCGCTCCGGCGTAGGCAGCACGATCGGCAGTTTGTCGGTCCAGTTGTTCGCCAGGAACAGGTCGTGCAGAGCCTCTTCCGTATCGGGTTCGAGCAGCCTCGGCGTCGTGCGCGGCGCAGGCCGCGAGCTCTCGCCCGGAGCGGGGAGCCCGACAGTCAGCGCTTCGATCACTTCACGCATAACGGACACGCCGCTAATGGGATCGGCACCTTCCACATAAGCCCGCAATTGCTCCGCCGTCCGCCCCATGACGGGCTGCGGAACGAAGACGGTCGCCGCATTCTGCAAGCCCGCCATGCGCGTGACTGAGCGGACGACGCGGTCGAACTTCTCGGTATGGATCGCGACGGTCGGGATGCCGAACTTCGTTTCCAGCGTCACGGCATGGGTCGCCACAGCCGGCGCGCAAGTGCTGCAATGCCCAACGCCGATGATCGCAGCATCACCGTTGGCCTTGATTTCGGCCCACAGCTCGGGATCGTCCCGGCCGTAAGTGCCCTTGAGAGACACCAGCCTGGTTGTAACCGACGGCATCTTCTCTTCGAACCATGCGGCAAGCTGCTTGAGCAGTTCGATGGAATCATCGAACCGGCTGTCGATCAGGTAGATGACCTTGCCGTCCAGCGCCTCGAGACGCGGAGCGAGTTGCTTCTCGGTAATCGCCGGGGGGTGTCCCATCGGATTATGGACGGTGATCTTTGCCGCTTCGGTGGGAACATCAACTGCGCGCATGAGGAGCCTCTCCAATCGCCGGCAACCAAGTGCACCGGACATCTGATAATCACATATAAGATGAGTTTAAAACTGATGATTGTCAAGAAAAGTGTCTTTTTCCCGCTGGATATGTTTGCATTTGCACAGACGAACACCTAGAAACCGGACCTCGGGGGAGCAATTGATGGTCACACGAGCGGAAATGGACGGAAAACCAGAGGAGAGCGGTGCCGAGCGCCCTCTCAAGCCGGGCCTCATGGCCCACCGCCTGTCATTCAGGGTCCGTAGACTTCTGGCCCTGCTGGCCAATCGAGTGGTCAATGCCCACGCACCTTTCGGCCTGCGCTCCGGCTCCTTCACCACCCTGGCCATGGTCGCGGCAAATCCAGGCTGTTCGCAGATCCAGGTCTCGCGCGAAGGCGGAGTGGACCGTTCCCTGCTCGTGGCGCTTGTCGATGAGCTGGAGCGTCGCGGCTTCGCGATCCGCGCCCGCTCGCCCGTCGACCGCCGGCGCAGCTCGCTATACATCACCCCGGAAGGCGAGAAGGTCATGAACGAGATGTTCGTGGCGGCAATGAGCACAGAGGAATCCATCCGCAATGCCTTCACGGCCGAAGAATTGACCCAGTTCTTCGATTATCTGGATCGTGCGTATCAGGTTCTGGCACGCGAAGATCTTTGAAGGCGGAGAGCCCCCGCCTGAAAAGACAACGCCCGAGAACTCCGGTCTGCCGCGGGCTCACTCGGTTGAAGCCTCATCCAGACGGCGAACCGCTTCACCATAAGGCTTCACCGCCAGCCAAATCAGCACGGCGCCGATGGGACCGACGATTGCGGCGAAGAGCGCCATCGAATAGCGAAGCATGGATTCGTCGCCGAAGACATAATCGGTCATCAACGCGACGGCCGTGGGCCCAAGGCCGCCACCGATCACGCTGATGCTGAAGAGATAGACGGCGCTGATCTGGCCGCGCATCTCATTAGGCGTGATGATCTGAATGGCGCTGTTCTGTCCTGGTGAACTCATAGATCCGATGACGGAAGCAAGGAACCCCATGCCGAACGCCAGCCAGGGCGTTGGCATGAGCGGCATGGCAACGGCAAGCGGCAGCGAGGCGACTTGTGAGAAGAGACAAGCCCGCAGCATGGCATCCGGCCGGCCCCGGCGGACATAATGCTCGGCCAACGCCGCGCCGAGCGCCAAGCCCAGGGGCGTGCCGATCAACATCGACATTCCCAGCAGCGGGCCCACGATCTCCGGCCCCCAGCCGTAGGTGCGCTCGAAGAAGGCGGGGCGCCACACGATCATGCCGAAGCCCTCGATCGACCCTATGGCAATGCTGAGCAGCAGCGGCACGTAGATGCGCCAATTCGAGCCAATGAAGCGCGCCACATCCTTGATCGGAACGTTGCCCTTCACCTTGCGGCCATGACGAACCGGTTCCTTGATGGTGAGCATCATCAGGCCCGCAAGCATGAGGCCAGGCAAGCCGCAAATCAGGAAGACGAGGTGCCAATCCTTGATGACGATGCCCGCGGGGAGGACAATCGCCGGCATCCCCGCGAGCAGCGCGATGAGCAGGCCTCCAATGATGAGCGCACCACTCTGCCCGGCGCTGATGCCGAGCTGATAGATCGCAAAGGCACGGGGCATATAGCGGCGAGGGACCATATCCGAGATCATCGACATGGAGCATGGCCCCTTGACCGATTCTCCCGCGCCGACCAGCCCGCGCGCTGCGAAGAGCTGCCAGAAGCTTTGCGCCAGGCCGCAGAGCATGGTGGCGAAGCTCCATATGGAGAGCGCCGAGGTCAGAATGATCTTGCGGTTATACGCATCCGACACGCGCGCCATCGGCAAGCCGAAGAGCATGTAGAAGAAGGAGAAGGCGAAGCCCACCAGCAGACTCACCGACGTATCGGACAGTACCAGATCGCGCTTGATGGGCTCGACGAGCAGATTGATGATGCCGCGATCGATGTTCGACATCGTCGAGACGAAGGCGATGACGATGACGGCATACCATGTCTTCCAGCTCGGCGCCCGGCGCTCTTCAAGCGCTGCCTCGTGCGGCGCGTCTGCGTCGGTCTGCACCTTGCTCGTCATGCAACCGTTTCCGTTCCCGATGGGCTGTTCGTTCAATCCGGATGGGCCGGATGAACCTGTTGGTATTCATGTGTTAAGGATGATTCTTGCGCGAGTCCGTTCGACCAGAAAGCCGATCGAAAAGGGCGACGCCCCTCGCCTGAGCGAAGGACGTCGCAGGAGAGAGACGCGGATCAGAAAGTAATGCTGGCACCCACGTAGAAGCGCCGCCCGATGATGTCGTAATCATACGGATTGGTGGTCGCGATGTTCGCCCCGGTCACGGGGGGCTGCTTGTCGAACAGGTTCGACACGCCGCCGCGGAAGCGCACATTCTCATTTATTTCGACCGCGCCGAAGAGATCGAACAGGTTATAGGCCGCCACATCCGGAAGCGTCGATGTCGGCGCCGTGACCTTCGCGACATTGCGCACCGCCCCCAGATGCTGCCAACGCAGACCCATGGTGAGGGCACCGACCTCGTAGGAGAAGGTGTTGAACATCTTCCAGTGGAAGAAGGAGGCAGACTGTCCTACGCCGCCGCCCGAATGACCCGCATATTCATACTCTTCCGCGCCTTCCACGATCTGCGTGGTGAAAGTGCGGATATGATTGATGAGCGAATTGATGCGGAACCGGCCGGGGCCGATTTGCGAATTGAGGTCGATCTGGAAATCGACGCCTTCGGTCTTGAGCGTGCCCTGGTTCTGATAAGTCACTGATACGCGGTTGGGCACACCGAGCGATCCCGGGCGGTCATCACGCTCGATGAACCGGCAATAGACGTAATTTGGATCGTAAGTGGGGTTGGTTGTCCCATTGGCGTTGAAGCAGAAATCATAGGCCGCCTGCGCCGAGACGTAGGAGATCGCGTCCTTGAGATCGATCTTGTACCAGTCGACCGAGATCGACAGCCGGGTATCGAGCGGAAGCGCCCAGCGCGGCTGGAAGACGATGCCGGCCGTGTAGGTATCCGCTTTCTCCGCGCCGAGCGCGGGATTGCCGGCGACGACAGAAGGCACCGACTTGTCGCTGCCGACATAGTTGTTGAGGCCAGTGGGATCGTTGACGGGATCGAGGACAGGCGGCGCGCCGGTGCTCATCATGGCCCGGCAAAGCGCCTGCATCTGCGCACGGTCCGGATTGCCCGGATGGTTGGCCCAGGGCAGGTTCACCGTGGAGTTACAGGGGTCCTGCGGTGAGGCAAGGACCGACGTCGGCGGCTGGAACAACTCGTTGACATTCGGGGCCCGAACCGCGCGCTGATAACCGCCGCGAACGCGCAGGGCATCCACCGGCGCCCAGATCAGATCTGCCTTGTAGGCATGCACGCCGCCCGTCATCGAATAGTCCGAATAACGATAGCCAAGCGAAGCCTCGAGCGACCGCCCGATGAATGAATCGCGCAGCAACGGGACAAGCAGCTCGCCATAGACTTCCTTCACGGACACGACACCTTCCGCCGGCTCCACGACATAGGTGCCGCTCAGATCGACATGTCCCTGCGAGCTGATCGGGACGCGCAGCAGATCATCGGGCTTGAAGCTGAACGTGTTGCGGCGATAGCCAGCACCGATAGCGGTCCGCACTTCGCCGGCAGGCAGATCGAACAGCTTGCCTTGCAGGTTCAGCTCAACAGTCTGCTGCTTCAACTCGGTCGTGTTGGCCGGGTGGGCGGATATATAATCGATGCAGTCCTGCGAAGGACGCGAGAAGCCGAAGGGATCCAGGCCACTGGTGCAAGTACCGGCGGGGTCCGAATAGCCGGCCCCATAATTGGGTGCATTATACAGCTGCTGCGTCAGCGATGTGCGGATGAAGCCGCTTACGCCGGTCGAGATGAGTTGCGATCGCCCCCAGGAGGCGTTGAGATCGTAGGTCCAATCCGAGAGCCCGGGAATATTGCCATTCACGCCGGCAAGAACTTGGAAAACGTCGTTCTTGTTGCTGTTCACGCGATTGCCGATGTCCAGCGTGGACTTGTTCAGCATCCACGGCGCAGTGGGATCCGGCCGCGAATCCAGGATGGCCGCGAGCGCGGCCGGCACAGGGTGCGCCCCGTCGCGCGGGATCAGGATCGCGTGTGTATTGGCGAGCTGGCCGGGACCGCCCTCCGTCGTGCTGTCATAATGCGTGTAGTAGCCCTGCATGTAGACGTTGATGTTGTCGTCGATCTCGTAGTTGAGGCGAGAGAAGACCGAGAGGCGCTCCAACGGCACGCTCAGCGTCGCATCGACGAAGGGATATTCGACCACGGCGCGGCTGGTAGGGCTGAGTTGCGCGACATTCTGATAGGGCAGCCGCATGCTGGTGAAATTATAGATGTTCGACCCACGCACGTTGAACAGGCTGTCATCACCATTGAAGCCCAGGTCGGTGAGATTGGTTACAGCGCCCGGCGCGGCGCCGAACTGTCCGAAATAACTGTCGACCACCGCCTGATCCGGCATGTTTCCGGCAACCGGACGGAAATAGCCCTGTGCCAGGAAGTTGGAACTGCTCATGCCCGAAGCCCAGCCGCGCCGATAGAATTCACGATCGCGTTGCTGAAAGGTGCCACGCTTGCTGTAATCCACCACAAGCACAGCATTTCCGCGATTCTCGGCGAAGTTGCCGCCCAAGGTCAACGTGACATTGGTGTTCGGCGCGTCACCATGCTGCGTGATGCCTTGCTGGGCATCGATCCGCACGCCCTCGAAATTCCGCTTGAGACGGAAATTGATGACACCGGAAATGGCATCCGATCCATAGACGGCCGACGCGCCACCGGTAATGACCTCTACATTCTCGATAAGGCTGGCGGGAATTGCATTCACGTCGATGGAGAAGTTGGAGGTGGACGGCTGGAGCCGGCGCCCGTCGAGCAGCACCAGATTGCGATTGTCGCCCATGTTGCGCAGGTTCAGCGTCGATGCACCGACGCTGACGAGGCCGGCGTTGAACTGGCTGGTCGTCGAGGCGGCGAACTGCGGCAATTGCTGGAGACTGCTCTCGATCGCGAAGTCGGCCGTCTGAGTGAGCAGTTCCTGCCCGACCGTGACAATGGGCGTGCTCGACGAGAAGTCCCGCCGGACAATGCGTGAACCGGTAACAACGATCGCTTCGTTGCTCGCAGAAGGCGCATTCCCCTGCTGTGGCGCGACGTCGGCCTGCGCCAGGGCGGAACCGGCATCAAGCAGCAGGGCGAGAGCAATCGCGCCGGAAGCTGCGGTCCCCATCATGCTGGCGCCTGCGGAACGGCGCGGCGCGACGCCGGCCGACGAAATGGCTTCTATCCGGTTCATAACATCCTGCTCCCTGGGTGCACGCGAGTTCCGCGCGTCCCTGCCGTGCTCGGACAAATTCATCTGATAGTCAATAAATTTTCTACTGATGATCGTGGTGTGACCCATTGGGGTTGAGCCTCAGCAAGTAGGGGAGACGCTCCACGGAATCGCGCGGGCAGCATCTTTCAGATACACTGTGTTTCCCGAAATCACTGTCGCGAGGAACAACTATCCCTCGAAATGGCCTTCTCAGGCGGGCGCAGCTGGCAGGACAATGGTCGCCGTCGTGCCATTTCCCGGCCTGCTGGCGAGCAGGAGCACCCCGCCGGATTGCTCTGCAAATCCGTGCGCCATCGAAAGGCCCAGCCCTGTCCCATGGCCCGGCGCTTTCGTCGAAAAGAACGGCTCCTGCGCCTTACGCAATGTGACCTCGTCCATGCCGAGGCCGCTATCGATCACCAATAGCGCGGTATAGTCGCCTGACGAAAGCGGGGCCATTTCCTCGCGTGAAGCCCTTCGAGCCAGGAGGACCACTTCTCCGCCCTGTGGCATGGCGTCCCGCGCATTCACAACCAGGTTCATGATCGCCAGTTCAAGCTGATCCCGGTCGGCATGAACGTCCGGCGTGTCGGGCTGGATCTGAAGTTTCAGGCGGCACCCTGGTCCCAATGATTGAGCCAGCAGATCCTTCATCTCTTCGAAGAACACCGGCAGGTCGATGTCTTCCTTGGAGAGAGATTGCCTGCGGGAAAACGCCAGAAGCCTCGCCACCAGCTTTCTTGCCCGCTCGGCGCTCATGTCAGCATTCTCGATATATCGAAGTGCTTTTTCATCGCTCTGCACCCTGCGCTTCAGCAGATCTAATCCACCAATGATCGGCGTGAGCAGGTTGTTCAGATCGTGAGCGACGCCTCCGGTCAGCCGCCCCAGCGCCTCGAGCCGATGCGCATGCACCGCCGCGGCCTCGCTTTCGCGAAGGGATTTGATATGGCGAAAGAGTAACCAGCCCAATCCCATAAACAACATCAGCGCGATGAAAGCGCCACTGACGATGACCGCCTGCGTCTGGCGAGCCAGCCGGGTGAAGAGACGATCGGGCACCTCCACCTGGACCGCCCAATCCGTGTCAGGAATGGTCCGACGAAATATCTGCGACGCTTCGCTCTCGGATGGACCGGCAAAAAGAGTCTCATGACCCGCTCGATCGACGATCAACATGCGCCACCCTTCCGGCAGGGTATCCCGGATCATCAGATTGCGAAGGCTGTCCGCGGAAAGTACCGCGGATACGACATAGACGGGCGCGTCATTGCGAACGACCGGCGCTCTCACCGCAAAGGCGGGCTTCCCGCGAGGGCCGGAAACGATATCTCCAACGACCGGCCGCCGAAGCTGGATGGAACGCTGGACGCTTCCCGGCTCGACCACCCTCTCCCCTTCCCCACTCGTGACGCCTTGGGGAACATCGAGAATTCGCCGGCCGTCAGTCGTGACGATGCTCAGAAATTTCCAAGTCGGCTCATCCTGCGTCAGCCGCGTGGCAAGCAACTCGAAACGCTCCAGGTCCAACGCGCGATCAAATGCGGGGGATTGTGTCACCATTCGAACGGATCGCATCTGAGAGGCCAGTTCTCGGCTCAGAAGCGCTGCGGAAAACTGGTTCAGGATATCAGCCCTGCGCCTGAGGCTTTCCCGCTCAGCATGCAAGGCCGAGATCGCATAGCCGGATGCGAGCACAATAATCGGCAGCAGACCGGCAAGACCTAGAAGAGCCAGAGAGCGCTTCACGTCAACATGCCTTGCGCCGTCTCCCATGAACCAAGGGACAGCAGGGTCATAACGGCAAAATTCACTTACGTTCCGCTGTCGGCGCGGCGAGCAGCAGAAGCGACCGTTCCAACGCCTCGGCCCTGTATGGCTTGGCCAGAAACGCCGCACCGACGGGGATATCTCCCAGGCCGTCCGCAGCATAGCCGGATGTCAGGATTATTCGAAGATGAGGCCAGCGCCGAGAAGCCTCCCGAGCGAGTTGCTTACCATTCATCATTCCGGGCATCTGCACATCGCTGAACAAGATGCCCACACCGGCTTCCCGCTCCAACACTGCCATGGCCTGCTCCGCACTACCAACTGTGAGCACCGGAAAGCCGGCTCCCTCTATGATGTCGACCGCCATGGCCTGAACAAGCGGCTCGTCTTCCACGATCAGAACGATCGTCGCGGATGTCGCAGTCTCCCCCATTTGCCCTGCTCCCTTCGGCCCACTGCCGCAGGCTAGCATCGGCAGTGCCCGCAACATAGCGTCTTTTGGGCGCGGCACTGCTCTTCTCAGACGGAGATTAAGACCCAAAATGCGCTCAGTCCGGCTCTGCATCTTAGGCGTAAAATGAGATATGCTCATATTTACAATCTTAGATACTGAATATAGATGTCGCTTCGAACAGAAACCGGAAGGGATCGATGTGTCTTTGGTCAAGTTGGCATCCCTTGGTCATGCCGAACGTCAAGCCCTTGCCTCCGCAAAGGGCCTGCTTCTCGATTGGGATGGCTGCGTGGCGATCAACAACCGGGTTCTCGCCGGAGCCGCGCGCCTGATTGCACATCATGGCCAGCGCATTGCCATCATCTCCAACAATTCGACGAACCTGCCTGCCGACTTTGCCGAGATCCTGACCCAGAACGGGCTCTGCGTCCCTGAGGACCGGATTTTCACGGCTGGCGTGGAAGCGATACAGCATGTGGCAGCGCAGCCCGGCGCCCGGGTGCTGCTTCTTTCCGGGCCGAAAATGCGGCGGCTGGCGCGCGAATCGGGGATCAACTTGGTGCGCGAGGATCCGGACATCGTGCTCCTGATGCGGGACGCCCGCTTCACTTACACCAAGCTGGCCCGCGCCGCGAACGCCCTGCATCGGGGCGCGCGGCTGGTAGCCTCAAACGATGACCGCAGTCACCCGGGGCCGGATGACCGACTGGTGCCGGAAACAGGGTCGCTCCTCGCCAGCTTGCTGGCGTGCCTGGGCGAAACCGCGCCGCGCCCGCTTGTCATTGGAAAGCCCGGCCCCCTGCTGTTCGAGCGCGCCTGCCGCCATCTCGGCATCCAGCCTCACGACGCCGTGATGATCGGCGACAATCCCGACACGGACGGCAAAGGCGCCGCGAATCTCGGTATCCGGCCGATACTCGTAGGCGGCACCTCACGGCTGCGGATGGAGCATCTCCTCGAACCGAGTGAGCAGAGGCTCAGAAGCGCTTGATAGAGAGGACGTCGAAGGTCTTCTTCAATGCGTCCGTCGCATTGTCATAGTCAGCCAGCGCAAGACCCGCGATGAGCGCGTCGATTACGCAAAGCTGCGCAATCCGGCTTGTCATCGCCTCGGTACGGAACCGTGTCTCACGCGCCATGGTGAATAGCACGATGTCTGCATAAGCTTGAATAGGCGAGCGGGCGAAATTCGTCACCACGATGGTCCGGGCCCCCGCTTCCCGCGCCAGCCGCGTGGCCGCGACCGTCTCATGGGTTGCGCCGCTATGCGAGATGGTGATGGTCGCCACTTCAGCGTTGCAGCGCGAGGCACTGATAGCCTGCACATGGCTGTCCGTAACGGCGCGCACGTCAAGGCCGATACGCAACATGCGATATTGCGTATCCTCGGCAATCGGCGCGGACGAACCAATCCCGTATATCTCCACCCGCTTTGCCGCCCGAACAGCGGCAACCGCCTGCGCCAGCGCGTCCGAATCAAGGACCGAAAGGCTGTCCCGCAGCGCCTGAATCCCCGAATGAAAAACTTTTCGGCAGATCGTCTCCATATCGTCCGCGCGGTCCAGATCCTCGTGAATGAACTGGACCGGCTGGACGATTTCCTGCGCCAGGCTGAGTTTCATCTGCTGGAAGCCCGAAAGACCGATGCTGCGGCAGAAATTGATGACGCTGCCCTCGCTCACGCCGGTGGCTTCCGAAAGCTCCGTGACGGACATGCCGACGATGGCTTCGGGCCGCTCGAGGATGAACTGCGCGATTCGCTGCGCGCTCTTGGCCATACCGGGCTGGGCCACCCGAATCCGACCGAGCGCATTTTCCACCGGACGGTTATCCGCCGAAACAGCGCGACTTTTGCGGGCATTCGACATTCAGGCAGATTCCTCACCATTGCGGCGGCATCACGCAGAGAGCCTCGACCGCATTCCTTTGCTCAGCACCACGTAATCCAATTTTGAGCGATACTCAATTTCTGAAAAGCCCGAGAATCCGGCGTTTATATATGCTTCGGATCGCCGTAAGGCTCATTTCAATATGCATTAAACTTAATCATAAAACTCATCAAAAATGAGTAATGTTCATTCAAGTGTCACACGGGCGATCTAGTGATTCCCTCGCGGCGATGATCCGAGTCCCGGTCCGGGCGTCTTCAGGGCGCAACGGACCACCGGCTCTTCGCTGACAACATTCTCACATCAGGGGATCTTCCGTGAAGCAACGAGCCAATCAATCAGTCGCGTCCGTTCTGGCGGCACTTGTCGTCTCGGCCACGCTTTGGTCCGCGCCGGCCAGCGCGGAGGAAAGCGCCGAGGCCGCGGAAGCCGAGCAGGGCCAAGCGGTCATCGTCACCGGCCAGCGCGAACAGGTCACCCAGGTGGCTGCCGAAGCCGTACAATATGGCAATTACGTGCAGGTCGTCTCCGCGCAGGAGATCGCGGCGAGCGGCGCCAGCAATTTCGCTGAGTTGGCCCAGTTCCTCATCAAGGGCGCCAATGTCGGCTACTCGCCTGACGAAGGCGAATATACGATCCGCCTCGACGGCGGGGGCGACCGCGACACGCTGGTCGTGCTCGATGGCGTGCCGCTTTACGATCGTGGCCCGGCTCTCGAGGACATCTGGGGCACGACTACGATCGATCCCCACATGATCGAGCGCGTCGAGGTATTCCGTGGCGGCAACAGCCTCTTCTTCGGCTCAAACGGCGGTATCGGCGTCGTCAGCATCGTGACCAAGAAGCCCGACGGCACGAGCGGCGTGGAACTGGGCGCCAGCTACGGCTCGTTCAATTCGCGTGAATTGTGGGGCAACGCCCGCGGCGCGCTAGACGCAGACGGCCGCCTCTCGGTAATGGTCTATGGAAGTGCGCAGAACACCGACAGCCCGCGCATCTTCCGCCCCGAAAGCTATGTCGACAATGTCGCGGCAGCTGGCGGCATTCAGGAATATCCGCTCAATCGCAACAATGTCGGCGTCAAGTTCCTGTACAAGCCCAGCGACGCGACGGAAATCCGACTGAACGGCCAATACACGCAGATCGAGTTCCACGACCCCTTTCCCGACAACGAGACATATTCGCCCAATTGGGTGCGCTATCCGATCATCGATGGCGGCATCACTCATCGCTGGTCCGAGAAGCTGCAGACCGAACTGTCGGTCTACTGGAGCAATCCGAAGCTCAACAATACCGAAACTTTCGCAGAAATCTGTCGCCTGGAGGAGGGCTGCCTCGACAGCCAGACCGGTACGTTGATCGAGTTCGGCCACGCCACCGGCAACTCCATTCCCTATGCGAACAAGGGCTTTGGCGATGACTCCAAGGTCGGCGGGTTCATGGAATATGGCATCAACCTTCGCAACACGCTGAGCCTGCCCGGCGTCGGCGATGCCGTCATTGGCGTCCAACGGGTCGCCTATCGCAACGACTCCGATCCGGTCTTCCCGATCAGCAGGGACTGGAACATCACCACCGGCCTTTACGCCGACCTTCGGCCCGTGCTGCCGTTCAGCCCGACCACCAACATCAGCCTGGCCGGGCGCATCGATTTCGCCGAGGCCTTCGGCAATCGGGTGATCTGGAAATTCGGCGTGCGTCAGCCGGTCGGCGATTTCTACGTCCGCGCCAATGGCGGAACGTCCTACAGCCTGCCGCGCACGAACGAACTCTTCATGGATACGCCGACGCAGGTGGGTAATCCCGACCTGAAGACCGAGACGACCGAGACGTACAACGGCGCCGTCGGCTTCGTGAAGAACTGGGGCACGGTGGCCATGAACGCCGAAGTGGGCGTGTTCCGCACGGACATTTCAAACCGCATCCAGGGCACTTCGGGCCTTACACCGAACACCTGGTACAACAATACGGCCGTCACGCAGATCCGAGGCCTGACCGCCGACTTCAATCTGAGCATCGGCAGCGCCTGGTCGCTGAACCTGGGCTTCACCAAGCAGGATGCCAAGCTGAAAGGCTCGGACCTGCAGGTCAACGAGACGCCGGAATATATGATCCAGGGCACACTCGCCTGGCATTCGCCGGACCAGCGTTTCCACGTCAATCTCTTCCCGCGCTACCAGGGACCGGAATATGCGACCGGCGGTCCGGCCGCCAAGTTCCGGCATAATTTCGGCAACTATCTGGTGGTCAACGGGTCGCTCGGCTTCTGGGCGGGCAGCGAGCGCCAGCACCGTTTCCAGCTCCGCCTCGTCAACATCTTCGATGAAGTTTACGCGGAGCGCTACGGCTACGGAAACATGCGCTACAGCGTTGCGGGCGTTCGCGGCGAGCTGACAGCGGCGGACGACGCCTATTATTACGGCTACCCCTTCGAGGGTAAGCCGCGCAGCGTCTACGTCTCCTACACCACCACATTCTGACCTCCCCAACGTCCGGGCGGCTGTTTGCCGCCCGGACACCTTCAGGATTGTCGCCCTTGCCTTTCGTCTTTCCTCCTCGTCGGCTTTCATGCCGCTGTCATGACGCCCGCCTAGCGCGAGGCGGCGCTGCACATGAAGGCGACTTGAAGGGAAATAGACAATGATGGGCAAGATCCGTTTCCGGCTCCTGCCGCTGCTCGCTTTGGCCGGCCTCGCCGCCTGCTCCGGAACCGGGGCAAAAGAGGAGGCAGGCCAGCAAACGAAACTCAACGTGCTGCTGATTCCTGCCGATGGCGGCACGGAAAGCGGCACGTTGGCCGATTATCGGCCCATATTCGAAGCGATCGGCAAGAGCGCCGATCTCAGCTTCGATCTCAAGGTCGCCCAATCCTATGGCGCCGTCGTCGAAGCGATGTGCAGCGGCACGGCAGACGTCGCGTTCGTCGGACCCGTCACTTATCTGCAAGCGAAGGAGCGCGGTTGCGCGGACCTGCTGGCCGTGGCGGTAAAGGATGGGCAATCCATCTATTATGCCGGTCTGTTCGCGCGCAATGACTCCCCGATACAGGACATGGAGGATCTGAGCGACCGGAGCCTCGCACTGGGCGATGTCAATTCCACCTCATCCTTCGTCTTCCCGGTGGCGATGCTGCTGCGTGCCGACATCGATCCGGTGAAGGATCTGGGCCCGCTGCGCCTGACCGGCAGTCACGCCAACAGCCTCTCGGCGCTCATCGAGAGGCGCGTGGACGTCGCTGCCCTGTCTTTCGATTCCTATGAGAAGGCAGTGCGGGAAGGCGTGCCGGGCGCCGCGGAGGTTCGGGTAATCGCGCGCAGCGAAGCCATCCCCTACCCGCCCATCGTCATGAACAGCAAGCTGCCTGACGCGCTCAAGCAAAAGCTTCGGACGGCGTTCGAGGCCGTGGACACCGCACCCGGCATCAAGCCGGAGATGATCCGTGGTTATGGCGGCGCGCAAGTGGATCGCTACGACGCGCATTTCCCGGCCGAACAATTCGACAGCGCCGCTGGCACCATGGCCCTGCTCAGCGATGAACTGAAGGGCGAGATCCTCAAGAAATCCTCGGAGCGCTGACAATGGAATTGCGTTTCCAGCAGATTGGCAAGATTTGGCCGGACGGGACGAAAGCGCTCGACGGGATTGATCTGATTGTGCCGGGAGGCCAGTTCTGCGTGCTGCTCGGCCATAGCGGCGCGGGCAAATCCACGCTGCTGCGCTGCGTGAACGGGCTGGAGACGCCGAGCGCCGGGCAGGTTCGCATCAATGGACAGCCGGTGGACCGACATTCCCTCCCCCTGCTGCGCCGGCGCATCGCCATGGTGCACCAGCATTTCAATCTCGTGGGCCGCGCGAGTGGCGCAGCCAATGTGATGTCCGGCGCTCTCCCGGCCCTGCCGCTCTGGCGAACATTGAGCGGGCTCTATCCCGCCGCGCTCAAGCGCAAGGCCTGCGCGCTGATGGAAACGGTGGGGCTTGAGGAAAGCCATCTGCGCCGCAGAGCCGAACAGCTTTCCGGCGGACAGCAGCAGCGGCTGGGGCTGGCGCGCGCGTTCATCCTCGACCCTGCCGTAATCCTGGCCGACGAGCCAGTCGCCAGCCTCGACCCCGCACTGGGCCGCGAGGTCATGGCCCTGCTACGCACGCAAGCCCGCGAACGGGGCGCGACCGTGCTGTGCAGCCTCCACCAGCTCGATCTGGCGCGTGGCTACGCCGACCGCATCGTGGCGCTTCATCGCGGCCAGATCATCTTCGACGGACCGCCTGACTCGCTGCGCGAGCGCGATCTGGCGATCATCTATGCCAAGGGCGAAGGCCATCGTCCGGACGAAGCACAACCCACGGCTCTGAGAATGATGCGATGAGCGCGTCTGCCTCCACCTCGAGGGATTGGGCTTTCCCGCAGCCCTATGGTCGACGCGCCTTGCTCGTCGTGATCGCGGCATTCGCGATCCTGTTTTACAGCGGTCAGCGCGTCGAGGTGGGCCGCATGGTCGGCCAGACCGGCAATGCCATCGCCGCAAGCCTCGGTCTGAAAGACCCACCGCGCGACGCGCCGAGCCTTGGCCGCGTGCTGGGCAATCTGGTGCCGATCCAGCTTTCCGAAAGGCAGGAAGTCGGCCGCATCGCGGACTTCGACCCCGATCGTCTGCCACCCTTCGCTTATCTGGAGACGGTGGAAGCGCCCGAGCAGGTGCTCAACCCCGAAACTCTCCAGCTAGAATCGCGGCCGGTGAGCAAGACATGGCTGGTCCAGCCGCTCGGCTATGCGGGACATGTGCTGGTCAAGATCGTGGAGACGCTGGAGATCGCGCTCTGGGGTACGATCATTGCCGTGCTGCTCGGCCTGCCGCTCGCCATGCTCGGCGCGCGCAACATGATGCCCTATGGACAGGTCCGGCTCGCCGCCCGGTCCATCGTCAGCTTCCTGCGCGCCGTGCCGGAACTCATCAGCGCGCTGTTCCTC